>Ga0206865_1228_pt1 | contig 13942 bp, 15 predicted proteins | sample Alteio_BWOrgCont_39_FD_152628 | JGI IMG/M metagenome (GOLD analysis project Ga0206865, IMG submission 152628) | Enriched cells from forest soil in Barre Woods Harvard Forest LTER site, Petersham, Massachusetts, United States -... | ecosystem: Environmental > Terrestrial > Soil > Temperate forest >...
TTTAGCCGCCCGCATAGCCGCACCAAAAGCGACATAAGTCGCATTTGATTTCGGTGCTGTTGCCAAATAGACCACAAGCTCAGCAATCGCCAATTCACCTTCAGGGCTGCCTAACCTCTCATAAGCCTCCCAAGCAGCGAGGGCCATCGGGAGGGCTTGAGGATCAGCAAGGCCAATATCTTCACTCGCAAAACGTGTCAGGCGACGTGCGATGTAACGAGGCTCTTCCCCGCCCGATAGCATGCGCGCGAGCCAATAAAGGGCTGCATCACAGTCCGAACCCCGCAAAGATTTGTGTAAGGCACTGATGAGGTTGTAATGACTTTCCTGTGCCTTGTCATAAAGGGGGCGGCGGCGTTGGACAAAATCAGCCAACTGCTGTGGGTCAAGCTTCTTGTTGGGTGGTAAACCCAAAACCTCTTCAGCCATAACCAAAACATAACGGCCATCACCATCGGCCATGGCCTTGAGTGCGGTGCGCGCCTCATCCGTCAGCGGCAATTGTCTGCCCAGCATGTGCTCGGCGCGTTGCAATAATAATTCGAGCGCTGGATCATCGAGGCGCTTAAGCACCAAGACCTGGGCGCGGGAAAGTAAGGCGCCGTTGAGCTCGAAGGACGGGTTTTCAGTTGTGGCACCCACTAACACGACTGTCCCATCCTCAACATAAGGCAACAGCACATCCTGCTGTGCACGGTTGAAACGATGGATCTCATCAATAAATAAAAGCGTCCCCTGCCCTGTTGCACGGCGCTCTTGTGCGGCTTCAAATATTTTACGCAGATCACCCACGCCGGATGCGACGGCTGACACAGGCTCAAAATAAAGATTGACGTCTGCAGCCAACAACCGCGCGATCGTTGTCTTGCCGCAGCCCGGCGTCCCCCAAAGGATGAGGGAAGCCAAACGTTTTGCCATCAGCATGCGGCCAATCGGCGCATCAGGCGCTAAAATATGGTCTTGCCCCACAACATCGCTTATTTTCTGCGGGCGCAAACGATCCGGCAGTGGCCTTGCGACTGTTTCTGTAAAAAGTGATGGGGCGGCAGCTCTACTCATCAAGATCCATATTTTAAGGCTAAAGGGTCAACTCAATATGGCTATTATGAAACAGTATTCAATGTGCGTGCCCTTAAAACTGGGTCATCCTTATACATCAAGAAAAGGCTCTAAATCACTGAACCGCAAGGCATAGCCTATTTGAAACCAGGTTTGGGGACCTTCAAAACCGAGGGCCGTTACAAGGGTGCCTGGCCTATCGAAGGTGATCTCAAGAGTGTAAGGCCCCAGAATGGTCGCAGCGAAAATAGGCCCATTGGAGGCCATCCTTGGGAGGAACATTGAGCACTGCATTGCCAAAGCTCGTTTTAACCGCAAGCGCTAAAGCCTGGTTCTTATTATCCAATAATAGCCCCAGCGACATGCCGTGAAGTTTCAAAGAAAGACGGCAACCTGCTTCTTTGACAAAGAAAGCGAATGGCCCTGAGAACTGGCTCCAAACAATTTTCCACGCCCCTTGAAAAGCATCCGGCAAGGCTTTGATCATGTGATGGGGGAGGGCACGCCAATGCTTAAAGACCGGATCATAATTTGGAATAATCGCACGAACGGGATCAAGGTCTTTGCGTGAAGATTTTTCATGCATCCACTGGCACAGTGCTGGCCAATCAAAGGCAGGATCAGCCTTCGTCGCCTCCTGAAGAGAGTGCCCACTGAAATCCACGTCAATATTGCGAGCCATGCCTGGCGTCAGGGCAAGTGTTGCCAACCCCTCTGGCAGCATACTGGTCTCAAAAAACCAATCTGCCGCATAATACCATTTGGGAAGTTGCTTATCCTCTGGGAGGTCAACCTGCCACGGGATCGAGCACGGTTTGCCGGTATAGTGATTAAACAAAAAAGAAATCTCGCCATAGCTGCCGGTACGAAAGCGATCAAGGACAGCCACGACCGCCTCACGTGTCAGCAAAATCATTCCAGCGCCAACATTTGACATCAGCGCATAACCATCACGCGGCACATGGATACGGTCTCCTATGCAGCGGGCGGAAACGGCGCCAACCTTTAAGCCATCCTTTTTGCCTTGCTCAAAGAGTGAAAATAATTTTGAAAACCACCCGGCATCCAGCCTCACGTCATTTTCGATAAGGCCAATATAATCATAGCCTTTTTCAAGTAAGAGGCTGAGGGAATAGACAATCGCTGCATCGGCGCCACCACGGACACCTAAGTGAATTTCGGAAAGCTGTTCTGCATTTTTATAATTGAAAGGGAGATCCCTGCCCGCTTCACTGGCACTGCCATCAACCCAGTAAAGGTCAAAACCTTGGTCAGCCAAAATAGGGGCAATTGTCACTTCAGATAAATTCATCCGCTCTTTTGAGCTGTAAGCAAAAGCGACCTTACTTTGCTTGGGGCGGAGGGCTTTGATCTCAATTTTCATGATGACAGTCTTTCATTATCCCTTATGGGGAGCAAGGATGCGTTATGATATAGATTTCATTGCCATTTGTGCTAGAAAATTAGCCATATACTTACCCCGGCCAATCTCTATGACCCCTCATGAACGCCTCATCAAAGTTTTTACCCAAGCACTGGAAATTCCAGAAGGTACATCTATTGAGACATTGGAATATCGTGGGTCCCGTGGCTGGGATTCAGTTGGTCATATGCGGCTGGTAGCAGCCCTCGAAACTGAGTTTGGCCTCTTGCTGGAAACCGAACAAATTTTGGATTTCAGTAGTTTTCAACATGGATTAGGGATCTTAAAGGCACATGGCATCACTGATTAACTTATCTGGCAAAGTTGCCCTCGTCACCGGCGCTAGCCGTGGCATTGGCCGTGCCTGCGCTGAAATACTTCTGGCCCACGGTGCCAAGGTTGTTTTGAATGCCGTGAGCGATCCCTCAGCACTTAAAAAACTCGCTGAAGAACTAGCAAAGAAATATGGCCAAACGTGCTTTGCCATGCCTGCTGACGCGGCCAAGCCAGAAGCCATCACACAACTTTATAAAGATATCTTACAAGAAGCAGGTCGCCTCGATATTTTGGTTGCCAACGCCGGCGTCATGGAAGACGCACTGATAGGCATGATCACGCCGCAGCAGATCGAGCATACGCTCAGCGTAAATGTCGGCGGCGTCATCAATCATATCCAAATGGCGACGCGCCTGATGCGCCGCAATGGCAAGGATGGCGGATCGATTGTCACACTGAGCTCGATCATTGGCCGAACTGGCAACATAGGCCAAACACTTTATGGGGCATCGAAGGCTGCCGTCATGGGTGCCACCTTATCCGCCGCCAAGGAACTGGCCGGAGACAATATCCGCGTCAACGCACTCGCACCCGGCTTTATCGATACCGATATGACAGCCAAACTGCCAAAAGGCATCCGTGAAAAGCGGGTTGCTTCTATTGGCATGCAACGGATTGGTACAGCCGATGATGTTGCGCGCACGGTGCTTTTCTTGGCATCGCCCCTTTCCCAGTATGTCACGGGACAAATTGTCGGCGTTGACGGAGGAATGGTTATTTGACCATCCAACCCTCCTCGCCTGCTTTGATTGAAGCTGCGACTGGCCGTACGCTCAGTCATGCTGAGCTCAAAAGCTTATCCCATGAAATTGCTTCGAACTTTGTATCGACCGGCAAGAAACACTTATTCCTTATACTCACCTCAAACAGGATTTCGATCATTGCCGCCTTGCTGGCTGCAGAAGAGGCAGGGCATGCCGTCCTGTTGTGTGATGCCACTGCATCGCCTGCCTATTTGCGTAAGCTGGTTAAGCTCTATCAACCTGAACACATCATCACGCCCCATACCTTGGTCTACGATGCGGGTAACGAGTATCAAAAAGCTCCTATCGTTGAAGAGCTGCAAATATATACGCGTAAAAATACACCCCAGGGTGACATTCACCCTGATCTTGCCCTCCTCTTAACAACATCAGGCAGTACAGGCAGCCCTAAATGTGTGCGACTTTCAAAAATAAATCTGTCTACAAATACAATCGATATTATCGAAGCGCTCGGCATCACACCTGATGATCGTGCAGCAGCGCACATGCCCCTGGCCTATTCCTATGGGCTTTCAGTCCTCAATACACATGTTGCCGCGGGCGCAAGTGCCGTCCTCATTGAAGAGAGCATGACATCCAATAAATTCTGGTCCGCTTTACGGGACTATAAAGTGACCACCCTGCCTGGCGTCCCCTATCATTTTAATATGATCCAGCGTTTAGGCTTTAGTAAATTAGACCTACCCGACATCAAAACGATGACACAGGCAGGGGGCGCTATGAGCCCTGATGTCATAAGGCATTTTGCAAATAGCCTGGAAGAACGTAAGGGACAGTTCTTTGTCATGTATGGCCAAACCGAAGCCGGCCCGCGCATGACAGTTCTACCTGCTGATCAAGTGCTCCATAAGATTGGATCGGTGGGCCTTGCCTTGCCTCGTGGCAAGATCACGATAGAAGAGGATGAAGTGATCTATTCTGGCGCCAATGTCATGATGGGATATGCGGAAAACCGCGCCGATTTATCCCTTGGTGACGAAACGAAGGGCCGTTTGGCAACGGGTGACTTAGGCTCTCTCGATCAGGATGGATTTTTATCCATCACAGGCCGCAAGAGCCGAATAGCAAAAATCGATGGCATGCGCGTCAACCTTGATGAGGTGGAAGCGCTGGCTTCATCGCTCGTGCCGACCGCGGCCTTGGATCATGATAAAAGGTTGATCTTATTCACCACAGGCGATGCCGTGATCGTCCGCCAACATATAGCGGACAACACGACCGTCCATTTTAGCCGTATTGTGAGCCGTACAATCCCCGCGTTGCCCCTCTTGGCCAATGGCAAAGTTGATTATAGGGCCCTTGAGAAACAACTGCCATGATACTCGAGCACCTTTTTTCTGAAAGCCAGTATGCGAGGCCAGAGGCCGAGAAAGAAAAGGTGCTGCTGCCAGAATTGATTGCATTGACTAAGCATCACCTCAAAAATTGCCCCGCCTATGAACGTATAGTTCGCTTAACTGCCCCTGATTTCGAAAATGCAAAATCATTGGACGCCCTGCCCTATATTCCAACAGGACTCTTTAAAACCCATAAACTGCAAAGCGTTCCAGACAAAGATATCCGGCTAACGCTTACCTCCAGCGGGACGACCGGGCAAGGCGTCAGTCAAATTGTCGTTGATGATATAACCGCCAAATACCAGGCTCATGCCTTGTCGGCTGTGATGCGCGAGGCTTTTGGTACCAAACGTTTGCCTATGCTGATCATCGATAGCGAAGAAACCCTCAGGAACCGCGATCAATTGAATGCGCGGGCGGCGGGTGTTTTAGGTATGATGGTCTATGGGCAAAACCCGGTTTTTGCCCTCGATGCGCAGATGCGCCTCAATGAAACTGCCGTTGGGGATTTCCTTGAAAAGCATGGCCACCAACCCTTTTTGATTTTTGGCTTCACCTATATGGTTTGGCGCAATCTTTACCAGCCTCTTCAAAAGAAGCGCTGGGATTTGAGCCAAGCTATTTTGATCCATAGCGGTGGCTGGAAAAAACTCGAAAATGAAGCTGTCGATAATGCGCAATTCCGTCGCTCCTTGCAGGAGCGCTGCGGCTTGACGCGTATTTATAATTTTTATGGCATGGCCGAGCAGCTTGGCACAGCTTTCCTGGAAGGCGAGGAGGGAAATCTTTATCCGCCTGCTTTTGGAGACGTGATCATCCGTGACCCCGAGACATGGCAAGCATTGCCGCCTGGCAAAGAAGGTATTATTCAGGTCTTAAGCCTGGTTCCCCACAGTTACCCTGGCCATTCAATCCTAACCGAGGATCTTGGCGTGATTACAGCGATCGATAAAGGCAGCCGCAAGGGAAAGGCGATCAAAGTCTTGGGGCGTATCCCTAAGGCCGAGTTACGTGGCTGCAGCGATGTCTATGCGGCGGGCATCCTATGAAGCCGATCACACTCCTCCTCCCTGAGCAAAAAACGGTTTCAATCGACGAACTGACACAATTACTGAGCGATGCTGGACGGGCAACGCGCCCAAGGCCCTTTGCGCCTGAGCTCGTAAAATTGGCTGGGGCTTTCTCAGAGAAATTGCTGGGCGATCAGGCGGCACGAGATTACCCAGAACTGCAAGTTCTAGGATATTGGTTGCGGCCAGCTGCACTTTTAGAAATGCAGAAGGAATTGACTGGAAAACCAGGCCTTATGACTGTCCCACAAGGTCTCGTCTTCCATATCCCACCAGGAAATGTCGACACACTGTTTGCGTATTCGTTAGTCATGTCCTTGCTTTGCGGCAATGCCAACATCGTGCGCATGCCCTCAGAAACAGGCAAAGCAGCTGCCTTGTTATTGAATATCCTAAAGGAGCTTATCGCTACAGCTTCTGATGGTATTAAAAATCAGCAGCTTATTATTAGTTATGATCATGATGCCGATATCACTGAAGCCATCAGCCAACATGTCAATTTGCGCGTTATCTGGGGCGGCGATACGACAGTGAATGCCATCCGGCAAATTCCCTTATCGCCATTGGCGAGTGAGCTCGTCTTTCCGGATCGCTTCTCATGGTCGGCTATTCACACAGGAAGCTATGCAGCCCTCAAAGAGGATGGGAGGCAAAAATTAGCCGAACAGTATTTCAATGATCTCTTTTGGTTCGACCAAGCGGGCTGTGCATCACCCCGCGTGATCGTCTGGTGCGGTCAATCCGACGCCCCCCTCACTGAAGATTTTTATACGCGTGTCACAAAGGTTGCTGAGACTAAAAAATGGAAATTGGATCTCGGCGGCAACGCAGCAAAGCAAACGCGCAATTATGCCGCCATGGCAGATCAACCCATCACCCATAAACGTGATTTTGGATCGGCTCTCACGGTTTTTTCTTTTAAGAACATGGGTGGGTTGAAGGCCCTTCGCGCCAACCCCTGTTTTGGCGGCACTTTGTTTGAAATCATCGTTGCACAACTGCCTGATATAGCCCCTGCCGTTGAACGGCGCGACCAGACATTGACTTGTTTTGGGTTTGAGCCCACTGAGGTTGAACAGCTCGCACTCCAGCTCAATGGTTGCGGGTTTGACCGTATTGTTCCCATCGGCCAAGCTTTGGCGTTTGATACCATCTGGGACGGCCATAATTTACTGCAGAGCTTTACGCGTCTCGTTAAAATCCAAAGGTAAAAACATGAAAAATCTTATTATCGTAGGGGCCGGGGGTTTTGGATTAGAAGTGGCCGCCTATGCCGAGGACATGCACCACAAAGGTAAGGGTGGTTTTACCGTCAAAGGCTTTATGGATGACGCCAAAAAAGTTGGTAGCAACCATGCAAACTACCCCATTTTAAGCAACACAAATGCAGAGATTGATAAAGGCGCGCTTTACATTATTGCCGTTGGTGCACCCTTAAGCCGCGCTGCCCTTGCAGAAAAACTTGCAGCAAAAGGCGCCACTTTTACCACCATCATTCACCCCCAAAGTTATGTGGCCACCGGCGTCAAAATTGGTGATGGCTCTATCATTGCGCCTTTTGCGTTTGTTGGCCCGAAAGCCCACGTTGGCAAGCAATGTGTCTTGAATGTCCATGCTTGTGTCGGCCATGAAGCCACCTTGGGTGATTACTGCATACTTTCCCCAGGCGCAGGACTGAATGGCTCGGCTATTTTGGAGGAAGGTGTGTTCATGGGCAGCGATGCCACCATCACGGCAGGCCAGCGCGTCGGCAAAGGCGCTAAAATATCAGCAGGAGCCGTTGTTTATACCGAAATACCTGCGGACGTTGTGGCACTCGGCAATCCAGCAGCTTTCCGTCAAAACTGAAAGAGCGCTTGTTAGGTGTAAACCTTCACATGAGGGTCGATGCGCTGCGACCAGGCATGAATGCCACCTGTTAGATTGTAAACCTTGGTATACCCCTGCTCGATGAGATAGGCGACGGCCCGGCCACTACGGCCGCCATGATGGCAATGCATCACGATCATCCTGTCCTTGGGCAATTCAGCCAGGTGCTTCGGCAGGGAGCCAAGCGGGATCAGCTTATTGGTAGGTATTTGGCACAGGTCATTTTCCCACTTTTCGCGCACATCAATAACAAGGGGCGGCGTTGGTGATTGTAGCATCTCTTGCAACTGCTCAACCTCTATGGCCGGTAGGTTTGACATCGCTTCCTCAGAATTTGAATTGTGCCGGGGCTTGAAAGCCCGGCAGTGGTTTGACATTGGCATCAAACAGGGCACGGTGCGAAACAACGCCTCCGACCTTCTCATACAACCGGGCTTCCCCTGTATGTGCAGCATGCGCTGGGCCATATTGACGGACAACAGCGAGTAAACGGCCGCCCTCAGATAATTGCACCAATAACTCAGGCGGCAAAACTTCGACACCGCCATTGATAATGATCACATCATAAGGCGCTTTGGATGGACACCCTTCTGCAAGGTTACTGGATTGAGCTGCAATATTCTGGGCACCGAGCTTCCCAATATTGATGGCCAGCATCCCATGCAAAGCGACATCAGATTCGACAGCGACGACTTCTTTGGCCATCACGGAAAGAACTGCTGATGAATAGCCAGTTGCTACGGCAATATCCAAAACACGGTCAGTTGGTTTAATCTTCGCTTCTTCAAGCAAGCGCGCCAGAACCATCGGTTCCAGCAAATAGCGGTTAGGCGCAACTTGCAAATCCTCGTCGATATAAGCAATGCCGGCCATCATGGATGGCACAAATATCTCGCGCGGCAATGTTTCCATGGCCGTTAGAATACGCTCATCACGCACCATATTCGGGCGCAATTGGCTCTCGATCATGGCCCTACGGGCAGCAGTCAAATCAGGTGTCGCCTTTTGGGTCGCGATGCTCATAAAATTACCTGCCACCATTATTGCATTTCATCAGCACTTCATGCGCCGCGGCGTTCCAAAAATAATTGGCATCGGACGGAGGCGCGATGTCAGTTTCACGGATAACAGTATAGCCCTTATTGCCACAAAGTGCGCCCGCCTTCTCAAAACAGTCACTCTTACTTGAAATGGCACCCCCACAGGTAATGCGGTAACCTTGCGTACCATCAGCCATATTAAGATGCTCGCTCGGCGTGCTACAGGCAGCAAGACCCAAGAGAGCGGCGGAGGCGATAAGTTTAATGAAGGGGGCTTTAACCATGAGAGTCTCCAAAGGGGCTTAGGAAGGCAGATTGATTATCACCCCCAAGGGTTCTGCGCAAACGCTTGACCAAAATGCCCTAAAAACCTACTGTGCGGCCGTTGGCGCGGTGGCAGAATGGCTATGTAGCGGACTGCAAATCCGTCTATGCCGGTTCGATTCCGGCCCGTGCCTCCAATTACCCAGCGCCTGTTAGAACCAAATTACTTAGGTTGCGCCACATTTGAAGTTGGTGGGCTCCAATAAACTCAAAACTGGATTTAACAGATTGTGGATGCAGCTCCCATATTTTGAGCAATGAATTACTTGCGCCTTCGTAATGTTTTACCCAACGATGGGCGTCAAAAAAACGCAATGCCTTTTCGTCTAAACCCAATGAGCTAACCAGCTTATAGAGGTTTTCATAATCAATATTATCGAGCCGTTCGTAAGCACTAAACGCTGCCCATTTATGGTTCCAATCCTTCGTCAGCAGCCAATCAATATGTCCTTGGTTAAAAACTTTAAGAAACGGAAGGTACGCAGCTTCACTTTGTATTTCAGACACCAAATCAACGTCCAAGCTTTGGGCAAAATCAAAGTAAAGTTGCTCATGTGAACGACGTGCGCCGCCGAACTCTTCCACGATATTATCAACCACCACCTTTTTCTCATCTGCTGTATTTGCAAAGCTGCCCACATACCATAGAAAACGGTAAAAATGTCCGCGAGCATGATAGAATGATTTAACAAACAATTGTTTTTGTGCCAGCGAAAGCTGGGGAGGTTTTGAAAGATCGAACAATGGGATTCTGCAGCTTTTATTATCGTAGGCCGTATCCCACGTTTGTAGGTAAGTCTCTAGAGTTTCCATGTTTTACCCCTGATTATACATTGGCCGATCTATCATATAATTCTCCTGCTCGCTTCTCAAACGCTGTGACCATTTTGAGAAGCGCTTTGTCGAAGAACAGTTCCATGGCTGAGCGCAGCAGTGATGAATGGAAATCAAAATCAACGTGAAAGATCAGCTCGCAGCCACCTTTGACAGGCTTGAACTCCCATTGATTATGGAGGTGCGATAAGGGGCCCGACATATAGCGCACGGAAATGCTGTGTGGTGCGTCGAGCATAACTTCGGACGTAAATTTCTCGTTGAACATCTTATAGCCAATGATCAAATCAGCCGTGATCATCCTGTCCGTGCGTTTTGTCACCCGTGCCGCCTTGCACCAAGGCAAAAACTCCGGGTAACGCTGAACGTCAGCGACTAAATCAAATAGTTGCTGGGGCGTGTAAGGCAAAACCCTTGTTTCTTTATGCTGTGGCATGGGATCAAAAGTCCGTAGGTGGGAATCGGTGCACAAGGTTAGGATAATCCATAACGCTTTAACCCACGGTCAGATGTCCGCCAATATGTTTCGAAAATTATCCCTGGTATTGGGTTTTTGGGCTGCTTTGGCTGTGCCTGCCCATGCCGCATGGTTTTCGAGTGGCAGCAGCGAGTTACAGCAGATCCTGACGGCGCCCGAAATCACCATTGAGGACTACGAGGTATCGACAGAAGAGCTGAATATTTTCTACACCGCCCGTGGCTATAAGCCTGCCTGGGATTTCGAGGGCCAGGATAAGGAAGCGACCTTTAATGCCTTCTTGGATTCCATCGAGAAGTTGATTGAATATCACGGGCTGCAGCGCGAAGATTATGCCGTTGGCTTGATGCGAAAGCTCGAAGCCTCTTCTGAGCCTGACAGTAAGACTAAGCTTGAACTGCTTGTCACAGATACCCTTCTGCGCCTCGCGCACGACCTTCACGGCGACACAATGGATCTGGCGGAGCTTTATGTCGGTTGGAATTTTAACCGCAATGAAATTGATATTCCCAATACACTTGCTGGTGCCGTCGCCAACAACAGCCTCAATGACTATATTGAGAGTCTGACACCCAAAAATCCCGCTTACACTAAACTCGCCCAAGCCCTACTGGCTTACCGTACCCTTGCCGCCAAAGGCGAATGGCCGAAGATTGATAAAGGTGGCAGCCTTAAACTAAAAGACCATGGCCCGCGCGTGGTGCAGTTACGCGAACGCCTAGCGGCAGAAGGCTACCTGCCACCCATCCTTATCCCTGAAGCTCTGAGTGACGTCTTTGACGGGGACTTAGAGCGCGCCCTTCTGGCCTATCAAACCCGCAATGGGATTGAGGTTGATGGAGCGATGGGATCCAAAGCCTTGGAAGCCCTCAATACCCCCATCAAAACGCGCATCGACCAGATTTTAGCCAATATGGAACGGTGGCGACATATGCCGGATGATTTCCCGCCCGACCGCTATACGTTGGTGAACATCCCCAATGCGACGATTGATATTACAGAAGATGGCAAACCAATCTATCACGGCATCGTGATTGTAGGTCGCGTCGACCGTAAGACCCCCTTCATCCAAAGTCAGGTCCGCAGCATGATCATCAATCCTGCTTGGCATGTGCCCACCAAGATTGCACGCAAGGATATTTTACCTAAACTCCGCAAGGATCCACACTATCTGGAAAAAATGGGCTTTGTTATCCGCGGCAGCGAGGATGACCCGCACGGTGACACTATTGATTGGTCAACGATGAAGGAGCGTGAATTCAATTTCCGTTTGCGCCAATCGCCTGGTGATATGAACAGTCTCGGCCGTTTGAAATTCGATTTCGATAATGACTTTGCCGTTTATATGCACGGCACACCCCATCAGGAATTGTTCAAAAAGAATGAGCGCAGCCTAAGCTCAGGCTGCGTGCGACTGCACGACCCGACCCAAGTGGCTGAGATCATCCTTTCGCATAACAAGAATGCAATGAACGCCGAACAAATTGAGGAGGCAATCCAGTCTAATGAGACGCACTGGATTGGCATCACAAAACCCATGCCACTTTATGTTGTCTATTGGAGTGTCTTTGTGGATGATGCTGATGCGGTCAATTTCCGTAAGGATATCTATGATTATGACGGTTTCCTGATGCAGGCGATGCGCTCAGAACCGGGCGTTGATGATGCCAATAAGACACCCCCCTATGCACCAGCCCCCAGCCAGCAGTAACTAACGCATTGATTCCTTACAGCGTTAATTCCTTGTAACCGATCCTTAATGGCATTAATTGTACTATGTATGAGTGTCTGGTGGATTTCCCGCAACGACGACGTTTGAAACGCATGACGCACCCCTTCGATGGAACACGCCGCCAGTTTTTACAAATTGGTCTCACAACAGTAGCCTGCGGTATCGCAGCTCCTGCGCTTGCCTCTGTGCCGCACGTTAAAGGTATCCGGTCCCTGGCTTTCCATAATTTGCATACCGATGAAAAACTTCGCGTCGCTTATTGCGAGAACGGTATTTATAACCGCGCAGCGCTCGCTAAAATTAACCATGTTATGCGCGACCATTATTCAGGCGATGCCTGCCAGATGAATGTACGCTTAATGGACTTGCTCTATGATTTGCAGCATCGTGTCCATAATGACCGCCCGATTGAGATTATATCAGCCTACCGTTCGCCAAAAACCAATTTACGCTTAGCGAGCCTCTCGGACGGCGTTGCTAAAAATAGCTACCACACCAAAGGTATGGCGATTGATATCCGTATGGAAGGCACATCCTTGATGAAAATCCATAACACGGCATTAGACATGCGCCGTGGGGGTGTCGGCTATTACCCGGACTCTGAATTCGTCCATGTCGATGTCGGCCCCCTACGCCGCTGGTAATCCCTACCCCTTTAAAGCTCTATACGTCAGTGGCCTTTGGACTGTTGTGCCATCGGTGCAAGCAATCGTCTCAACCTGCTCCTTAATCGGACGGGTCAAATGAAATTGCGAGATGGGGGCATAAGGTGGCAGTGGCTCAACATAAACGCCCTTTTTCTTATCCAACATCGGTAGCGCATGGAATGTCATCCAATTAAAAGTGGCAGGCATCACGACATGCGGTACTTTTTTGATATAAGCCAGAATATTGAGCCCCAATTGTTCAGCCATAAAGCTTGTGTCGGTTGCCGCAGTCAAACGTTGCAAAGCCTCCGAATGGATTTGGATCCATTCCTCCCAAACCGGCGAATCCTTGGCCATGGCCCAGACACCTACATTGAGCATGGGCTTTAAAGTCATGGCTGCCGCGATGGGCTCGCCGTAATTAACTTTGTACCAATCCCGAAACACTTGCCAAATACCGGCATGTTCAAAAAATGTTTTGTAAGAACGATCAAGCTCGCACGCGATGTAGATAGCCTTGGTTTCCGCTGCCGCTTTCAGCATTGAATTGATGGCATCCGGTGTCTGCACCCAAACATCGGCATCCATCCACATATAGACGTCATAACCAGGAAAATAGCGGCGCATGAACAGTTTCGAGGAGAGGGCACGAAAGCCAGGCTTATGGGCTTCCCACGCTAAACGACCCGGAAATTCGACATCGACCCCTGCACGTTCGATCCGAACATTATGGGCCTTCAGCCACACCCTATTTTCGTCACTCAAGCCAACATCAAGAATCGCGAGATCAAATTCAACTTTGAACGTATGGGCACGGATGGAGGCAAAAAGGTCGCGAACCAAAGTGAAATACTGCTCATCAGCCGCTGAGACAATGATGGCCTTGGCGCTCATGAGTTCCTGCCACTGAAGGTGAGTGGCCGCCCAACTGAGCCCCCACCGACACATTCGATCGTCTCAACCTGGATTTTATTCTGACGCGTCAGATGGAAATGCGAGATAGGGCGATAAGGTGGTGCCGGCTCAACA
>Ga0206865_1229_pt1 | contig 13847 bp, 13 predicted proteins | sample Alteio_BWOrgCont_39_FD_152628 | JGI IMG/M metagenome (GOLD analysis project Ga0206865, IMG submission 152628) | Enriched cells from forest soil in Barre Woods Harvard Forest LTER site, Petersham, Massachusetts, United States -... | ecosystem: Environmental > Terrestrial > Soil > Temperate forest >...
ATCATTAAGCTTTACCAGTTACGCCGCCAATGCCGGCTGGTTGTTGATGCTTTTCTTCATATCGCTGGCAATTGTTACACGTAAAAACCCAATGCTTAAAGGCTTTACCTTCACCATCATGATATTTGGCGTGGTAGCAGCAGCCATGTATTACCCGCAATATTTTATCCATGCCGGCAGCTTTAAACTTTCGGGGCTCATCATCCCCCTGTTGCAAATCATTATGTTTGGTATGGGCTGCGAATTAAGCCTTAAAGATTTGGCCAATGTTATCAAAATGCCAAAAGCCATAGCCGTAGGTGTAATTTGCCATTATACGGTGATGCCTTTAATAGGCTTTACGCTGGCTACAGTGTTTAACTTCCCGAAAGAGATTGCAGCAGGCATAATTTTAGTTGGCTGTTGCCCCAGCGGACTGGCATCGAATGTGATGTCGTACCTGGCAAGGGCAAACCTGGCCCTGTCTATAACAGTAACGGCGGTGTCCAACCTGCTGGCGCCTTTACTAACGCCCCTGCTGATGCATTTGCTGGCCGGTAAATTCATTACCATTCATTTTTGGGATATGGCCTGGGATACCACAAAAGTTGTGCTGCTGCCCATATTTGCCGGTCTGTTGTTCAATTCGCTGGTACGGGGACGCCTTAAATGGCTCGATAAATTAATGCCTTTAATTTCGATGTTATCCATCGGTATCATCATCCTGATCATCATTTCCGCCGGGCGGGATAGTCTTTTAAAAGTAGGTGCATTACTGATTATTGTTGAATTGGTCCACAATGTTTCCGGCTATACGCTAGGCTACTGGATAAGCCGCCTGCTGGGCTTTAAGGAAAAGGAATGTAGGACAATATCATTGGAGGTGGGCATGCAAAACAGCGGCCTGGCATCAGGCCTGGCGCTCTGGATGGGCGGATTAACCACCATCGGCCTTGCGCCTGCTGTATTCGGGCCGGTGATGAACGTAAGCGGATCGTCGCTGGCTACCTGGTGGAATGGAAGGGTGCCGAAGGAGAAGGAAGCAGGCGACAGGTAACTGTTTACAATTTCCAAAATTTGGTTTTCTATTAGAAAACCATTAAATTTGTTTTCAAATAGTAAACCATGCGATAAAAATGTTTAATATAATTAATCGAAAGACACTTTTGGCGTATGCGGAAAAATATCCAAATGCCAAAAATGCTTTGTTTGAATGGTATTACGAGTTTCTGTCTGCCGAGTTTAAAAACTTCCATGAATTGAAAACGGCTTATGGTAACGCCAGTTTGGTTGGCGATGACCGGGTAGTTATAAATATTATGGGTAATCATTATCGCCTGGTTATCCGGGTGGTATTTCTTTACAAAACGATACAAATAAAATGGTTTGGTACGCATGCCGAATATGACAAAATAGATGTCACTAATATTAAATTTAAATATTGAGCACATGGATTTGCAAATTATCAGAAACGAAAAAGAATATCAGGATTTATTGGATTGGGTGGATAAACAGTTTGATTTAAATATCGACCCGGATAGCAGGGAGGGTAGCCTTTTGCAGATTGCTTTATTACTGATAAAACAATATGAAGATTTAAATTATACAATCCCATCGCCCGACCCGATAGAAATAGTAAAGCAACGGATGAAAGAAAACGGTTTGATGAACAAAGATCTGGTTGAATGGATTGGCAGCAAGGGCTACGTTTCGGCTTTACTCAGCGGGAAAAAACCACTTACCTTACGAATAGCCAAAGTATTGCATCAAAAGTTAGGCATCCCGGCAGAAGTGTTATTGGCTTAATATCTTATTATTACTGCCTTTCTAACCATTTTTATTGTATTTGAGCATGCAAAACAGCAGTCTGGTGTTTTTGATGGGCGGACAATTTATCATTGGGCTCGCCCTGCCGTTTTAGGGCCGGTGGTGAATGTTAACGGCTCGTCTCTGCCTACCTGGTGGAATGGAAGGGTGCCGAAGGAAGAGGAAGAAAAAGCAATTGAAAAATAAAAAACAATTTTCCGGGTGATATTTTGTTAAATTAATGCACTTGTTATTAAAAGCGGATTATGGCAACTGAAATTAATTTTGGCCGATCGGCAGCCGACAGGGAAAAAGGTTTTATAGCCCTCTATAAGAAAGCATTCCCGGCGGTGGCAAAATATGTAAGCAAAATGGGCGGCTCTTTTGACGATGCAAAAGATATTTTCCAGGATGCGCTGGTGATCTTCTACGAAAAAAAAGTGAATCAGTCGGGCATCGTTGCAACAAATGAGCAAGCCTACCTGGTGGGAATCGCCAAACATTTGTGGAGTCGCAAATTTGAGGAAAATTGCGCGTTGACTTCTTTAGATAAGCAATTTGATATTTCGGAAGAAGACGAATTGCAGCCATCATCCTTCAAAATACTGCATTACCTGGAAACAGCAGGCCAAAAATGCATGGAACTATTAAAAGCCTTTTACTATGATAATTTGCCGGTGAATACCATCGCGGAACTATTTGGCTACTCAGGTATCCGCTCGGCAACGGTGCAAAAGTATAAGTGCATGGAAAAAGTAAGGGAAACCATCAAAGAAAAATCATTGGCTTATGAGGACTTCGTTGAATGAAATAAAACTGATTGACGAGCATTTGTTCAACACCGGTTCGACGGAAGACCGACTGCTGTTTGATGCCATGTTAATCCTTAACCCATCATTACCGGAACAGGTGATGTGGCAAAAAAATGCGCATGCCATGGTACAGCAATATAGCCGCAGGAAACTGAAAGCCGAAATCGAAACCATACATCAAAAGTTATTTAACGAAGTGCGACACCGTACATTCCAACAGAAAATAATGAGTTTTTTCAGCAGATAAAAATCATCCCGCTATCCCGAAAATCGGTGTAATCAAAAATCCAATCGGTGTAATCAAAAAATCATCGGTGTAATCAAGCAATAATATCATGAATTTCAAAAATGAATTTCGCAGCTATGCTGTGAGCCACCTTCGTATTGACAGCACCCTGGTAGATCAATACGTATCGCAAACGGGCGCCGCAGCCTTTAAAATGGGCATGACGCCCTATATTATCGAGGAGCGCCAGCTAAATATATCGCAATTGGATGTGTTTTCCCGGTTGATGATGGACCGTATCATTTTCCTGGGCACGGCCATTGATGATCATGTAGCCAATATCATCCAGGCACAATTACTGTTCCTGCAATCGGCCGATCCAAAGCGGGATATACAAATTTACATCAATTCGCCGGGCGGCTCGGTGTATGCGGGTTTCGGGATTTATGATACCATGCAGCTTATCTCGCCGGACGTGGCAACCATTTGCACCGGCTTATGCGCATCGTTTGCCTCGATAATACTTTGTGCCGGGGCCAATGGTAAGCGCGCCGCCTTAAGTCACTCGCGCGTTATGCTGCATCAGCCGCTCGGCGGCGTGCAGGGCCCGGCGTCGGATATAGAGATCACTGCCCGGGAAATCCTCAAAGTAAAAAAAGAGCTTTACGACATTTATGTAAAACATACGGGGCAGGAATACCAACGGGTACATGATGTTTGCGACCGCGATTTTTGGATGATTGCCGAAGAGGCGAAGGCGTTTGGGATTGTGGATGAGATATTGGGGGCTAGTTAATTAGGAGAGTCCGAAAGTCGGGAAGTCCGAAAGTCCGAAAGATGCGTTCCAATTCCGCACTCAGCATTCCGACTTCCGCACTCAACTTGCCCAGACTTTATTCTCCACGTTAATCCTCACGGTAAGCATAATTGCATTCAGTATCGAAAAAATGATGGCTGTATAATACAAATGAAAAACCAGCGGAATTACCGCGATCTCGCAAACCACTTCGATATAATTCGGATGCTTTAAGAATTTATAGGGGCCTTTTTTCACGGGGTAAACGCCCGGCACGCGGTATATTTTGGTGTTCCAATATTTCCCTAAGGAAGACAAAGCCCAAAACTTAAACGATAACACCGTTAAAAATATAGCGAGGAACAGCCAGTCGATATTCGGTTGACCTTTCAGCACGTATTCCACAATTATGGATACGATAAAGAGTGTGTGCAAAGCGATCATAAATGGATAATGCTCCTGCCCGTATTGAATTGCACCCTGCGCCAGCAGCCATCGCTCGTTCCTGCGGGCAATGAATAACTCGGAAAGCCTTTGGATGATGAAGAGGGTTATAAAGATGATGAAGTACATATTTTTTGAGTCCGGAAGTCGGGAAGTCCGAAAGTCCGGAAGATTTTAGTTGTTTACAAATAGATTAAAAGTCAAAAGCGAACGTGCATTCGGCTTTCCGACATCCAAACTTTCCGACTTCACACTGCCCTACTTTCGGACTTCCGGACTTTCGGTCTTTTCGGACTTCAACAACACCATTTCACTCGAAAAGCCCGGCCCCATGGCAAGCATCAGGCCGTAGCCGTCTTCAAAGCCTTCTGTCATGAATTTTTCAAGCACGTATAAAACTGTGCAACTCGACATATTGCCATAATCATTCATTACCTCACGGGTTTTTTTCATAAAATCGCCTTCAACGGCCAAAGCATCATTATAAGCATCCAGCACTTTTTTACCACCGGGATGAAACACGAAGTTTTTAATATCTGCCAGGCTCAGGTTCTGTCCGCCTAAAAACTGGTCGATATCTTCCCTGATGTGTTCGTTAATAAATGTGGGGATATCTTTTGAAAACAACACCTTAAAGCCTGTGTCCTGGAAATCCCAGCCCATCACTTCAAGCGAATCATAATAAAGCTTGCTGCTCGATGCTACGTAGTTAATGTCTGTTTTATCCGTTTGGTTATCGCCTTTTACGATAGCGGCAGCTATACCATCAGAAAACAAGCTGGAACCAATAAAATTACTTTTACTATAATCGCTCTTGATGAGGGTTAACGAACAAAGCTCCACTGCTACCAGCAACACAACCGCGTCCGGGTTTGCTTTGGCAATGGTATTGGCTTTTGCCATGCCCGATACCCCTCCCCCACAGCCTAACCCAAATATGGGCGTGCGGTTAATATGCGGGTTCAGCCTTAATTTATTAATGATGAGGGCATCCATACTGGGCGTTGCCAGGCCGGTTGTTGATACAAAAAGGATGTCGGTAATTGCCGATTTATCAATATTTGCTTTTTTTACGCAATCTTCAATGGCTTGTACCGAATATTCAAGCGTGGTATTAATATATTCGGTATTGCGTTCCTCAAAAGTATTCGGTTTGTTGTAATATGAGAGCGGTTTTGCCAGGTTCCGGTATTTGATTTCGGTATTATCGAAGGCAAATATCAGGCGGTTTGCTTCCGGGAAATTAACCGAAAACATCTCCAGTGCGTGTTGTTTTGCTTTTTCTTGTTCAATTCGGTATGGTAGGTCTATTTTTGATACTGCTGCTATAAAGGGCATATAAGTTTATTTGTATGTACGTAGCTATTAATGTGCCAGTTGCTCTATAACAGAAAAAATATCATAATTATTAAACGGGAACAGGCAAAACACGGATAATATCTCAAAAAATCGAAACCATAACGCTATTCAGGATGGTTAATTCACGGCAGTCGCTTTTAAAAAGGAGGCGCCAATGGAGCCTAAAAACCATTGGTTTATTTCTACAAGCAGGGAGTTCCTACGGAACTGAAAACTACTTTGGATCGACTCCAGAGGAGTCGCCTGTTTATAGCAAAAAACTGCAACTTTTGGGCTCCATCGGAGCCTCCAAAAGGCGATAAGTTCAAAAAGCGGTTTCCCTAATGGTTAATCTAAACTTCCTTATTTTTTAAAACATATATCATGCCTGCATTAAACGCCGAAAATTGCAAGGTGTATAAAACCGGCCTCAAGTTAGGTACTACAATTTCTATTCTTTTTAGGTGATAGGCTAAGCTTTTACCATGTAAGGGGAGCTTTACTTCCGCTTCATCGGCATCAGTTTCAATAATCTTTTTCAGGATAGGGTTATGTCTTAACGCTTCCCTCGCCGACTCACTCATTACATGGTCATCTTCGAGTTTCAGGATCTTCCTGGCAGCAGCGTTGGCAAATAAAACTTCTTTCTTTTCGTTTAAACCAATAACAACATCCGGCATTTCTTCCATCAGTATTTTTACCTGGTGTTCACCTGCCAATATCCTGGTAGCGTTTTCATTTTCCCCATCGCTTAACCTGCCGGCCATGGCGTTAAACTCCGTAGCCAGCGACGAAAACTCGTCATTGGTATCAAGCTCCATTTTCACCTCGTAGTTTTTCTGGTTAATCTGATGGACGCCTTCAATAAACTGGTTAAGCGGATTCAAAATAAAGCCCGGGAAGTTGACGATAAACACAAAAAGGATTAAAAAAGTAACAAATACAATACCCCCAAGGTAAATAGTAGCGTTGGACACCATGGTATGGATATGATTGTTTTTATCGACAATCGCGTGCATATTTAAACCTTCTATCGTTTTCAATTGCAAACGTGCGGTCCGTTCGGCCTGCTGCATTTTATCTGCACCCTGGCCGGTGGCAGTTAGGTCTGTAAATGACGTCCGCAAACCGGCGGTTGCCTCTTTTTCGCCGGGCTCGGTAATATTATTTTCCTGCTTTTTTAGCGCATTCTCAAAATCACCGGCAGCTTTCGCATTCAGCGGTAAATCATTTTCATCAAGCACTGCCCGCATGGAGCGGGTAAAGGTTAATGTTTCGTAATTATTTTTTACGGTAACTTTCGAATATTCGGATATATCCTCGATATAATAAATGGCCACCACCCCAAAAAACACCACCACAACAAACAGCAAACCAAATCCTAAAAGAAGTTTATTTTTAATTTTCATAAGATTTTATTTAAACAGGTTATAATTAGGATGATACCGGCGGGTATTAAAAGTGCTTAAATATAAGTGAAAATTTGCAATTTGCCATACCACTGGCATTACGCGCTATTTATTTAACCCGGCTGTGACCATTAAAGTTTTATAAATTTATTTTTCGAGCAGCCCTAAATCGGGTTGGGCGTATTTATAAACTTTAAAGTAGATGGTAGTTTTGGTTTGAAAAACCCCTTCGATAGTTGATAGTCTGTTCACAAAATCGACCAGGTGATCATTATCGCGGCACATCACATCCACCTCCAGGTCGTATTCGCCAAAGGTGCCGGCCAAAAAACTTACTTCGGGCATTGTGGCAATAGACTGGGCAACGGACTCCTTCAAAGTAGCGGGCCGTACATAAACGGCCACATGGGCGTATGACCGGAAACCCACCTTGCCGGGGTCCACCCTGCCAATGATGGTGATCACATTATCCTCGAGCAAGCGATTAAACCGGGTACGGATGGTGCCAATGGAAACATTTAACTTTTCGGCTATCACCGTGAACGAAGTGCGGCCATCCGTCTGCAAAAAACTGATGATGGCAAAATCAATTTCATCCATCACATAATCCGTTTTATTTTTTTCCATCGATAGCTACAAAAGCAGTAATTTTATTATCAAGTTATCAAAAGTAAATAATTTGCAGTAAATTATATCAAAATATAAAAATTATGCAGTAATTTTGACTTACATGAAATACGGACGGATAAAAAATTATATAGACGGCGAGTTTGTTGCCATCGACTCGCAACGGTTATTGGACATCAATTCGCCCATTGACGGCACCTTTTTAACAGAATTACCCTGTTCCTCCGCAGCTGACCTTGATGAAGCCGTGTTAGCCGCTCAACGGGCTTTCCCCGGTTGGAGCAAAACGCCGATAAAAGAACGTGTACAGGTATTTTACCGGTATAAATCGCTCTTAGAAAAAAACATACAGGAGCTCGCAGCCCTTGGCAGCGAGGAAAACGGCAAAACGATAGGCGAATCCATTGCCGAGCTTGAAAAGTGTATCGAACTGACAAAATTCGCCTGCTCATTACCCCAATTGGTAACCGGTGAAACGCTGGAAGTAAGCAAAGGCGTTGAATGCCGTACGGAAAAGGTGCCCTTAGGTGTTGTGGCATCCATAGTGCCCTTCAACTTCCCTACCATGGTGCCCAACTGGACCATCCCGAATGCCATTGCCTTGGGCAATTGTATGATTATTAAACCGTCTGAAAAAGTACCTTTAAGCATAGGCAGGATAGCCGAGCTGTTAAAAGAAGCAGGCTTACCCAATGGTGTTTTAAATATTGTTCATGGCGATGTTGAAGTGGTTAACGCCATTTGCGATCATCCCGGCATTGAGGCTGTGTCGTTTGTTGGCTCAACAAAAGTGGCGCAGGCGGTTTATCGACGTGCAACACAAAACTTAAAACGCTGCCTGGCATTAGGCGGCGCCAAAAATCATTTGCTGGTATTGCCCGATGCTACACCCGATATGACGGCGCAAAATATAACAGCATCCATGAGCGGCTGTGCCGGGCAACGGTGCATGGCTGCGTCGGCAATGGTAGGTGTGGGTCCGATTGATCATATCGTAGAAAAAATATGTATCGAAGCCGGTAAACTGGTTGCCGGCGGGAACCTGGGCGCAGTGATTAACAAAGCTTCGCAGGAACGGATTGAGCGTTTTATAACCGAAGCCGAGCAGCAGGGCGCCAAAATTTTGGTGGATGGGCGAAATGTTAAGGTACCCGGGAAAGAAAACGGCACCTACGTTGGCCCAACGGTGATTGATTATGTAACACCCGACATGGCTGTCGCCAGGGAAGAGATATTTGGCCCGGTGATCGCTATCATCCGTACAAAAAATATCGACGAAGCCCTGGCGATTGAAAACGCTAATCCATACGGAAATGCAGCGAGCGTATTCACCCAAAACGGCGCGGTGGCCAGATACGTGATTGAGAAAGCCAGCGCCGGTATGATTGGCGTAAACATTGGCGTACCCGTGCCGCGGGAACCGTTTTCATTCGGGGGATGGAACGAAAGTAAATTTGGTGTAGGCGATATTACCGGCAAAAGCAGCATTGAATTTTGGACCAAATTGAAAAAGAGCACCACCAAGTGGAATGCCGAAGCAGGGGTTAATTGGATGAGTTAGGCCCCCCGGCCCCTAAAGGGGGAGAAAATAGGGATAAACGAAAGTGCTTAATTATTAATATCGAATAATGAATTTTGAATGGTTAACCCCGAAGTTTTATTTCGACGTTCGATATTTGTCATTCGATGTTCGAAATTAAATAAAGGGATTCCATCAGCATAAAAAATATACAAACCATGTACGAAACATCAATTTCAGAGGCACAGGAAATTATCCAGGATAACCTTGACCATACCTTATTTTCATGGAGCAAACAAAGGGGCATTGACCCAATTGCCGTAAAAAGGGCCGAGGGTGTTTATCTGTATGACTATGATGGTAAACGCTATATTGATTTTTCATCAGGATTGATGAATGTGAATATAGGCCATGGGAACCAGCGCATCACCGATGCTGTTGTAAAACAAATGCAGGAAGTGAGTTACGTAACCCCCAGTTGTGTTACCAAAGCCAGGGGCGATTTGGGTAAAAAGCTGGCTGAAATTTGCCCCGGAGATTTGAACCGGGCCTTTTTTACCTTGTGTGGCGCAACTTCAATTGAAAACGCCATTAAACTGGCGCGACTATATACCGGGCGGCATAAAATTATAAGCAGGTATCAATCGTACCATGGATCAACTTACGGGGTGATGGCCGCAGGCGGCGATCCGCGCAAACTGCCTGCAGACGCACAGCAGGCGCCCAATTTTATCCATATCGATATTCCTTACGCCTACCGCTGGCCGCATAGCCCCGAAAGTTTATTAACGGATGCTGTTGAGAGCCTGGAAAGAATGATCGCTTACGAAGGGCCAGGAAATATTGCAGCCATACTACTGGAAGGCGAATCGGGTACTTCGGGTTGCTTTAAATATCCAGAGGGTTATTTAAAAGCGGTAAGAGAAATTTGCGATAAAAATGGCATGCTCCTTATTATTGATGAGGTGATGAGCGGCTTCGGGCGCACGGGGAAATGGTTCGGGTTCGAGAATCACGATATCGTTCCGGATATGGTGGCCATGGCAAAGGGGCTCACCGCAGGGTACCTGCCTTTTGGCTGTTTAATGGTAACCGATAAAATTGCCGCCAAATATGATAATGCTATGCTGCCGCTGGGTCTCACTTATTCCGCTCACCCGGTTTGCTGCGCCGCAGCTTTAGAAACGCTGCAAATTTATGAAGATGAAAAGCTTATAGAAAACACCAACACGATGAGCCAATACGTAAACGGGCAGGTGGCGTTATTGAAGCAAAAGCACCCTTCCATAGGCGACTGGCGCAACACCGGCCTATTGGGTTGTATCGAGCTTGTTAAAAACCGGGAAACCAAAGAACCCATGGCCCCTTTTAATGCCAAACCCGATGAGATGGCAGTGATGAACAAAGTGGCAGCAAAAATTAAAGAGTTGGGGATGTACACCTTTGTAAGGTGGAACTATATTTTTGTAGCACCGCCGCTTTGCGTTACCAAGGAGCAGATAAATGAAGGGTTGGCCATTATAAGTGAGGCGATTGCTATTGCGGATGAGCAGGTTATTTAGGTGAGTGGTAAATAGTGAGCTGAGAATGATGAATGGTAAATGGTGTCGTTTACTTAAGGAATTGACGATGGTGCAAAGTTAAGAAATGAAATGGACGGATTTGGTGACACCGTTTTGTCAGTACTTTTCGCCTTTTTTGTTGTGATGACCGGGTGTAAAACCGCCATAACAGCCTGTAAATGGACTTTTTGACGAAATTTGTTTAGCGCTAACTGTTCCACCCTGTTCACATCATTTTAGTGTGAACAGCAGCATTTTTTGGTCGATAACTCAATAAAGCTACCTATGAAAATATTCGCTTTTACGACAATTTTATTAAGCATTCAAATTATGGCGCAGGCACAAAAACCACGGGCACGTGATATCGGCATCCCTTTCGACGGAACTCCCGGCAAGTACAATGCCATCACCGATGTTAAGGGCGTTGAGGTTGGCTTCAGCACTATTATTGAAGGCGATGGCAAAAACATCATCGGCAAAGGCCCTGCACGAACCGGCGTTACCGCAATATTTCCGCGGGGGCAGTCGAGCGTGCCGGTTTACGCTAACTGGTGCACTCTGAACGGCAATGGCGAAATGACCGGCACTACCTGGATCACCGAGTCCGGCTTTTTGGAAACGCCGATCCTGATCACCAATACCAATAGCGTTGGCGTTTGCCGAGATGCCATGCTGAAATGGTTTGTCGAAAAAAACTGGATAAAAGAAGAAGGCTGGTACACCTACCCGGTTGTAGCTGAAACCTGGGATGGGGTAATGAATGATATTTATGGATTTCATGTAAAAGAAAGCAACGCTTTTGAGGCGCTTAACACCGCCAAATCAGGCCCGGTACAGGAAGGCAATGTAGGCGGTGGCACCGGCATGCGCTGCCTGGGTTTTAAAGGAGGTACCGGCACGGCATCAAGGCTGATTAAGATTGGCGATTCCACCTACACGATCGGCGTATTGGTACAATCCAATTTCGGCCAGAAAAAAAACCTGACGATCGATGGCGTACCTATCGGCGTCGAATTAAAAGACACCCTGAATTCAGTTGTTCATAAGCTTGCTCAAACACATTACCAGGAAGGTGATGGTTCCATTATTGTTGTATTGGCAACAGATGCACCTTTATTGCCACATCAGCTAAAACGCCTCGCCCAGCGTATTGCCCTGGGCGTAGGAAAAGTTGGCGGCCGGGGCGAAAACGGCTCCGGTGATATTTTTATCGCTTTCTCTACTGCAAATGCGGCAGCTTTTAACCGCAATAAGGTGGTCAGTGTAAAACAATTCCCGAATGATCAGATTAATCCTTTATTTGAAGGCACGGTGCAATCTGTTGAAGAGGCTATCATTAACGCAATGGTAGCTGCAGATACCATGGTGGGTATCAACGGAAACACTACTTATGCCCTGCCGCATGATAAGGTGATAACATTATTGAAAAAATATGGGAGGATCAAATAGCCTGCTTTAGCTCAATCTCCGTCATTTTTTTATTGTTCTGCCGTAAAACACCGTCAAGCTCTACCGAGCTTACTTCCAGCAGTTCAAGAAACTGGTCAAACTCCTGTTTGTCGGTTGTATCTTTTAATAAAGATACCAGGCTGAGGATAGAGCATAGCGGTCTGCGCAATTCATGCGAATTGGACCAGGCCACTTCCACCAGCGCCTTATTAACCAGGTGTACCTTTTGATCCGCTTCCTTTAGTTTTCTTTCTTTCTCCAAAAGATCGGTGATATCCGATGCCATAAGCAGATTGCATTTTTCCTTATTGAATAAAACGGGGTATGAAATTACAGACACATCGAATGCTTCGCCACTTGCTTTTTTATGTCTGCAGGTTGTTGCCAGGCCAAGCCCGTATTGATGTTCTTCATTAAAATCCGATGGTATCTTTTCCTGTTCCCCGCACTGGATGTCGGCCATGGTCATTTTTAAAAACTTGCGACGGCTGTAGGCATATTTTTCAATGGCAGCTTTATTTACTTTAACAATATGCAAATTGCTTTCATTGTAAATCAATAAAGGGTTGGGGTTTGCTTCAAACAACTGCCGGTATTCTTCTTCGGACTTAACCAGTTTATTATGCTGCTTTTTAATTTTTAAATATAAAACAACACTTATAACGGCTACAAAAACCAGGTCATTCAAACTCCGGTAAACATCCTGTTCAATAAGTGACATCCGCCGGAAGAAAAAAGTGATAAGGGGGTTGCTTAGGGCAGCCCAGCAAAATCCGACGATCATCACCGTTATCGGAATCCTTAACGCACTGAATATTTTCACGTTATAAATTGCTTGTCACAAATATATTACGGAAGAAATGTCGTGAGGGTTGTTCTTAGGTAGAAAAATATTTAATTAAAAAGATTAAATATTCAAATATAAGCTGGCTACCTGCAAAACAAAAAACCTTTCCATCCGGCAGCGTTATGTGCCCAATGGAAAGGTGTCCCCGTCAAGTTGATTGACTTTATTTTTTCATACCTGTACCGCTACGCCTATTTGTTTTCCAGCACGGCAAACTTATTTTCGTAATCCTTTAGCTGCGCCTGTAATTGGTCACTCAATTGGCTTTGGCGACTGCTTTTTGTGGTATCAATCATGCCGTTAAGCACCTGCATACCCAGTTGAACAGTACGCAGATCCATCGCTTCGTTATTGTTGTCTTTCAATAAAGCGTAGTTATAATCCAGCTGGTCAGTAATAAAACCATCGACACTTTTGATGTATTTCATTCCCAATTTAAAATCATCCAGTTTATAGGCGTTTTGCGCCATAAAGAATTTTTGAACGGCAGTATCAATGTCAGGGTTAATATCCGGCATCTCCTTATCAAATTTATGAATGGCTTTTAAAGCCAAATCCGGGCGACCATCCTGAACCAGGCCTTTGGTTAACTCGTTAAAGGTAAGTTCCATATTAATGTAGAACTGTGTTTTCGAAACATTGTCGAGGTATTTAGCATGTTTAAAATTGCCAAACTTAAACTTGTTAACCACGTTATCATACATTACCAGGCTGTTGGTTTGTGCACTTTGAGCGTCTTTCGCTGTATCCTTTTTAAAAGGGATCAGGTGATAAACAAACCCTTCCTTGTACAAATACGGCTGCAGGCCAAACATACTTTGGCTTGGCATGGTTGCCGTAAAGCACACGGGCCTTTGCCAGTTATTATGAGCCATAATATCCATCATAGCCAGTTTGTCTTTGGTCACGTAGTTGCCGGGCATGGTCCATTCAATTTCATTGGCAATCCTGTCTTTTTGTTCGGGCTTAACCACGCCATTTTTAACAACTTCATCGGGATTAATGGTTAGTTTGAAATTTTTGGTAGGCAGAT
>Ga0206865_1183_pt2 | contig 13843 bp, 12 predicted proteins | sample Alteio_BWOrgCont_39_FD_152628 | JGI IMG/M metagenome (GOLD analysis project Ga0206865, IMG submission 152628) | Enriched cells from forest soil in Barre Woods Harvard Forest LTER site, Petersham, Massachusetts, United States -... | ecosystem: Environmental > Terrestrial > Soil > Temperate forest >...
CGGTCCACCGGGAAGATCACCCTGGGCAAGATCGCGCGAGCCGCCTCCGCGCAGACCGTGCGCGGCGAGAGATGAGCGAAGGAAGTCGCCACAGTTGAGGTCGATATCGTGACTGCAGGCGAGAAAGATGCGCGCCGGTTCAAAATCTGCAGCGACGAAGAGCGCTACGGTACGTGGAACCGTGGCGCAGACGCGGGAGGCGAGCAGACGGACATAGTCACGGTCGCGTTCGGCGAAGGTGCGACGGACGAGACGCAGATTGTCCCGGCTCATTTCTTCGACGGCGAGGCGGGTCGCGTGATAGGTGGCCAGGTCCTCGCGCAGCCGCTGGCGGTCTTTGGTTGCGGATTTGACCTCGGACTGAAGGCGCTCGAGGGCAGCGGGAATGTCGTCGCGGCCTATGGACAGCGCGGCAGCGGCACGGGCCAGCAGCGTGAAGTCGTGACGAGCAGCCGCGACGGCGCGAAGGCCGCAGACGAATTCAACCCTCAGGCCGCGGCTGACGCGCTCCGTGGAACGTAGGAGCAACGAGCCGATCTGCCCGGTGGACCGGACGTGGGTTCCTCCGCAGGCATTGAGGTCATAGTCGGCAATATCGATGAGGCGAATGGTTCCCTCGCGCTCGGGCAGCTTGCGCAGAGTTCCGTCGGCTAGCAGCTTCTCGGCTTCGCCACGGGGGACGGTGCGAACAGTGACCGGGCGGTCTTCGGCGATGATCTCGTTGGCGATTCGCTCGATGCGCTCGAGACTGTGGTGGGCGATTGGACCGGTGGTGAGATCGATGGTGGAGGTGGTCTCGCCGAGATGGAAGGAGACGGTCGGGGCTTCGAGTTCAAGGGCGAAGACGGCCGAAAGAAGATGCTGTCCGGAGTGCTGTTGGATGTGGTCGAGGCGGCGGGGCCAGTCGATCGAGCCGTGAACTTCTGTGCCGGCGGTCAGAGGTTTGCGAGTGAAGTGCCAGACGTGGCCCGCCTCATCTTCTTCGACGGATTCGATGGGCACCTCAAGGATCGCTCCGTTGCGTGAGGTCGCGGTGAGGATGCCGATATCGCTGGGCTGGCCTCCGCTGGCCGGATAGAAAGCTGTGCGGTCGAGGGCCATTTGCCACAAGGAGACGCCGCCGGTACGGGAAGCCTCACGGATGTCCACAACCCGAGCACTGAAGCTGCTCAGGAAGGAGTCGTCGTAATAGAGGCGGTCGTTCACGGGATCAATCTAACCACGAAGCCCGAACCGAATCATGTACAGTACCACGCCCCCTTCTGTTGCACAATGCGACTTAATTACTAACTCTAATAGCTGTGCCTTCAACTGTTCGGCGGAATACCGGGCCGGTTAATGGGATGAGGCTTGCGCGCAGGAGTTGCCTGACGGATTTTCGCGGGACGGGGCTAACTTTTTCCTTTGGATCGCGTTTAGGTCTATAAGGATGGCAGGTCAATCTATGCCGCATTTTCGTGGATTTTCAATTTTCGCCCTGTCAGCGCTGCTGTCTGTAACGCCGTTCGTTGCAAAGGCTCAGCAGGCTGGAACGGCGCCGGTGGCCGCTTCGCAAGCTTATCCGGACGACACTTGGATTCCGCAGGGGATGGAGGCGCTGGCCAGGCGCGCGACTTTTCACACCGACTTTACCTTTGATAAGTCGATGCTGGATATGGCGAACAACTTTGTGGGCGACGAGGAAACGCGGCAGGCGATTGCAAAACTGCGGGGCATCTCGGTACACAGCTACAAGTTTTCGGCTCCCGGCCTCTACGATCCCTCGGCGCTGGATGCGGTGCGGGCGCAGTACCGCGACCGCGGATGGAAGCACCTGGTGACCTCGCAATCGTACGTCGCCACGCCCAGCCAGGCACGTACGGATGTCTGGGTTCGCTTTGAGCATGCCAATGTCGAAGGCATGGTGCTGCTGGTCGCCAATCAGACCAATCTGAACCTGGTGGCGATCAACGGCACTCTCAGCCCACTCGACCTGCTGCACCTGCGGGGACACTTCGGGATTCCCAGGTTTTCAGGCGATGACCTGGTCGAATCGAGGAACTGACGCGCCGGCAACTTACTTGAGCTGATTCAGGACGTCGAGTTCCCGGGTGACGATGCGGTGCGGGAGGGGTCCGTAGCCGAGTGCCTCGCATTCCTTCTGTCCTGAAGTGAGCATCCAGCGAAGAAACTGAAGGATGGCCTCGCGCTTGCGGGCGTCGGAGGACTGCGCCGGGATGAGGATCCAGGTGAAAGCGCTGAGGGGATAGGCGTTGCGGCCGGGCGCGTTCAGGATGGAGAGGCTGGAGTCGCGCGTCTGGCCCAGCGAGGTGTCGGGTACGGCGGCAATGATGCTGTCCAGGCTGGTCTTGACGAACTGGCCAGCGGGATTGCGTACGGCGGCGTAGTTAAGCTGGTTCTGAACGGCGTAGATGAGCTCGACGTAGCCGATGGCGTTCGGAGTCTGCTGGACGAGGCGAGCAACGCCCTCGTTGGTTTCGGCACCGGTTCCCACCGACCAATCGATGTGGGCAGCGGCTCCGTAGCGGGTCTTCCAGTCGGGGCTGACGTCGGAAAGAAAGCTCGTCCATATATAGGTGGTGCCGCTTCCGTCGGAGCGATGGACGACAGCGATTTCGGCCTCAGGCAGATGAAGGCCGCGGTTCGACTCACGGATGAGGGGGTCGTTCCACTTGCGGACGACGCCGGAGTAGATGCCGGCCAGCGCCTGTGGGGTGAGGTTCAGGGTTCGGCCGCCAAGGGTGGGCAGATTGTAGACGGGGACAACTCCCCCAAGTGCAGTGGGAAATGACAGGAACGCAGAGGAGTCGGAGGGCGGGATGTCCGACCCGGCAAAGTCGACGGAACCGGCCTTGAGCTTTTCAACACCAGCCTCCGAGCCGATGGGGTCGTAGAGGATTACGGTGCCTAACTGTGCCTGGGCATACGACTCAAACCATTTGAGATACAGGGGCGCAGGGAGTGTCGAACCGGCGGCCTGGAGAGTAACGGACACGACGCCGGGCGCGGCGCTGGTGGCAGTCGGATAGGGAATGCCGCTGCGAATTGCTTCCAGCAGGTGCGCGGCCAGCTGGTCGGCGAGGTCGTCGATGATGCTGGAACTGCGGAAGCTGCGGGGCGTGACCATATACGACCACAGCGTCTGCCGGTCGCGGTTGATGAGCTCGGCAGAGAGATGTCCCTGGTAGTTCACATCACGCATGCTGTTGGAGTGCAGGCTGGGAGAGACGGTGCCGATGGCCCAGATGCTGGCGGTTGCCTGCAGAACGGCGTCGGCCGCGGCTGGATCGGAGACGATACGCAGACTGCCGGAATGCTCCAGTTGAGCCTTGAGGCGGTTGGCGATCGCGGAGGCGTTGCTGCCGGCCTCGACTGGCGCAATGAAGATAGTGTGGACGGTGCCGAGCTTCTGCGCGCCGGCATCCCGGCCGGGGCATGCAGCGAGAAGGAAGATTGTGAATGTCCAGAGAGCAACTTGCCAGGCCGCGGACGCGATGGATCGGCTGCGCTTCATCACAGCATCTAGATTGCTATAGGCCGCCTGCTCTTTGCATGAATTCTGGAAAATCTTTGGGCCAGAGGGTTACGACCAGATCGATGCGGGATCGAGGGCGAGCGATAATTCATGGATGTCCCCAAGCAAGCCGCGTGTAGCTGATGTTCCCCGCAACCTGAAGCCGTATTTCCTCTGCCTACTTAAGAAAGGCCCTCGCTGGAATGTGACCGAGGGCCACGAGAGCCTAATGCCGGAATATCTGGCCTATCTGAGGCGGGAGACGGAGTCGCAGCGTATTCTATTCGCCGGACCGATCACCGATGACGGCGAGGTGATCGCTGTTGCGGTGCTGCAGGCACCGAGCGCACCGGAGGCAACGGCGATCGTCAATGAGAATCCGGGAGTGCAGTCGGGGCACTTTGTGGCCGAGCTGCGTCCGTGTTATTTGCCGGCACTGGATGCGGTGCAGGTGGAGTATCCGGAGCGAGCGTGAATCACTCGTAGCGCAGGGCCTCCATCGGGTCGATTGCCGCTGCCCGCCTGGCGGGAATATATGCTGCGAGCAGGGACACGCCGGTGAGGAACAAGGCTGCTCCCGCGTAGATGAACGGATCGCTCGCGCTCACACCGAGGAGCTTTCCGCCAAGGCCCATCGCGGAACTTGCGAACGAAATCGCCGAGACGCTTCGCGCGGCGGCAAGCGCCAGTGCGAGTCCGATGACCAGACCTGCAGCGGTGAGCTTCAGCCCCTGCCACACCATCAATTGCAGCACGTCGGCAGGACGCGCGCCCAACGCCATTCTGATGCCAATTTCGTGGGTGCGCTGCACGATAGAGTATGCCATCACGCTGTAGAGTCCAACTGCAGCCAGCAGGACGGCGAGCGAGCCGAGAACGCTGAGCAGGCTGGCTGCGACCTTCTGCGGATAGAGCGAAGCGCCGACATATTCAGTCAGAGGCACGGCGTCGAAGACCGAGACATTGGGGTCGATCTCAGCAACTTTCTCGCGAAGAATCGGAAGCGCGACCGAAGGATCCCCCTTGGTTCGCACGTAGAAGGCGAGTTGCATGTCGGCGCGGTAAATCTGCTCAAAGGGCACGTAGAAATAGGGCAGCGGAGATTCGCCCGGATAGTGATACTTGCTATCTTTCACCTCGCCAACGATCGTGAACCACCGGCCCCAGCCGCGAACCTTGTGGCCGATGGGATTAGCTCCGGCAAAGAAGCGGCGCGCGAAGGTCTGGTTTACGATCATGACGGAATTTGATTTCTCGTCATCGAGCCGGGTGAAGTCGCGGCCGTCGATCATCGGAATGCGCATCAGGTCGAAGTATCCGGGCGACACGACGTTGCGAAAGATCTTCATGTTTTCGCTGGGCCCCGGCGCGTAGCCCTGTATGTTGAGGTCTTCCCACCAACTCGGCTCGAAGCCCAGGGGCACGCCATCGGAATAGGCGACGTCCACGACTCCAGGAGACGACTCCATCTTCTCGCGCAGGCGCAGGCAGAACTCCTTCCGCTGATCGAGACTGTAGCCGCTGGTGGAGAGATAGAACTGGGAGAGAAGCACGCGGTTGGGGTCGAATCCCGGATCGATGCGCCGCGCTGCTTCGAAGCCGCGCGCGAAGAGGCCCGCACCGATGATGGCAACGAGCGCGAGCGAGACCTCGGCGGCAACCAGGATGGAGCGCAACCGATGAGATCGCACGCTGCCCGTGCCGCTGCGTCCGCCCTCGTTCATGCGCTCGCTTATTCCGGACTGGCCCGAATGCAGGGCAGGCGCGATTCCGGCAAGGCAGGTGACCAGAGCGCAGATTGAGATCGTAAACAAGAGCACGTGACTGTTCACGGTGAAAGGGGCGGCGAGCGACAGCTGTCCCGGAGGCAGCAACAAGCTCAATGCCCTGCCCATCCAGTGGGCTGCGGCGAGACCGGCGCAACCGCCGGCCGCAGCCAATACCATGCTGTCTGTGAGCACTTGGCGGGCGAGACGGGCGCGGCTGGCTCCGAGGGCAAGCCGGGTGCTGAACTCCTTCTGGCGCGCAGCGGTGCGGGCGAGCAGAAGGTTGGCAACGTTCGCGCACACAATCAGGAGTAAGAGCACGCACACTCCCATCAACAGTTTCAGTGGCGCCATGAGCACGCTCTGCGGACCGAAGTGTGATCGCGACATGGGCAGGAGAACAGCGTTCAGTCCCTCGTTGGTATCAGCGTCGGCGACGGCCATGCGGATGGCCAGGGCGTGGAGCTCCTGCTGCGCCTGCGCGAGCGTTACGCCGGGCTGGAGGCGGGCGATGCCGAGCATGTTGCGGTCCTTGCGATCGCGCAGCATCCACTCGCCTACGCCGTTGAGCTGGGGCTGCATCATGTACGGAACCCAAAGATCGAGGGCTTCTCCGGCGAGCGATCCATGAAAGTCGGGCGGGGCGACGCCCACGACGGTCAGCTCGTGCTTATTGACACGGATTGTCTTGCCTACGACGGCCGGGTCAGCCTGAAGATGCGAGCGCCAGTAGCGGTCGCTGACGACGGAGATGGGATATCCACCGGGCTTGTCGCCGTATTCAGCGGGCAGGAAGACGCGGCCCAGCTGCGCCTTTACTCCCAGCACAGCGAAGAAGTTTCCCGAGACCAGCTCGCCCCACACGCGCTCGGCATGATCCTGCGGACCGACGCTGAAGGCGGCGGGGCGGCTCGTGGCAACCTCAACAAGCTTCAGGTTGTCGCGGAAGTCGATGTAGTCGGGGTAGGAATTGGTGACGAAGTCGCCGCCCGGGGTGGTCGTTTCGAGGGAGACCAGGCGGTCAGGGTCCTGCACGCCGGAAAGAGGGTGCAGCAGGATGGCGTCGACCCAGCGGAAGACGGTCGCGTTGGTCCCGATGCCGATCGCGAGCGTCAAAACGGCTACCAGGGTGAAGCCCGGATTGCGTCTCAACATGCGCAGGCTGTGCAGGATTTCCTGCCCAAAGGCGTTCATACATGCTCTCCCGAAACGTCCAGCTTAGTGCATGCGGAACTCCAAACGCCGGCCTGCAGGGCATTGAAAGCAAAGCGGTCACGCATGCGAGTGCGTGGGGGCGCGTTCGTTCCTGAACAATCCTGTCCGTAAATGGGCGGAGCTGAGGGGGTTGCGCCAAAGGAAAACGCCCGCACGCGGCGGGCGCTTCATTGGACAGCCAGCACTAGATCGAGCTCATGTTGAGCAGGAACTCGGCGTTGTTGCGGGTCTTGCCAAGCTTCTCGACGAGAACCTCCATCGCTTCGACCGGCGACAGCGGGTTGAGCACCTTGCGCAGGACCCAGATACGGCTGAGGTCTTCCTTGACGATGAGCAGCTCTTCCTTACGGGTTCCGGAGCGCTGGATATCGATGGCCGGGAAGACGCGCTTGTCGACGAGTTTCCGGTCGAGGATGATTTCCATGTTGCCCGTGCCCTTGAACTCCTCGAAGATGACTTCGTCCATGCGCGAGCCGGTATCGACGAGCGCAGTGGCGATGATGGTCAACGACCCACCCTCTTCGATGTTGCGGGCCGCGCCGAAGAAGCGCTTGGGGCGCTGCAGGGCGTTCGAATCGACACCGCCCGAGAGGACTTTTCCTGACGGCGGAACGATGGTGTTGTAGGCGCGAGCGAGACGGGTGATGGAATCGAGCAGGATGACCACGTCGCGCTTGTGCTCGACCAGGCGCTTGGCCTTCTCGATGACCATTTCGGCCACCTGGACGTGGCGGGCCGCGGGCTCGTCGAAGGTAGAGCTGATGACCTCGCCCTTGACCGAGCGCTGCATGTCGGTGACTTCTTCCGGGCGCTCGTCGATGAGCAGCACGATGAGCACGACATCGGGATGGTTGGCGGTGACGGAGTTGGCGATGGACTACAGCAGCATCGTCTTGCCGGTGCGGGGCGGGGCGACGATCAGCCCGCGTTGTCCGCGGCCGACGGGGGTGAGCAGATCCATGACTCGGCCGCTGATGTTCTCGCGGACGGTCTCCATCTTGATGCGCTCCTGCGGATAGAGCGGCGTGAGATTGTCGAAGAGGATCTTGTTGCGGGTCTCCTCGGGCGACTCGAAGTTGATGGCCTCGATCTTGACCAGCGCGAAATACTTTTCTCCCTCGTGCGGCGGGCGGACGTTGCCGCTAATGGTATCGCCGGTCTTGAGGTCGAATTTGCGGATCTGCGACGGGGACACGTAGATGTCATCGGGGCCGGGCAGATAGTTGTAGTCGGGTGAGCGGAGGAAGCCGTAGCCGTCGGGCAGAATTTCAAGCACGCCCTCAGCGAAAATGTGGCCCTCTTTTTCACTTTGAGCCTGGAGAATCTTGAAGATCAGGTCTTGCTTGCGGAGACCGCTCGCGCCGGGGATTTCCAGGGTGCGTGCGATACGGCTCAGCTCCGTGATGTTTTTTTCTTTTAATTCGGAGATGGTCATTCTTCACCTGCGGTGGGATGTATGGAGGATGTTAAAGAGGAAGGGGGTTGGTGATGGAGAAGAGCTTCTAGGGGAGGAATTTCACTCGAACTTGTTTCTCAGGACTGTGCGATCTGGGGGAAGTTGAGGTGAAGCAGGGCCGCGCTTAAGCTGCGCGGCGCTGCTGGATTGGGTGCTGTTCGGATGCGCGGGCGTGATTTGCAACCGGACTCGCCTCATGGAAGCGAACCAGAACGTCGTTCGTCGTATCCTGGAGGCGCGTATTCGGCTTGTGCAGCTTGCGTGTTGCCTTGGAGGCCAGCTGGCACAACTGGTAGCGGTTCTTGACGTGGGCAAGCGCCCCAAATATTAGGTCGGATCTCATTTCTATCTCCTTATCTTCGGCCGTTACCAACCAACCGCTCCTCTGCAAGCAACCAGCGTGGATAGGTCAGGTTACTCCCGGTTGGGTTCCTCTAATGGATTGTTGGGTGGGCCTGTTTGTTATCTGTCTGATTAGACGCGCGAGACAGTGTTACTGGTCAACATTTTTCTTCCTGGCGTATGGCGACCGAGTCGACCCTGCGGTACGCGACGCCTGATGCATTATGCCCTTTGTTTTGAGAACCTTCGCCTACTTACTCTCCATGGAAGCTGCTTCAGAGACTCGCCTGGAGTCCTGAAGAGAAGCTCGCATGGTCGGAAACATCTGTGTCGTCGATTGGATCTACAGACGGCTCAGTCTGGCGGAAAAGCTACATTTCGCAGGGCCGCAGTTGCATCGGCACTGTTGAAGTTAAACCCGTTACCGGTTCGGGGTCAACCTTTTTTTTCATAGATGTTGGCGGTGAAGATTCCGGAAATGGGAAATTCCGCGCAACCCTTCCTTATATATAAGTCGCTTGCTCTGGGAGACTTCTGTCAGCGGATAGCTTGCCTTATGGATCTCATACTATTTTTCATATATTCGACCCTCAGATTAAGCTGTTGACAAATCATCGATTGTACTATTGTATTAGTACAAATGATTTTCCGAGTCTCTCCAGCGTCCGGTGTTCCCCTTTATCTGCAGATTGAGTCGCAGGTGAAGCACGCGATCGCCGCGGGCGCTGTCCGGCGCGATGACGCGCTTCCTCCGGTTCGAAAGATGGCGGCGGACCTGCGGATCAATCCGAACACGGTGGCGCGGGCGTATCAGAATCTCGAACGCGATGGCGTGATCCGCACGGTACCCGGCGGGGGTTGTTATGTGAACGGCGATTCTCCGGGGCTGCTGCATTCGGAAAAGATGCGCCGCCTGAAACCGCTGGCCCTGCAACTTGCGGTCGAGGCCAGGCAATTGGTGGTGGACCGGAAGGACGCGATCACGTTGGTCGAAGAATCCTTTGCGGAACTGGGAGAACAGCCGTGAGCGTTGGAGAAATGTCATGAGCGAGCTGGTTGTAGAGACACGGTCGCTGGCGAAGTACTTCGCCGGACTCGGACAGAAGCCGGTGACAGCGGTCGATGGACTGAACATGCACATCGAGCGCGGCTCGATTTACGGCTTCGTCGGGCGAAATGGCGCGGGGAAGACCACCACCATTCGTATGCTTGCCGGACTGAACGCTCCGACGAGGGGGTCCGCCCGTGTGCTTGGCTTGGACCCGCAGCACGAGCGGATAGGGATTCTGGAACGAACCGGGTTTGTGATCGACCGGACAATGATGCCTTACATGACGGGCAATGACCTGGTGCGCTTCAATCGCGGCTTCTTTGCGCGGTGGTCTAACGAGATGGCGAAGCGTTATGCGGACGCGCTCGAGATTCCGATGGATCGCAAGTTCAAGAAGCTGTCGCATGGCAACAAGACGAAACTATCCCTGCTGCTTGCTCTGGCGCAGAATCCGGAGCTGCTGGTGCTGGATGAGCCGACAGCAGGGCTCGATCCAGTAGTGACCGACCAACTGGTTCGCGTGCTGGTCGAAGACTTCGCGAACGATGGCCGCACCATCCTGATGTCGTCGCATCACTTGTCGGAGGTCGAGCGGGTCGCCGATTGGGTGGGCATCATCGATCGCGGCAAGCTGCTGCTGGAGGCGCGGCTGGACGATATCCGGGCGAATTATCGGCGGGTGCGCGCAGTTGGAGAGCGGCTGCCGGAACGTGCGGCGGAGATTGTAACCGTTTCGGCGACAGAAGGCGTTTTCGACTATGTGCTCAGCGCGGGCGCGGAGGGGTTTGCGGCCTCGCTGCGCGGGCAGGGCGCAACGATTCTCGAAGTGACCCCGATGAATCTTTCGGAGATCTTCCTGCAGCTGGTCGGAAAGGAGTCCCATGTACTTGTGGAAGTATTGGCGTGAGAGCCGGATTGCCTTCGGCGTGAGCATGCTTTGCGTTGTCTTGCTTGCGTGGCTCGTCTTCAAAGGGGTCTGGCATATCGACGATCCCGGCCACTCTGGGAGACCTGACCAAGCAACGATTGCCAAGATGCTCATGGTGTCTTTGTATCTGCAGGTGCCGGTGTCCGCTTTTCTGGCCTGGGTGATGGGCAGCTTTGGAGTCGGACGAGACCTGGGCGAGGGCAGCGGCTCCTACCTGCTGACCCGGCCGCGTCGGCGGCGGTGGTTTTTGTGGCACGACTGGGGATTTGGTTTCCTGCAATTGGTGTGGACCATTGTGTTAGTCAACCTCCTTATCGGATATCTCGTGCACCGGCTGCTCGGCGCCGGAGGCCAACCCGCTCAGCGGCTCGATCATGCTGCGAGACATGGCCTCGCCGGTGCCTGTGGCGGAGATCATCGGACTGAACTGCCTGATCATCGTTCTTTTCGCCGGGCTCATCTTCGGCGTCACGGACTTCTCAACTATTGCCGTGAAGCACGCACGCGGAGTCATGCTGGGAGCGGGCATCATTCTTGGCTATCTCGTTCTGGGTGCCCTGATGCATCACTACTGGCCGGCTATCGAGCTTCCCAAACTTGTTATGCGGGCGTTCCAGACCTCGCCCGTGTCGAATGAGCCGGTGAGTCTCGCAGGGCAACTGGGCATGTCACTTGCGGTGAGGGCTGCTGTCATGCTGCTCTTCCCTTTTGCCGCACAAGTGATTCTGGAGCGCAGCGACATATAAAGTGCGCTCAAACTTCCAGACCAATGGAGCGCATGAGCAAAAGCGCGTTGGTGGTCTGAACGATACCCGGCGCGAGCTTGTAATCGAAATAAAGCCTGCCGTCTTCGAAGCGGTCTGAAAAGTGAAAGTTCGCGGCAGCAGGGCCGATGCCTTCGGCGATCTCGGCCAATGCCAGATCGTGGGTGGTGACAAGACCGATGGCTCCACGCGTGAGAAGGCTGCGGACAAACGATTCGGTTCCGATGCGCCGGTCGTAGGAGTTGGTTCCGGAAAGCAACTCATCGAGCAGGAAGAGCACCGGCACACTTCCTTTGGTCAGCTCGTCAATCTGCTTAAGCCGCGATATTTCGGCATAGAAGCGTGAAAGTCCGCCCTGCAGGGAATCAAGAATGCAGATCGACGCGGTGACTTGCAGGCCGGAGAGCGTCATGCTGCGCGCGCATACCGGCGCACCTGCCTGCGCCAGGACCGTGTTGACACCAACGGCGCGAATGAATGTGCTCTTGCCCGCCATATTGGGCCCGCTGATCACCACCAACTGCAGATCGCTGTCGAGCCTGAGGTCGTTAGAAACGGATTTGTCCCTCGCCAGCAGTGGATGGGCGAGTCCCTCAGCGTTGAAATATGGGCCACCTTCGACGAACTGAGGAAATGCATCGGCTGGATGCTCGTAGGCGTGGACGGCCAGAGCGGTCAGCGCTTCTACCTCTCCGGTGACGGCGAGCCATTCCCGGATAACCTCGCCATGACGTTCGCGCCAGGCTTCGATGGCGGCGACGCAATGCGGAGTCCAGAAGACAAATGGATCGAAGATTTTTACGAACCAGTTGTCGCGAGAGTCCAACCAGGCCACGCGCCTGCTCAACTCATCAATGGCTTTCGATGCGAGCGCACCGGAACGGGCGAGCAGGGTCTGCAGTTGGACGAATTTCGGCGCGGCGGCGGACTCGTTCTCGATGAGTTTCAGGATGGCCGCGAGCAGAACTAGGTCATGCTGCGCTCCGTCGATAGCCGCTGCAACGGGATCGAGTTTCGCGCGCCACCGATAGCTCACACCGAAATTAACAATGCACATGAAAAACGCTACGCCGATCCAATCCCACTTCCACCAGGCAGCCAGGCTCAGGAACCAGAGGATGGCAAGCGAGGTCGCCGTGATACGGATCGACATGCGGTTGAGGGAGTGCGCAGCCTCTGCCCAGCCGATGAGCTTGTCCGAATGAACACCAGCCCTCGCTTCTTCGCCGGCGAGGACGAGCCGTTCGCGGAAGTCAAACCGAGGCGTCAACTCCTGAACAGCCTTCTGGCGCGCCGCCACTTCCGGGATGGAAGCCGCGGACTGCAGCCACGCGGCCAGAGTTTCCTCGCCGGAGCGCGTGCGGGCGGTGCAGAGAAATTGAAAGAGACTGGCCGGGCCAAAGATATCAAGGTCGCGCGCGTAGGGATGTGAGGGGTCGAGAAAGCGCTCGCCGGTTTCTCCCGTGCCTGCCCAGCGATTCTCGATGCGGCTGATGCCTTGCTCGTAATAGGCGCGCAGCCGCGCATGGTCGCGAAGACGACGCAAGACACGCTCATGCAGCACCGCGAGGACGACAAAGAGCAGGACAGGGATGAGCAGAAAGAAGATTTTCGTCGCGTGATACTTCACAAGCCAGATGGCCGCGAGGACAATGAACAGACCGAGGACGAGCTTGGTTACGGCAAGGAGATTGTCGCGCCTCCGGTACCCCACCGTTGAGTCGGCAATTGCTCTCAGGCGTCGGTTGTACTCGGCGACCGGCGACTCACTCTGCACCCAGCCATTATCTCAGCTAATGTGAGCCGTTCGATGACCCTAGGGCCACGAAGAATTGAAGCCGCGCGGCCAGGTCAGCTCCAGTAACTGCGGTCGAGGGTGCGGTACTGGATGGCTTCGGCGATGTGCGCGACGGTCAGGTTCGGCTGGCCTTCAAGGTCGGCGATGGTGCGGGCGACCTTGAGGATGCGGTCGTGGACGCGGGCGGTGAGTCCCTGCTGCTGCATGGCGCGCTCGAGAAGCTTCTCGGCGTCGGGGCCGAGTTCACAGAAGGCGCGAATCTGGCGGGTTCCCATCTGAGCGTTGGAATAGATCTTTTCCTTTGCTTCGGCGAATCGCTGGCGCTGCAGCTCGCGAGCCTTGAGGACGCGGTCGCGGATGACGGCGGAGCTTTCGCTTGCTGCTCCTCCGCGCAGCTCGCGGTACTGGACAGCGGGCACCTCGATGTGGATGTCGATGCGGTCGAGCAGCGGTTCGGAGACCTTGGAGACGTAACGCTGGATCAGCGGCGGTGTGCAGTGGCACTCGCGGGACTTGTCATTGAAATATCCGCAGGGGCAGGGATTCATGGCTGCGGCGAGCATGAAGGCTGCGAGAAAGCTGAAGGACATGGAGGCGCGCGCAATGGTGACGTTGCGGTCCTCGAGAGGCTGGCGCATGACTTCGAGGACGTTGCGGGGAAACTCGGGCAGCTCGTCAAGAAACAGCACACCGTTGTGCGCGAGCGAGACTTCGCCGGGGCGAGGAACAACTCCACCTCCAATCAGGCCCGCGTCGGAGATGGTGGGGTGCGGGGAGCGGAATGGCCGCTGCGCGACGAGCCCGCTTCCGCATCGAGCACTCCGGCGACCGAGTGGATCTTGGTGGTTTCGAGTGCCTCTTCAAAGCTGAGCGGCGCGAGGATCGACGGCAGTCGTTTGGCGAGCATGGTTTTGCCGGAGCCGGGCGGGCCGATCATGAGGATGTTGTGTCCGCCGGCGGCCGCGACTTCGAGCGCGCGCTTGGCGGTCTGTTGGCCGCGCACATCGGC
>Ga0206865_1231_pt1 | contig 13744 bp, 11 predicted proteins | sample Alteio_BWOrgCont_39_FD_152628 | JGI IMG/M metagenome (GOLD analysis project Ga0206865, IMG submission 152628) | Enriched cells from forest soil in Barre Woods Harvard Forest LTER site, Petersham, Massachusetts, United States -... | ecosystem: Environmental > Terrestrial > Soil > Temperate forest >...
TGATCCCGCTTTTCCGGCCGTGCCGGCAAAGGTCGAGACATTGCCATCGGGAGTGATTTGGCGAATCGTATTATTAAACTGGTCAGCCACGTAAAGCACTCCGTTCGTGGCCAAAGCCAAACCAACCGGACCGTTAAACAGCGCGGAGGCGCCCGGTCCGTCGTTCGTTCCGGCCATTCCAGATGTTCCTGCTATGGTAATCACGTTTCCGTCTGCTGTGATTTCACGAATGATATTATTGTCAAAGTCCGCTACGTAAACATCGTTGCTGCTATCGACGGCGGCGGCGGAGGGAAAATTGAACCGCGCGGTCGCCGCTGGTCCGTTATTGCTGCCCGGATTGTTGGCCAACCCGGCAAAAGTTGTTACGGTCCCATCCGGCGACACTTTTCGAATATCATCATTATCGAAATCACCGATGATCAAATTGGTGTTGCTATCGGACACGATGCCGACGGGAGAATTGAATAGTGCGTTCGTTCCCACCCCGTCCGTGCTGTCGGCATCACCGGCAGACCCGGCAAGTGTCGTCACCACTCCACCGGGAGTGATCTTTCGCAGCTCATCATTTAACGCATCCGCTACGTAGATATTCCCGTCAGGGGCGACCGTGATTCCATAGGGATTGTTAAAGCGGGCGGTGAGGTTGGTGCCGTCGGAGGAGCCGACAACGCCGTTGGTGCCGGCGAGAGTTGTCACCGCTCCGTTCGGAGCAATCATGCGAATCATGTCGTTGCCGGTATCGGCCACGAAGAGGTTGCCATTGCTGTCGAACGCCGTGGAGACCGGTTCTCTGAACTTAGCAGAAGTTCCGGTCTTGTCGGCAAATCCGGGCACACCGATCGTGCCGGCAAAAGTGGTTACGGCCCCGGCGGGTGTGATCTTGCGAATGGCGCTGTTTCCTGTGTCGGCCACATATACATTGTTGCTGCTGTCCACGGTCACGCCAAACGGCGCGTTAAAGCGTGCGACACTGGCGGTCCCATTGGCCGTTCCTGGAACGCCCGGCGCACCGGCGAACGTGGTAACCATGCCAGCGGGTGAAATCTTCCGGATCGTGTCGTTGCCTCTATCGGCAATATAGACATTGCCGGAGCTGTCGACTGCAACACCGAAAGGTGAATTGAACCTAGCGGCCGCGCCCACACCGTCATTGGTTCCGCTGAAGCCAGCGAGGCCGGCCAAGGTCGTCACGACACCAACGGGGCTGATCTTCCTGATGACGTGATCTTCCTGATTGGCGACGTAGATATTCCCGGCGGCATCGATGGCAACGCCGGCTGGGGTTGCAAAACGGGCGACGTTGGTCAGACCGTCCTGAGAGCCGGAACCGCTCTGGTCCGGACCGGCAAGGGTGGTGAAGGTGTAATTCTCGTAGACTGATTGCGCCAAGGTAGGCCACCCCGTCAACAGAGCGGTTAAGACACCGATGAAAATCAGTCCTGACGATTTCGTGGAGCTTTTCACTTTCATTGCGATGGGGGGTCGAAGTCCAGGTTCCTTGAGGTGCATATCCCGAAACAAAGTTAAACAGGTGCGGATAGGGGCGATTAGCTGAAAAACGGCGAAAGACGAATTACGATTTTCATGAAAATTCAGATTCGCACGCTTCAATGAGTTCTTTGATTCAACGTTAGGATCATCGCTGGAAACCGATTCATTGTCAAAACCAATCACGGCCTTTGGAGGTCACAATCAGGTAAAAAGGGGTTGGATGGAGCGTTTGGAATAATTCTGCGGCCATTCGCAGCGCGAACCTTGCTGCGCCGCGGGCGACCCATGCCCGTCTCGCGCACCTGGAACAACCACGACGCGACTGGAATGAGGACTTGGAGGAACCCCAGACCTCATTTTCTGCGGCGGCGGGAAATGATGAGTGCGGCGGCGCAGATGGTTGAAAGGGCAAACGTGCTCGGCTCGGGCGCGCCCACTACAAAGCCGGGCACAGAACTCATGTCTACAATATTAATGTCTATTCCCGCTGCAAGACGAACGGTAGTCAGAACCGAACCTCCCGTATTGAATCCCTGAGACTCCGCGCTGCTGAAACTGGTGGAGCCATTCGGATCGAACCACACGATTTCCTGAACCGTTATCTTTTGTCCGTCAACAGTTCCATTGAAAAATGCGTCGCCGCCTTCAAAAATTCCGGCGCCGTCTACGATATCACCCGTCTTGGCAAAGAACGTCGTCTGCACCGGAGCGAGAGCGGCGCCTGAGGCCATGAACTGATCCGGAAAAAGATTGGCACCTGAGAAAGTTGTCCCGTTCATCCACAGGAGGCCTACGTCGTAATTAGGAGTCGCGAAGGTTGGGTCCGAGCCGACGACAGCGCCTAAAGGACCCTCATTCGGTGACCCTCCAGCGATGGTCGTGAGGTACGGGTTGAAGACCGCCGGTATAAGCCAAGGAATTATCGAAGGTAATGTACCCTGCGGCGTGGGCGGAGAAAGCGGTTCCCATCAGAATGGCAAGGAGCGAAAGCTTTTCCATAAATCCGCGTAAACTAATGGCTTTTATTCTTAGTTACACTTGTTGCGACGTTTGAATCGTGATTCGGCTATTTCTTCCGACGAAATATCATGAGAGCACCAGCAGCCAAGCCGGACAGCGCAAAGGTGTTGGGTTCCGGATCTATTCCGACCAGGAATCCGGGAGTGGTGGACATATCCGCGACATTAAGATCCGTGCCATGCGCGAGCCGGATCGCCACCAGCGGGCCGGCTCCAACGTTTCGAGCGCTGGCTTCATCCTGAGCAAAGGTGGTGGTACCGGTGGGATCGTACCAGGAAATCGCTTCCACGGTGATGAGCGTTCCATCCGTCGACGAGGGTATGATAGCCGTGCCCAGGCCATACAAGCCGCCGGCGTCGACCGCATCCCCAGTTACCGCATCAAAGCCTCCCTGAAGAGTACTATTGGTAGCACCGGCGGCTATGAATAGATCCGGGGAAAGAGCCGCGCCCGCGTTCGCTGTTCCCAGTTGATACAGGAAACTGATGTCATAGTTCGGGGTCGCAAAGGTCGGGTCCGAACCGACAACTTGTCCGACCGCGCCTTCACCAGGGGCGGAGAATGGACCGATGACAAGGGTGAAGGCATTAGCCGCGCCCGTATAGTCAGAAGTGTTGTCGAAATTGAAGACGCCCTGCGCGAAGCTGGAGGAAATTGCGAGTGCGAGCGATGCCGCAGTGAACGTGAGTTTTTTCATAAGAAGAGGAATTGAGCGTTGCCTGGCCTAGGTTCGGATATTTGGAGAATCACCTTACATCTCCTGCCCTAAGAATGGGTTTTTCCCGCCAAGAAATCAAGAGTAAAGTGTGCCAAGAGTCGGTCGTATAGCGCGCAGCTTAACTCATCGCTGATGCCTTCAAGGTTTGCCTTGAAAGAACCTTTGGGAGTGGATCGGCAGTCAACAGGCGAACGTTGCGGCCGCCTGGGTTTCGCTTCATTCCGACTGCCCTATCTCGTTATTTTGAAACCAAATCCCCGCGCTTGCACTCCTCGATTACGAATCCGCAGCCGGTTGCCTGGACTTAATTGCTCGCGCGACATCCGGCGCCGGTCGCTTTGCGGGGACGGCTGCTCCCTTGATCGGATAGGCGAGTTGACCAGAAAAGTTCCGGGGAAACGATTGCCGCTGCTCCTTGTAGAGACCGGTGGCTTTTGGGCGCACATTCTTCGGAAGGTAGAACGTGCCTAAAATCAGGTCGATGCACGAAAACATGGCCGCAAAATTTTTATCCATCGCCGCAGGATCATCTGAATGATGCCATCGATGCTGCACGGGGCTTGCCAGCACGTAGCCGAGCGGGCCAAACGTCCATCGCAGGTTGGAATGAATCATGAAGTCGTAAAACCCGATAAGCAATCCGGCGACTAAAAAGACCCTGGGATTTCCACCCATAAATGCGCCGGTCATGAATACCAATACGACTCCAGTCGCCTCAATGATGTTTTCCGCCGGATGGAAACGCGCGGCTGAGGTCCAGTTGAGTTCCTCCGAGCTGTGATGAATCGAATGAAACAACCAAAGCGGCTTCGAGGCGTGGAAAATGCGGTGCCGGATGTACACCAGAACGTCACATGCAAACAGAACAGCCGGCAATTGACCAGCGAAGGCAGCGGGAGATATGGCCGGGGTTGCCGGCTTGCGCTCAATCATCAGGAACGCGAAAACAGCCGAGAGGACGAAACTGATGCACGGCGGATAAAGAAGTCCCAGGCAAAAGTACTGCAGATCCAGCCGGGTCGATCGCCAGGGCTTCTTGATTCGCTTAAAGAAAAACGAGCCTTCCAGTATCGAGAAAATAACAAATCCGACCACGAGGACAAGAGCGCCGAAACCCCAAGCGCGAAGGCATCGGTGGAAAAGAAATTCAAGTTGCTGCACGATAGATTATTTTATCAAACTCGCAACTCGATGGCAACAGGCCACAGGGGATAAGGCTATCAAAGTTCAAAGTTCAAAGTCGGTTTGTGAGTTCTGATGGCATTTCGGTCGAGGAATTGCAGAAGCACCAAGGCAGAAAAAAACCGCTCTTGCTTGCGCAGGAGCGGGTTTTATGAAGAGACTTAAACTTATTTCTTGCGGCGGATGAGCATGAGCGCTGCAGCGCCGATGCTGGACAGAGCGAAGATGCTGGGCTCCGGAACCGCTGTTGCGTTAACATTGAAGCCAGCCACAGTGCTCATATCCGCGATGGTTAGATCACTGCCATTCGCGAGCCGGATCGCCACCAGCGGACCACCGCCAACGTTGTTACCGCCAGCTTCCGATTGGGAATAGGTAGTTGTACCAGTGGGGTCATACCAAGCAATCGCTTCCACGGTGATCATCGTTCCATCCGTGGTCGAGGGTATGGTAGCGGTGCCCAAGCCATACAAACCGCCGGCGTCGGTGGCATCACCAGTCACTGCGTCAAAGCTTCCCACCAATGTACTATTAGTACCACCAGCGGCCTTGAATAAATCAGGAGTCAGAGGCAAACCCGCGTTTGCTGTTCCCAATTGATACAGGAAGCTAACATCGTAGTTCGGGGTTGCGAAGGACGAATCGGAACCAGCAACCGTACCTGGTGTGCCTTCGCCTGCTTTGCCTTGCGCGCCAATATCGGTGGTAAAGGCATTCGGGGCGCCGGAATAGGCCGCAGTGTTGTCAAAATTGAATGTTCCTTGAGAATATGCAGAGCCCGCCATTCCTAAGAGCGCTGCAAACATTGCGAGTTTTTTCATGATGCGTATGTGTTTGTTTGGGTTGTGGGATTTGATTTGAGTTTATTTGGTTAAATGTGGCGATTACTGAACCTGGAAAGTCGTCGACCAAGTACGATTGCTTGATGCCGCGTTAAAGATGAAGAAACCAACGCCAGGACTCACAGTGGGAACTGTCGGGCTCCAACCGCTGCCAAACGCTACCCTAGTAAAGGTATTAAATGATTGGCCGGCTTCATTATAAGAGAGGAGCTTGCTTCCGGATGGGGTCGCCGGAAGAGCAGGGTTCAGATTGACCAACGTGTTGGTCACAGGCAAAGTAACCGGCACCGGGAAAGATTGGAGGCTGAAGCCAGGCGCAAACGTGTTGGTGAACGGAGGCACAATCACGCCGTCAGCCTGAAACACCGTGCCAACAAACGTGTTGGTATCAGTCGAACCATTCGGCAAGGTTACGAAAGCACCTTCACCCAAGGTCAACGTATTCGATCCAGCACCCGTGGGGCTCCAACCGGCACCGAATGCAACCCTGGTAAAAGTATTAAATGCCTGGGCGGTCGCATTAAACTTCAAAACCTTTGAGTTCACCGGCAACCCTTGAACGAGGTTTGACAGGACATCATTTCCTGTCGTCAAATGATTAGCGATCAATGAATACTGCGTAGTCGCACCTCCCGGAACAATGGTTCGATTAATGTAACCGACGACATTTGCCGAATAAACATTGGATTGTGCCTGAGAGGCGAGGACCCCTGCGACGAGCGTCACAGCCGATAGAAGTAGTGTTTTTGTTCTCATTTTTATTGTTAGTTGTTACCGTGTGTGACGCCACTATCTCAGAACGCAAGCCATTGTGTCAACGATTTTTTTGGCATTTTTTGAACGAAATCAAGGGGTCCATTCCGCATGGAAAATTCTCTGAAAGAAAGTCGGTGTTTCTTAGCACAATCTCGGACTTTATTCCACATAAGTGGCTTTCAATAAATATGTTGTAAAATAACATCTATTTGGAATTTGGACGGCATTGTGACCCATTCCAGAGCTTGGAAAGCAACTCCAAAAGTCCTTCAAAACCCTCGCTCCGTAAAGATTCGGATAGGGATTTTTGATCCTGTTGTGAGCTTTCTGGCTAAAAAACAACATAATTTGGACAAGAGCCAGCCGACCAGTGGGTTAGGGTCGGACTTAAGGACACACGAGGATTTTCAAGGAATCAGATTTGGGATGGGCGGCCAGTTGGATCGCCGCACCCGCGCCTTCAAGCGGAAACCGGTGGGTTATGAGCCTACGAACATCGATCTGGCGGTTGAAAACCAGTTGAGCAACTTCCTTTTGTAGCGTGAAGTCTGCCGAGTAGCTGCCGAGCAGGTCCTTCTCATCAACGCAGATCGAGGAGAGATCGATGGGGAAAAGGCCGGAGGGCAGAGGCCGGAGGGCAGAGGGCAGATTTCCGGCTTCCGACTTCTGGATTCCGGCTTCCGGTCTTTTGGTATGGGCGAACAAGAGGATTTGGCCGGCGCCGCGGACGAGTTTGAAGGCTTGCTGCAAGGCAGCGTCGGAAGGAACCGCCAAGATGGCAGCGTCAAGGTGGTGACGAGTGACGAGTGACGAGTGGCGGGTGGGGTGCCCGGAAATCTTAACGCGCCCAGCCTTGTCGGGCATGGTCGCCCATTTGGCTCCGAATTTTTTGGCGAGGCGGAGGCGGGAATCGAGAAGGTCGGTGGCGAGGACATTAATTCCGCGCAACTGCAGCAGCCGCGTAAACATCAGACCTATTGGCCCCTGCCCGGCGACGAGCACGTTGTCGCCTGGCAGAAGATTCAGGCGGTTGACAGCTTTCAGAACCGTATTGACCGGCTCAAGCATGGCGCCTTCTTCAAACGTATTTTTTGCGGGAATCTTTACCACTCCGCCAAGTACGAACGGCATGACGCGAACGTATTCGGCGAAACCTCCGCCGGCAGGTTCGAATCCGGCGGTGACACCGGTGCGTTTGTATTGCGCGCATTGAGCGAAGGCGCGATGACGGCAGTAATGGCAATCCATGCAGGGCACGTGATGATGGAGGGCGACGCGATCGCCGAGACGGAGGGTCGCGGGTCGAGGGTCGAGAGTCGAGGGTACAGGGTCAAGTGATGAGCGTCCGCCGCCGATTTTCACGATCGTGCCGGCGGTTTCGTGGCCGAAGATTCGCGGGGGTGGGACCGTGCCGTATTGAATTTTTTTGATGTCGGTCGGACAGACACCGCAGGCCGCGACTTTAACGAGGAGTTCGTGGCGGCCAATGCGCGGGACGGGTACGGTTTCGGCGCGAAGGTCGTTGGGGCCGCGGTAAACCGCCGCGCGCATGGTTTTGGGTATCGCGAACACGGCGCGAGTCTAAGGTCCAAAGTCTAAAGCCCAAAGCGCAAAATGCGCAACGATGCTATTGCCCGGGTGGGGCAAACAGGGTGTGGAGGCCGAATGGGAAATCCGGGGACTCAAGCCAATCGACGATGAGGTTCAATTCTGCAGCGGTGAAGCCAGCGGCCGAACTGCGGTTCAAGGAAAACCGGCCGGGACCGATTTGAGTAATTTCGGTGGTGCAATTGCCCATTTGCGACATATCCGCCTTCAACCACGGCAACCCCGCAGACTCGATTGATAGTTGGGCTTTGTCCGAGACCAACCGGGCGAATTGCTCGAGAAAGATCACTTGCTCGATGCGTGGCCCGGTGATTTCCCAATGGTAATACACCAGGTTAGAGTGGGCCTGGATTTCATGGACCAAATCCGGCGGAGGATGGCCTAACGGTGGATCGAACTGAAAGGAGCCGCCGAGAACGTAACTCTGGCCATTGGTTTCGAGTGAGCTTAGAAACGGCATGGTATAAGGCACCCCGCGCCACCTGATACCATTGAAGTTCGTCGACCTTATGAATGCCGCGAGGCCATTGGTCGCAGCCCAGGCGTCGCCTCCCCGGAGGACGAAATCGCTCAAACGCGAAACCATATTGCTGGCCGCCGCCGAAGGGGCAGCGAAATAGGTTTCCATTGGAAAAGAGTGCAAAGACCAAACATAAAGCTGATCGGGCGGCGGGCCGGATTGCAGATTCGACCAGAGCTCGGACTTCGCTAGCCAGGACTGGAGTCCTCGGATAGCGGCGAAACTTGTCAAATCGCCGTCGACGAGATTTGTTGGAATGTTCCAGGGGTCCAATAGAATCAAGTCACGTCCGGAAAAAGTCAGCTCTCCGGTTGTGTGGACAGATCCAGCGTTTCCGAAAGCGGCAAGGGAAATTCTGGGGAGTTTGGCAGCGAAGTTGGCGCCCTTCCCCAGGTTCGCGAGCACGCGCGGAGTATTGATGTCAGCTTCGAACCAATTTGTCGCGTGCCTCGCGAATGGCGGCTGGCCGGATTGAATGCGCGCGAGGGTTTCATCCAATAGCGGGTTGTGATTCTGCGCACCGCCAAGGACCATCCATTGGCCGACACGGGCGAATTCGATGAGGTTGGGCGCATGATGCTTCTTAAGGACCCAGTGGTCTCGCGAGGAGTTGGTGATGGGGATGCCGGTAAGGGATTCAAGAGCAGCCGCAATATTCGTTTCCCACGAGCGGGCGCGTTGATCGTCGAGGTGAACCGCCAAAACGATTTCACCTGGGAAGTTGGTCGTGCCAGCCGGCTGGTCGATTGCGATATAGAATTCCTCCTTAACGAGATCCTCCAACAACGGACGCAAGAGGTTGGTAGAAGCCGGGTTCGTCTGGCCTCGCAGGAAGCGCCAGGGAGCCGCACATAGTTTACCGAAGGTCTGCTCCTGGAGTTTTAAGCTTTCTGGCATCGCCCAGATGCTTCTCAACTCGGCCGAGTTGGTGTCAGCAAAAATTCTCTTGGTGCCAATCCAATGAATGCGCACGCAAGATTCAGCTGTCGAGGCCGGTTGGACCGATGAGGCGGCGAAGGATCTGCCGAAGGCGAAGCCAAGCAGAACAATGAGGGCGAAAACAGAAATTGCGAACTGCCGTAAAGTCATAAACGCGTTATTTACTGCCAGAGAACAATATCGCGCGCAAACGTAAAATCGGGCAGGTCGTGTGCAATGGTTGAAGCGGTGCTGGGTCGAAATTAGCAAATTTGGGGCAAACGCCGGACCGGGAAACTAAAAGTTTTTAGTGGTGTTTATTTCCCTAGATGATATAATTATGAGCATTATGTGCCGCAACAGCTTCATAATCTGGGCATTAGCCGGTTTCCTATCCGGAGCCGCTGTCCACGCAGTCACGTTGGAGGGCTCGGATCAGCGCTACCAGGGAATCGTGGATCGCAATATTTTCAATCTTCATCCTCCTCCTCCGCCTCTCGACCCGTCGGAATTGGCCAGAAAACAAGCGCCGATTCCGAAACTTACATTGAACGGCATCACGACAATACTCGGCACCAAGAACGTAATCTTAACAATGCCGGCGTCGAAACCGGGTGCGGCCCCGGAAACACTTATGTTGGCGGAGGGCCAGGCGCAAGATGATGTGGAGGTGAAGGAAATCGATGAGAAAGCGGCGGTAGTCCGAGTAATTAACCACGGTGAGGAAGAAGTACTGGATTTTGAGGACAACGGTACGAAGCCTTCGGCACCGGCCGCAAATCCTGCCGCTCCCTTTGCTTTGCCGCCACCAGCACCCCCCGTCACGATGCCTTCGATGCCGATACGTCCGATACGCAACAACTTCCAACGGCGAAATAGCCCACTGTCGGGTGTCGATAATTCCAACCCGTTCGGCGGAGGTTCGTCGTTAGGTGGGGGGAATGGCGGTGACAATTCTTATAGCGTTTCTGCGGGCGCCAGTTCTGAAACCGCCCCAAATGCGGTTCCTTTAACCCCGGAACAAACGACCCTGCTCATTGAAGCCCAGCGGATGAAAGCCTTGCAAGAGGGTGATCCGATCGCAAAGATTCTGCCGCCGACAGACATGACACCCGAGATTACGGGGGAAGGACAGACTCCCGCGCCGCAATGAGGGGCCTCACGGAGCGTGGAAGCGTTGACTGGGGCGTGGAAACCAGCGCACCTAGCGTTTCAAGATTCCATATCGGGCTCCGCCATCTACCGGCTGTTGTTGGGGATTTGAGGCACATGCTGCGGCGCTTCGTTCGAGCTTAAAACTGACAGGGCGCGGAGCAATTGGCGGTCATTCGACGATTCTAGCTGCGCGGGCGTGATCGTCCGCTCGTTTTCCGGCAATAGTGGAGAAACGTCTTCCGGGAGCGAAATCTCGATTTGCGGAACTATACCCTTGTGCCAAAAGGATTCGCCTTTGGGGGTCAGCCATTCCTGAATTGCCAGCAGCAAGGCTGAACCATCCGAGAGATTGAACTGGCCCAGCACCGTGCCGGTGCCGAAGGTTGTTTCGCCAATGAGGTCCGCGCCACGAGTATCCCGCAGCGCGCCCGCCATAATCTCGGCAGCGCTGGCCGAGCCCTGGTTCACCAGCACGACCAGCGGGATTGTCGTGGCCAGCCCGCCTTTTTTGGCCGGCTGAGGCGTAATTTTCCCGTTCGCGTCCTTGATCAGCACGACGTTGCCCCCGCTTAAAAATTCGCTCGCGGAGGCGATGGCTTCATCGAGAATGCCCCCGGGATTGTTGCGAAGATCAAGAATGATGCCTTCCATCCCGGCAGCGTGAATTTCCTGAAGCGCAGCGTGAAGGTCTTTTGAGACATTCCCGTTGAAACTCTCGATCCGCAGATGCGCGAATTTCGTCCCAGGCAATTGAGCCCAGGCAACTTCCCGAACTCTGATCGAGGCGCGAACCACGGCCACCTCGCGCTGGCGACCAGAAACGGGATCGAGAAGACTGAGACGAACGGTAGTGCCCGCCCGGCCGGTGATTTGACCGACGACCCGGCTCAAGTCCCATGAGGAAATATCCTGCCCGTTGACTTTGAGGACGATGTCGCCGGGGCGCAATCCCGCAAGTTGCGCGGGTGACTGGTCCAGTGGCGCAACCACAACCACACGCCCGGCTTTCATTTGGATTTCGATGCCGATGCCTTTGAACTCTCCGCGCTCTTCGTTGCGCAGTTCGGTGACCATCTCCGGCGAGAGAAATGCGCTGTGGCCCGAGTCGCCAAGGGCATCGACGATTCCGCTGATGGCGCCATAGGTCAGCGTCGTGCGCTGGAGCGCGGGACGATCGACATAGTTGCCCTGGATGACTGCTGTCGCCTGGCCGACCAATTGGAGGTTCAAGGTATTCTTTGACGCGCACCCCATGGCACATATCCAGCCGATGATGATGCCGCCGATGACCAATGCGGCCATGTGCAAGAGGTGTTGCAGATATTGCAGCGCTTCAAGTTTTCCTTTTTCGTCCGGATTCGAATACGGCTGCGATTGAATTGAGAAAAGTTGTTTCATTGACTGTGGTAGAGGATGCCCTTGCTCGCCAATTACACAATGGCAACTTTTTGGCCGCGGTTGCCGGAGAGCACTATGTTGAATCGAGGTGAAGGCCCCACTGCAGAGGCGACCGCGTAGAATGGGACGAACGGACGAAGTGCGATTGCGCAAATCCTGCGCGCGGGATTTTGAGAATTCGCGCAAAGCGTGCGCGAATCTTCGGAACTTCACGCCGAATCACCGCTTTTTCGGCGTGGCACAATAAGTGCGAATAGTCATTTGAAGCCACGCCAGCGGGCCGATGAAAATGGAGAGCGGCTTCAACAATTTGAACAAAAATATGAATACAAACTTCCGAATCCGGTCGCTAAACGACGCCTTTAAACAGTCTCAACGCCTGCCCGCGTTGCCGACGATGGCGGCCAACCATCATCTGAAGACGCAATCCCTTTCAAAGACGCAACCCCTCGCTCCGCGCGCCGAGCATGCGGACGGGAAACGGTCTAACGAAGCCTTCGCGAACTGAGGATGACGTGAACGGACCCGGCGAACGTCGCCGTCCGCGTGTCGAAGGAGCCAATGCCACTCATGGCCAGCAAAATCAACAGCAAAACGAAAATCGATTTATGCGCCTGAAAGCCCGCCCTTCCAATCCGACCGGTTCGCCGGGTCCGTTCATCATCCGCCGTCCGCTATTTCACAACAAAACCTCTCGCTACCTGTTGAAACGCCTCCACCTGCGCCGCCTCCCACTTCTCATCCCGCCTCAATTCCCCTGAAAGAATGCCCGCCACGCGCGGCGCAGCGCGAATGGCGGCTTTCGCGTTGAGAAACAAAGCCCGCGTGCGGCGCGCCAACACATCCTCGACCGTTCGCGCCATTTCAGCGCGGGCCGCCCAGACCACTTCCGCTTCCGTGTAGGGCAGTTGCGGATCCAACGGGCGATTGAGCGTTGCATCGCCCGCAAGCAATTTGCGAATGGCGGGCGCGTCGGAGCCGTAAACCGAAAGCGATTCGGGATTTTTTGCGTCTGCGCAAGCGCCGTGAATGCGCACTATGCGCGTCACACAGGGTTTATCCGGCAAGTCCGCGAGCGTCGCTGCCTGGTCCACGCAACCCTCGGCCATGTTGCGGTAGGTCGTCCATTTGCCGCCGGTGATGCTCAACAGCCCGCTGGTATCGATGTGAATGACGTGGTCACGCGACAGGGCCGCGGTGTTGCCACCGTTCGAGGATTTCACGAGCGGGCGAATTCCCGCGAACACGCTCAGGATGTCCGCGCGCGTTGGTTTCTTCTCGAGGTAGAGGCCGGCCGTTTCAAGGATGAAATCAATCTCGGCATCCAGCGCGACCGGCTCCAGCGAAATCTCTTTCAACGGCGTATCGGTGGTGCCGACCAGCGTATGGTTGTGCCAGGGAATGGCGAACATCACGCGCCCATCTTTGGTGTGCGGAACAAGAATCGCATTGGTGCCGGGGAGAAATGAACGGTCGAAAACGAGGTGCGCGCCCTGGCTCGGGGCAATCATCGGTTTTGCGTCCGGCTCCGCCAGCTGGCGCACGGAATCGGTAAATGCGCCGGTGGCATTAATCACCACTTTCGCCTGGGCGCTGAAGGTTTCGCCAGTCTCGACATCCTGCCAATCCACGCCGCTCACAATGCCATCGCTGCTTTTGCGCAGGCGGATGACTTTGGCGTAATTCAGCAGGGTCGCACAGGCTTCGGCAGCGGTCGTGACGAGGTTGATGAGCAGGCGGGCGTCGTCAAATTGGCCATCGTAGTAAACGACACCGCCGGTGAGGCCCTCGGGATTGACATTGGGCAGGCGGCGGAGGGTTTTCGTGCGCGAAATTTTCTCTGATTTGCCAAAGCCATATTTTCCCGCGAGCAACTCGTAAACCTTGAGGCCCATGCCGTAGAATGGTCCCTCCCACCACGCGTAACTCGGGACGATGCAGGCGAGTTCGCTGACGAGATGCGGCGCGTTCCGGCGCAAAAGCCCGCGCTCCTTCAAGGCTTCCATCACGAGCGACACGTTGCCCTGCTCGAGATAACGCACGCCGCCGTGCACGAGCTTGGTGCTGCGGCTGGAGGTGCCCTTGCCGAAATCGTGCTGTTCGAGCAGAAGCGTCGAGTAACCGCGCGTGGAG
>Ga0206865_1234_pt1 | contig 13708 bp, 9 predicted proteins | sample Alteio_BWOrgCont_39_FD_152628 | JGI IMG/M metagenome (GOLD analysis project Ga0206865, IMG submission 152628) | Enriched cells from forest soil in Barre Woods Harvard Forest LTER site, Petersham, Massachusetts, United States -... | ecosystem: Environmental > Terrestrial > Soil > Temperate forest > O...
CATTATTGTATGTGGGCCGGCTGATTATTGACCAGGTAGTTTTATTGAGCCATCAACATGCAACTGGCACGCACTATTTGTGGCAACTCGTGGGTATTGAATTCGGCCTCGCTATTTTGACTGATGCATTAAGCCGCGGTACTACCTTATTAGATAGCCTACTGGGCGATCTATTCAGCAACCATACCTCGGTTAAAATAATGGAACACGCGGCAACGCTTGACCTCGATCAGTTTGAAGATTCTGTTTTTTACGATAAACTTGAACGGGCCCGCCAGCAAACCGTGGGGCGCACCATCCTGCTTTCGCAGGTAATGAGCCAGGTGCAGGACCTTATCACCATGGGTTTCCTCGCGGCAGGGTTAATGGTATTCAATCCATGGCTGATTATTTTATTGCTGATTGCTATCATCCCCGCATTTTTGGGTGAATCATATTTTAATGATCAAACTTATGCCTTAACACGCGGGCAAACGCCGGAACGCCGCGAGCTGGACTACCTGCGCTACCTGGGCGCAAGCGACGAAACTGCCAAAGAGGTAAAAATATTCGACTTATCGGGCTTTGTTATTGATCGTTTCAAGCAATTGTCCGGTAAATTTTATCTCGACAATAAAGCGCTTGCGGTTAAACGCTCATTATGGGGCACGCTATTCGCCATATTGGGGAGCCTTGGCTACTACGCTGCCTATGTGGTTATCATCATTAAAACCGTTGACGGAACGGTGACCATCGGCCAGCTGGCTTTCCTTGCCGGATCGTTCAGGCAATTGCGGGCACTACTCGAGGGCATTTTGTCGCGTTTCACATCAATGTCCCAGGGAGCAATTTACCTGCGTGATTTTTTTGAGTTTTTTGAGATCACACCAAAAATAAAACTTGCTCCAAATGCGCACCCATTTCCAGCAGCTATACAAAAGGGCTTTGTTTTCGAAGACGTTGGTTTCCGGTATACCAATTCGGAGCGATGGGCTAACAGGCACCTCAGCTTTACACTTCATCCGGGCGAAAAATTAGCACTGGTAGGCGAAAATGGGGCAGGCAAAACCACGCTGGTAAAATTGCTGGCGCGGCTTTACGACCCAACAGAAGGTCGTATATTGTTGGATGATATTGATCTACGGGATTATGATCTCGCGGACCTCCGCCTTAACGTTGGCATTATTTTCCAGGACTATTTGCGGTACCAGATGACCTTTGCGCAAAACATAGCCACCGGTAACATCAGACAAAAAGATAATCGCCCTTTAATTGAATCGTCAGCCAGGCAAAGTCTTGCAGATGCCCTCGCAGCTAAACTGCCCGCTGCCTATGATCAGCAATTGGGCAAACGTTTTGCGCAGGGCGTTGAACTATCCGGCGGCGAATGGCAAAAAGTTGCGCTTGCCCGCGCTTATATGCGCGATGCCCAGTTACTGATATTGGACGAACCCACTTCGGCATTAGATGCCCGTGCTGAATATTCGGTTTTTGAGCGATTTGCAGAACTTACAAAAGGAAAATCGGCTGTGCTGATATCGCACCGCTTCAGTACTGTGCGTATGGCCGACAGAATATTAGTGCTTGAAAAAGGAGAACTCATCGAAATTGGAAGCCACCAGGAACTCATCCAAAAAGGTGGCCGGTATGCCGAATTGTTTAACCTGCAGGCACAGGGATATAAATAAAAAATTATAAAACAATTGCCATATTTCTTTGTAATTGTTCATAGGAAAGCACCCAAAAATTAAAAATACGTAAAACTACGTATGAAAATCCCGTGCTCTCCGCTATTAAAATTGATTTTTTTTATATATTTTTGAATTAAATAATTGCTTTTAAAGCACTATTTGTATTAACTGACTCTAATCTACCACTTATGAAACAATTAATACTTTACTTCTTGTTTTTTGTTGGCGCTGCTTTTGTTTTTATACAATGTGCAGCACTATTTCCTTCAAACGATAAACCCCCGGGGAGCCATCCAAAAAGCAAAAAAGCGAGTACGCCTTTGAACCCTAAATCTATTGTAGAAAGTTCGGGGTTTATACCCGTTACTATGATGGGGAAATCTGGTTTTGGCACAGGTGTATTTAAATCGTACTTTAATACCACTGCCTTTCCCTTAAGTGTAATGCAGTATATTAAAGGTTATTCGTTTTTAAGTAACCAGTACTGGGGGCTTTACAATGCCGATTTAGGTGGACACCTGTTATTTTACACGCCGGGCATAAACTACACCAACAGCCAATTGCTCAACAAGCATAATAATGAGCTGCAGGCCAATAACGACCGTAAAAAATAAGGGCGTTCTAATCCATTGATCACAGGAACAGCCTGGTGAAATTGCCAAAGCGGGCGGTATGGGGCGATAGTGTACCTATTTGATGAACCAGCTCTTGATTTAAGCGTGCCGCTCCAAAAATTGAATTATCCTTTTCAGCGAATATCGCTATAAAATATAGTAGTTAAGAAGCCGGATGGGCCTTTGGAATTGTGTATAGGGCAGAATAAGGTATTCTTAATTTCCTGATCGTTAATGCAGCTTTTAATTTTTAAAACCCGGCCGGGTAAGTTTTTTTTAAAATTTTGGCTGTTATAACAGATCCTGGTTGTGGTAGCAAGTTGTTATTTTATGGAGTGAAAAGCAACCATTATGATAGCCATTACGGGTACTGCAAGCATAACAAATACTCTTCCCATTTGCAGGCTGTTAGCATTACCTTCAACAAATACGTTGTACAGATCAGATTTAAAAGTGTTTAGTTTGTGTTCCATGACATTAAATTTTTAATTTATCAAATAATTTATCAGAAATATAATTTATCAAATTATGCCTCTTCTACGCATCAAAAATTCTTAAGGTTACATTGCCGGTAAAAAAAATTGATATAAGGTTAAAAATATTTACGCCAAAAAGCCGGTTCGGGGAATATTGTTATCCCGAAAACCGGCTTTTAAGTATAATAGACACTGATTTTTGAAAACTTAAGGCTGTCGCTTTAAACTCATAATTTTTTTTTGATTTTTTATTCCGATCACTTTTTCCGATCAGACCGGCTCATATGGATGCCGTGGGAACCATTATTATCATCGTTATAGCTAAAACTACCTGTCGCAAATCTACTATATTTTGATTTATACCTGGTATAAACTTCATCAGTCATTTTCTTTCCGTTAACGGTCATTCCGCTTGAATCGATCGTGATTGAGTTGATGTTCTTTTCGCTCGCTACTATCCCGTCCTTCACCAGGTCGGCAAACATCTGTTTCATTAGTTTTTGATCCTCTTCCGCCATTTTCTGATCAATCAGCGCCTGCTCCTGGTCCTTTTTGGCTTGCTCCTGGTCCAGCTTTGCCTGTTGCTGATCTTTTTGCGCTTCCTCCTGGTCCCGCTGTGCTTCTTCCTGGTCTTTTTTGGCCTGAATTTGATCGAGTTTAGCTTGTTCCTGGTCTTTTTGCGCCTGTACCAGGTCGTTTTTGGCCTCCTGCTGCTCCTTCACTGCCTGTTCCCGGTCCACTGTTGCCTGTGCCTGGTCTTTCCTGGCCTGCACCTGGTCAACCCTTGCCTGTGCCTGATCTTTCATCGCCTGCGCCTGGTCGATTTTAGCCTGTACTTCGTCTTTCCGTATCTGTTCCTTAATTTCCGCAATTACCTTGCTGTATTCGCCCCATTTACTTTCGGGTATTTTAACATCATTTACATAAAGTTCGGTCATTTTTTTATTAACCAGTTCCATACGGTAGGTCTTGTCGTGCCAATTGGTTTGGATGCTTTCGGTCCGTTTGCCATGGTTATAATTAACGTAATGATGATTGTTATACCTGTCGGCGTTCGAATCTGTTTCGCTTGAATTTTGTGCTTTAACTACGGTAGTTATTGCCAGCGCAGCAACAAGCATAATGCTGCTTTTTAAATAATTTGTTTTCATTTTCTAATTTGTTTTTTGGTTAAAAAAAGGCAATAACATAGCCGTCCATGCCTTGATGGATTTTAAAAAATTGCCGTTTGGTTGGTGGATGGTTGTTGTTTACCGGATATTGCAGTTGCGCTTGCTGTAATAGCGTTAAACAGGGTTTATAAAATTTATATTAGTTATTCACGTTGGTTTTAGCCATATCTGTATTCGCTTTTTCTTTCAATGCCTGCGCCTGATCAATCCTGGCCTGTGCCTGATCTTTCAATGCCTGCACCTGGTCAATTTCGGCCTGCCGCTGATCTCTTAACGCCTCTTCCTGATCCTTTTTTGCCTGCAATTGGTCCTGGTATGCCTCTTCCTGATCCTGCCTGACCTGTATTTGGTCCTGGATGGCCTGTTGACGGTCGCTAAGTTCCTGTTTCTTTTTTATCAGAATAGTTACCGGCTTAATTGGCGAAATTATTCTATTAGTAGTAATACTAACCATATCTGTGTTCGCGGCCTGCTCGTTATTTTCTACTGATAAATTTAAGTCGTCAGATGCAATAACGTACCGTTGCAGCTTTATGCCGGCTATGCTATGTCGCATTTTTTCGGAATGCCGCCCGCTCCCGGATTTCACCTCATCCACAATTTCCCCCGCTTCATTTTTAGCCGGAATTGCATCGGTTGGGATCGAATCGTGAGGCGTGGTATACAGGATATCCACAATGGTAGTAACCTTTTTAGCCTTTACCGTATAGCGGCCAAACGCTGCCGTACAAACCACAAAACCAAGCAAAACAATACTGAACGAGAAAAATATCTTTTCTCCTGTGCCAAAAATTTTATTCCGGCTGCCCATTATACGGCTAACCCTGCGCAGCAAGTAGTTCTTTTTACCCGGAAACGTGGTCGCATACTTTGATCCATAAAGCTCATGCTCTTTAAAACTGATAAGCGCCTGTATCAAACTCTTTTTATTCTGGGTTTGCTCCAGGGCAATATCATCGGCGCAGTTTTCGCGCTCCTCGCGCAGTAATGATGATATCCACAACAACCCCGGGTTGAAGAAAAAAATGGCTTCGGCAATGTTTTGCAAAAAATTAACAAAGTAATCGTTCCGCCTGATGTGGGCCATCTCGTGCAATAGAATAGCCTCCACCTGTTCGGCAGGCAAATTAGCCATCAGCCCAATCGGGATAAGGATAACCGGCTTTAAGTGCCCTATTACTACGGGCATTTTCACATAACCCGATTGCAGCAACGTTATCGCTTTTTTAATCTGCAGCTTTTCGGAATACCGTCCAACAACATCAACCCAAAACTCGTCCGGCTGATATATTTGCGTATGCCGCACCCTGTGGTTGTAAACCATGCAGGCAATCATCCTTACGCTTTTAAACATAAATACAACTAACCATATCATTACAACCATTGGGGCGTTTGCCGAAAAATAGTCTGTAAAAGTTAGGACCAGGCGTTTTATATTGTAAATATCGATTGAAAATAACGAAGAGATATTAGCGCCGATATGATCAGCCAGTAGTGGCGAAATGGTTTTTGATGACGCATTATTCCACTCAATTATAAATGTGGAAGCGCAAATCGCCATAAAAAATACAAATGAAACCAGTGCCACATTATATCGCTGTGTCGATCCCGATCTTTTGGCAAGCACCAATACTGTCCCTACAATTATCGCTAAGAGCAGGCCCTGCCATAGCGAATGGATCAGCATCCAGCTAAAGGCGGTGATTAACTTATTTGCAGTTGTGCTAATCAAAAGAAAATGCATCATCACCTATTTAACGTTATCAAGTTTATTCAGTAATTCTTTCATTTTTTGTAACTCGTCTGCCGATGTTTTTTCGTTCCCCAACAGCGAAAGCATTAAATCGCTCGGCGATCCATTAAACATCGAATCAACAAAACGGCCCAGCAGGTTGCCCTTTACTTTATCTTCCTGCACGGCCGCGCTGTAAATATGCTTCATATTGGTTTCGTCGCGCTCAAGCATACCCTTCTCTTTCATCACTTGCATCAGTTTTAACGTCGAGGTGTATTGCACAATTTCTTTTTGCTCATTCAGTTTGTTATGCACAAACCTAACGGTATTAGGGCCGTGCTGCCACAGCACCTGCAAAACATCCAATTCGGTTTTAGTGGGTACCAGGTCTTTAGCCAATTCTCCTTTAAGTAACATCATAAACCAAAGGTATGCATTAAAAACGTACGTTGCAATAGATAGGTTTAAATTTTTATTTTTTTATTTGGAGATTTGATTGCCATATGGATTTATTCCTTTGGTTATCAACACAATAATATAAGTATTGAGGCAGGAAATTCTGATAAAATCCAGGCAAGGGACGCTGAAATTGGTAAGAAGTATTGAAAAAAAGAGCTGTGGCGACAACTCGTTCAGCAGTTACTTTCGCTAAATCACGCTAAACTCACGAGGCATAATACAACTGTTCTTCTGCGAGGTTTTGGCAGGCAACCAGGCATTCTTTACGGATTTGAAGGGGTAGATCATCGTCCTCTTTAAATTTAAAAACAGCTATCCCACCTTCAAAATGGTAATGGATATGGCGCTGTAATTTATCTTGCCCGGTGGGGCCGTTAGTCGCATTTCTGTTCGTGAACCACTCTTTATGTTTTAATTCGATTTCCTGCAACCTGTTGTTAAAGTCTTCGATAACCGAAAGGCAGGCGCGGGGTTCGTCGCCTATGTAAAGAATATTGTTGTATAACATTTGGTTGATCATGATAACTAATTTGCGATGGCAAGTTATCCGCCTAATATGAAATTATTATGAAACCAGCGACACCAACACAAATGTTACATTATGAAGACCGTTGGCGCTTAACTTATTCCTGGCCGGGAAGATCCCGACTTGTTTCAGGCTGATAATGCAAGCCCGGTGTAAGCCAATGCAATAATATAACACGCGAGTACCTGAAATTAAAGGGCGAAAGTACAATACCTACTGCCATTACCACCAGCACGTACACCCAGGGATTCCGGCTTCCGGTTAGTACACTTATGGCAACCGCCAGCGTAACCATTTCAGCAACAAACATGGCGTAGCTCACCAGCATGGCAACATAAAAATAGCCCGGCTCGCGTTCATAGGTTAGCCCGCAATGCGGACAGGTTTTATGCATTACCTGCGATTTTAAACCGTACATCGGTGTGCTAAACATATCTCCGCGCCTGCACCTTGGGCATTTGGCGTGTACTACAGCCGGCCATGCGGCTAATTTGAAGTCGTGGTTATTCATGATGATTGTCAATTATGTTTTTCCTGAATTCCTCGGGCGTTTTACCTTCAAATTTCTTAAAAAACTTAGTGAAGTATGAGTTATCGTTAAAGTTGAGTTCAAAAGCAATTTCGGTTATGGTTAGTTTAGGGTTGGTCAGCAGGCGTTTGGCTTCCAGCATAACCCTGTTCCTGATCACTTCACCGGCAGGTATCCCCAGCAAATCCTTACACACGGCATTCAGGTGATTTGGCGTAATGTAAAGCAGTTCGGCATAATCTTTAGGTAGTTTTAAACGGGTAAAATGTTCGCTTATCAGTTTTTGAAAATTCCCAAGCAAAATTTGGTTATATGTTGCCGGGCCGGTATTATTACTTGAATTATCTAACCGGCCAACCAGGATAAAAAACTCCAATATCAACACCTTCAGCATATCGGGCCATTGCTTCGCCCTACCCTCATATTCGCAGATGATCTGTTCAAAAAGGGTTTGTACCTCCTGATGTAATTGTTCGGGCAGATCGATTACGGCTGTTTTATTGTTGCCCCTGAAAAAAGAAAAGCTATTGGCGTAAGAAGGATTTAATAAAAACGACTGAAAAAAAGATGCAGAGAAGTTAATGATATAACCATCGGTACAACCATCAAAACTCCAGGAATGCACCTGACCGGGTATCATAAAATAAACCTGGTAGGGCTTTACTGTAAAACTTTCAAAGTCGATGGCATGACTCCCGCTCCCTTCGGTAAAAAGTACCAGGTGGTAAAAAGTGTGCCGGTGGGCCGCATGCAGGTTTTTATGATGCTCCAGGTATGGCGCAAACCTGCTGATTAATATATCATCTTCTCCAAAATCGGACAAGGCGCATATATCATATATTGGTGTGGCTGGTAACATTGCACAATTTTAGGCAATAATTACCGCTTATAATGGTATTATTAAATGGTTTTGTGGTACTTTTCAACTATTCGCTAAATCATAGCGATTCTTTTCAGTGCTGTCATTATGCGGGGCCCATTTATGGATAACTTTCTCCAGGCGATCAATGGTAAAGGGCTTGCTGATAAAGTCTTTCATACCGGCTTCCTTGCATTTTGTTTCGTCCTCGCTAAGCACATTAGCGGTCATGGCAATAATCGGGGGTGCCATGGCGCCATATTTTTTTATGATATGCTGGGCGGCCTCTAATCCATCCATTTCGGGCATTTGAATGTCCATAAAAATCAGGTCGTAGCTTTTTTGCTCCAGCATGGCCAGCGCTATTTTACCGTTATCGGCAATATCAATTTTATAACCAATTTTACTGAATGTTTTCCCGGCGATCAGCTGGTTCATCTTGTTGTCCTCGGCCAGTAATATTTCCAGCGGTGTATACTGGCGCGCTTCGCTTCCCGTGATTTCTTCCTTTACCGTCTTTTTCGCCGATGCAACAGATAGCGGAACACTAAAACTGAAAACCGAACCCTCCGCTTCCTTACTTTCCGCCCATATTTTACCATTCATCATTTCAACCAGCTTTTTGCAGATTGAAAGGCCCAGACCCGTACCTCCGTATTTCCTTAAGGCGGTATTATTAACCTGCGAAAACGGCTTAAATAGTTGCGATAAGGCCTCTTCGCTGATGCCGATGCCGGTATCTTTAACACTAAAGGTCACCAGCTGCGTATTATCAGGCTGATTAACAGCCGATATGTGCAGCGATACGTATCCTTCATCCGTAAACTTAATGGCATTGCCAATCAGGTTTACCAATATTTGCTGTATCCGGCCCTCATCTATTTTTAAATATTCGGCCAGGTTACTATCGAGTGCGTATTCGAGCCTGATATTTTTTCCGGGGACTGATACGCCCGGCTGGCTAATCTCAAATACTGTTTTAATGCAGTTACGGATGTTGGTTGCTTTTGGATGAAGGGTAAGTTTATCTGCTTCAATTTTGGAAAGATCGAGAATATCGCTGATGATATTAATCAGCAGGTTACTGCTTGACTGCAGGGTTTGCAGCAACTCGTGCTGCTCTGCCGACAGTTCGGACATGGATAACAGTTGCGCCGCGCCAATGATCCCATTCAAAGGCGTCCTGATTTCGTGGCTCATGTTAGCCAGGAAATTAGATTTGGCTATTGTGGCCCCTTCTGCCTGGTCTTTTGCAGCAGAAAGCGCCACCTGTGAGGATTGCAGTTCCTCGCTTTTTTTAATGAGTTGTGTTTTATCTATTTCGTGGCTCCGTTTTAAAAAACTAACCAGCAAACCGGCAAACAAAACATTTGATACCGATGCCGAAATCAAATCAGCTTCCTTTTGCCCGGGATTTTTTGAGTGGATGGTCCAGTTGGGAAAACGCTTTTCCAAATAATAACAGCCAATAAATACGGCCATTAAAAAGCCGATATAATACAGGTGATATTTACGATTTAAAAGGATAATAATTAAGACCACCAAAAAAACGCCTGAAAGCGTTGTGGATCCTTCGATACCACCATTAAAAAACCATCCGGGGATGATTGATAATATGCCTAATGTAATAAAACCAACAGACATATATTCGTTGTAGCCCACATAACGGCTCTTATAAAAAGCTACAGCGCAAATTCCGCCTACAAATATCTCTACAAGCATTAGTGATGCCGGGAAACCCAGCAAGATATTATTGATAAGCCCATTTAAAAGGCTTAAAGCCAGGAGCAGGCAAATTGCGTTGAAAAGCTTGTTTTCAACCGATAAAGACGGATCATCAAACCCAACAAAATGCTTTATTTTATTTATTATTTTCATTCGAGCTGCTATTCGTGCGCAAAATTATATGCTATTTTTGTAAAATTGGACGGCCGCGAAGATAACCAGGTGTTTTGTACGCCGTTAGGTCGGGCAGTAAAAATTGACGTTTTTTTAAATCGAATAATTGAAATACCAACCTCAATTTATCGGTCATATTAAAAAGGTGCGGATTATACTTCTTGGTAATAATGTACTTAAAAAGCCATTAACGGATTTAGGTTAAAGTCGGCCGAAGATGCTGGTATGGTATTGTGCCGGTTCCAATCCTCGATATCAATAAGGCCGGGCATCGTTTGATAATGCCGGTCATCTTTCGAACATTTTACGATATAGCCTATATCGTCAACTAAAGCTATTACCGGGCGCGATCCGCACTCCTTGCAAAGCTTACAATAAATAGATCTCGGAATATTCACATAGCCCCTCATATTTACTTTGTACGGCCTGTGGCTAAAGAAGTTGCCCCAAATTTGTATTTATATTAAAAAAATATCGGGATAGTATTTCATCGCAGAATTGTTACGAAACCAGCCAGTGGTTTTTTGCCGTTATTGAGGTTGATGATGTAATAATAGGTACCCACAGGCAGCTTTTTACCATTATACGTGCCATCCCATGCCTTGGGGTAATTGATAGAATTGTAGATTAAACTTCCGTAACGATTGTAGATAGCTATGGTGCATCCCGGATAGGCCTGCAGGGCAGTAATATCCCACAAATCGTTTATTCCGTCGCCATTGGGTGTAAAAGTATTGGGGATAGTAACAATACACTGACTTTGCGGATTAAGCGAAAGGGTAATGGCGTTGGATGTTACCTGCGGATTTACAATGCACTTGCCTGCGCTTGTTAAAACACAGGTAACAATGCTGCCGTCAACAAAAGTGGTTGTAATAAATGTGGGCGCATTTGTACCGGCGTTAACCCCGTTCACCTGCCATTGGTAAGTTGGGTTAGCATCCGATGTGCTGGTTATTGCTGTAAACGTAACCGGAGTACCCGCACAAACAGGCCCTGCAGCGTCTGAGCTGATAGCGATGGAAGTAGTTACCGGCGGATCGACAGTAAAAACGGCAGTGTTTGAAGTGGCGGTAGCGCTTGTAGTACATGCAGCGTTGCTGGTTAAAATACAGGTAATCTTGTCGCCGCCATTTAAATTGGCAGCCACCAACTGGTTACTGTTTGCACCTGTATTTGCGCCGTTTAGCTGCCACTGGTAGGCGGGGGTTGTGCCGCCATTAATTATTGCTGCCGAAAAAGTAACCGTAGCGCCCTGGCAATCGTCGGCAGATGATGGCGATATATCAATTGTTGGGGTAACCGCCGGAGTTACCGTTAAAGTTTGTGTTTCAGTGGAGCTGCCATCGGTTGCCGTTATAACGGCTGTACCCGGCCCCGTGATGTGTATTTTACCGGCCACAATGGTTGCAACCTGCGCGTTACTACTTGTATAGCTCACCGGGCCTGCGCCTATAGCACCGGGATCAAAATCGGCAGTGCAAACTGGTATAGTGGGTATGGCATCAAATGTAATAGTGGGGTTAATAATTTGGATGGTTATGGTGGTCGTACTACTCCCCCCTTCGTTGAAGGCAGTAATAGTATACGTATCAGGCGAAGATACGAACGAGGGGGTGCCACTGATGATGCCTGTAGCCGGATCAAATGTTAAGCCGGTTGGCAGCGACTTATCAATTACATACCCTGTAATTGCTATTTTCCTGATAAGATTGCTGCCATAATCGGCTACGTACAAATAATTATTCGTCGGATCGACGGTTACTCCATAAGGCGAGTTAAAACTGGCTGTTGAACCCACACCGTTATTTGCGTCTCCAATTCCATTGCCGGCCAGGATGGTTGTGGCACCCGTTTGGCTTATACGGCGTATCCTGTTATTTTTGGCATCGCCCACAAAAATGTCGCCCGCCGCATTAACTGCAATACCAACCAGCGAATTAAAAGCAGCCGATGAGCCTGTTCCGTTAGAAAAACCGGGATTTACGCTACCTGCCAGTACTTTTATACCGGTCACGGTCGAAGCCGTTTCAACCTGGTTGGTATTTACAAGGTCCAGGTTTCCAGACGGCGATACAGCTAAGTAGTCGAGTCCGTCGGAATTTTTGACCGGCGCGGCGCCACCGTTTAAAGACACGTAATCGCTAACCTGGCCCGACTGATCAATTTGGCGGATGGTGCTGCTTCCACGGTCGGCCACATACATCGTTCCGGAGCCATCTATAGCCAGGCCAACCGGGTCACTAAAATTTGCTGTCGCCAGTGTACCACCATTTGTACCCTTGTTTCCAAATCCGGCGTATGTGCTTACAATCCCCGCCGGGGTAATCATGCGGATTACCTCATTGCCCATATCGGCAACAAATATGTTTCCCGCGGCATCCATGGCCATTTGGTACGGGGCATTAAACGACGCCCTGTTCCCCGGGCCATTGGTCATCCCGAAAGTGCCGGATCCAGCAAATGTTGAAACCATACCCGACGGCGTTATCATCCTGATATCGTTATTGACAAACTCCGAAACATATAAATTCCCCGATTTATCAAACACCGTTGCAACAGGACCACCAAAAGTGGCGTCTGCAGCCAAACCGTTGATTGCACCATTGGTACCATTACCCGCAAAATTAGAAACAAGGCCATATATTGCGGCGGGCACCCGCCCGCCGGTATTCGCGGGCGATAGCGGCGTAATAGCACTACCTACATAATATGTTTGGGGGGATTGGTAGTTTATAAGCGGTGGCCGTGGCAACACGGCATTACCGGTAACCGTTATATTAACCACGGTACTACTGCTGCCGCTTACATTATAAGCGGTTATGGTATAATCGGTGGCTGCCGACGGTGCCGCCGGCGTGCCACTAATAATGCCATTTATTGGGTCGAAGCTTAAGCCGGCCGGCAATTTTTTATCTATGGTATAGCCGGTTAGCCCAATCTTCCTGATAAAGAATGTGCTTAAATCGCCCACATAAACATTGCCGTTGTCATCGGCTACAATGGAACCGGGATAGCCAAAGGTGGCGGTGTTGCCTATTCCATCTACCGACGTGCCGAGGCCATTGCCAGCCACCGTTGAGACAAGCCCGCCAGGCAAGATTTGCCTCACCAGGTTATTTTTTTCATCGGCAACGTATACCACTCCATTGGCATCTACCGCAATGCCATAGGGTTGGTTAAAGCTCGCTGCGGTACCCCTTCCGTTTGTTGATCCTACCGAGCCGCTACCCGCCAAAGTGGTAACTACGCCCGCCGGTGTTATTTGCCTGATGAGGTTATTGCCCGTATCGGCCACGTATATATTGCCCGAAGCATCGACCGCTATACTTTGCGGCCCGTTAAAACTGGCTGAACCACCCGTTCCGTCGTTTGAGCCCGACGAGGTGCTGCCCGCAAAAACGGATACATTCCCCAAAAGATCAATCTTCCTGATCATATTGTTGTTGTGGTCGGCCACATACAGATTGCCTGAATGATCAAAAGCCAAACCGGCAGGAGCATTAAAAGTTGCGGTGGTACCCAGCCCATCCTGTGCGCCGCTTACCCCGTTGATGCCGGCAAATGTACCAACGGTCCCACCGGGCGACACTTTCCGGATCAGGTTATTGTAAGAATCGGCAACAAAAACATTACCCAATTTATCAACGGCTATGCCATCCGGCTCAGCAAAACGCGCACCCGCCCCTGTACCATCTGTCGATCCATGTGTGCCCGCCTTGCCGGCAAGGGTGGTTACCACGCCAGCCGGGGTAATTTTCCTGATGAT
>Ga0206865_1235_pt1 | contig 13568 bp, 10 predicted proteins | sample Alteio_BWOrgCont_39_FD_152628 | JGI IMG/M metagenome (GOLD analysis project Ga0206865, IMG submission 152628) | Enriched cells from forest soil in Barre Woods Harvard Forest LTER site, Petersham, Massachusetts, United States -... | ecosystem: Environmental > Terrestrial > Soil > Temperate forest >...
AAAACCTACTTAATGAGGCAAAAAACAAGGAGCTTGAATATCAGCAAGTAAATAAGGCGATTCAAGAGCAAAATCAGGATTTAAATAAGCAATTAAATGAAAAAAGTGCAGAGCTAGAACGAAATAAAGAAAAGAGTGAAAATCGTAGAAAAGTTTTGGAATACGATCTGGACCGTGTGATAAGCGAAAAAGGAGAATCAGATAAAGTTTTAAATCAGAATATAAAGAACGTTGAGTGTAAGCGTGTTGAGTTGCAGAAAAACATAAAATTGTTTGCTAGTATAGAACATATAATCATGACTGTGAATAAGCAACATTTAGCTCGATATAAAGAATATGAAAAAGCATCATATATTAAAGAGATATCTAACGCATGTGTAGATGCGATGAACGAAGGATCTAAGGAAAATACTATTCATCAATTTAAAATATTTCTCATTTGTTGTTTGCAAAACAAAGAAGGAAATGGTTTGTGGCGTAGTAAAACAACAGAGACTGGGTCGGATATTATAAGTCATCGAATGCTAAATAACGTTATTTGTGATCAATTAAGACAAGCATTAACTGGTAGCAATGATGCAATCAACTATGAACAATTGGCAAATTTATTATATATTGACGACGAAGTTAGAAATAAAACATCCTGGCTTATTAACAAAAATAAGGGAGAAAATGAAGAGGGAGAAGCATTGACTATTAAATACTGGCGTAATGAAAAGAAATGGCCGAAGGAAACAACTAAAACATCGAATTTAAATGTCATACAGCTAATCAAAGAAGATACAGTAGCGATTTTAGAGCCGAATTCAAAAATAAGCTCGGATGATTTAATTGTTAATATAAAGAACTACCCAGCAACTGAGGAGCTGGATAGAAGGAATATTCCATTTGAAAAATTGGATGAAAGCACATTTGAAACATCAACTGATAACAATGATGTAAGTGAATTAAAGGAGAGAAAAAAAAAAAGAAAAAATGAATCCTCGACCAATCCATTTGAGAGTAATTCAAAGCAGGACGAATTAGTAATAAAAAATTCTAATGGACATAACGATGATATTGATAAATTCATGCCAAAGAGGAAGGTGGCTTTGAAAATTTTTGATCAGGAACAATCGGTAATTGATCAGAATTACAACCCTTTTTCAACAGGATTTAATGAAACGACGAACTCGAAGGACCTGAAACTAAAATCCCACAACCCGTTTGATTAAGAGGTAGTAGTTTGAATGTGGTCCTGAAATAGTGTAACCATTCACGATCATTCACTCCCCCTCCCGCTTGCGAGAGGGGGAATTACTTTGTTTTTAATCACACGCCAAACAATGTTAATATTAGCCATAATATCAAGGAGAAATTTATGATCAAAGCCAAAGGTTATGCAGCAAAATCAGCAACCAGTCTCTTAGAACCGTTTTCTTTTGAGCGTCGTATGCCAAGTGCTGAAGATGTACAAATTGAAATTCTCTATTGTGGCATATGCCATTCTGATCTGCATATGGTGCGAAATGAATGGAATGTTACCAATTATCCTGTTGTTCCTGGCCATGAAATTGTAGGAAAAGTAGTAAAAGTGGGTGACCAAGTAAAAAAGTTTAAAGCAGGTGATACAGTTGCAGTTGGTTGTTTGGTTGGCTCATGTCATCAATGTTCTGGCTGTCAGGAAGGATTAGAACAATATTGCGAACCAGGATTCACTCTCACCTATAATAGCCCTGAGAAAGAAACAGGTGGCATCACCTATGGCGGATATTCTGATAGCATTATTGTTAACCAACAGTTTGTTTTGCGAGTTCCTCAGTCATTGGATATCAAAGCAGTTGCTCCATTACTTTGTGCGGGAATTACCACTTATTCGCCGCTGCGGCATTGGAAAGTTAAAAAGGGTGATCGAGTAGGTGTAATTGGATTAGGTGGGTTAGGGCATATGGCTGTGAAGCTGGCTCATGCTCTTGGTACAAAAGTCACGATGATTACAACCTCGCCTGATAAAGCACAAGATGCTAAACGCTTAGGCGCAGATGATGTGTTATTATCTACTAATTCTGAGATAATGGCTAAGTTTGCAAACTACTTTGATTTTATTATTAATACCATTCCCAAAAATCACGACATTAATCCTTATCTCAATTTATTAAAACGTGATTGTACGATGGTGATTGTTGGTGCGGTTGAAATACTAAAGTCTGGGTTAGATACTCGTCCATTAATTTTTAAGCGTAAAAGTGTTGCCGGCTCTGTGATTGGTGGTATCAAAGAAACGCAGGAGGTGTTAGATTTCTGCGCTGAGCATCAAGTTTTACCGGATGTTGAAATGATTCCAATTCAAAAAATTAATGAAGCTTATGAACGCATGTTAAAAGGTGATGTGAAATATCGTTTTGTTATTGATATGGCATCATTGAAATCGTGAACGGAGCCTGAATGGTTAGTTGTTACGAAAAAAAAGGACAGCTTTGGGAGCTGTCCTTGATATAAGTCTTACAAACATCCTTATTTAACTTTGCATCCATGCAAATAACACAAAACGAGGAGTGGTTGCAGAGTCCTTTCTCTAACCGATAGTCAATCCTTGACTATGCAAAAAGTTTATCGCAATAATGCTAATAACAACAGCATTATTTAAAAAAACGCATAAATAATCATAGCTATCCATCTTTATCGAAATAAATTAATTCGTTTTATTAATAAATTAACAAATAAAATACAATTCAATTAAAAGTAACACGATCTCATGCATTGATTCAGTGTATGTTTTAAGTCAATACAAGCATCAACGCAGGCATTATCTAATTCACCATCAAAATTCGAATAATAGCGAGGGTAACAATCGCTACAACAATTGTAGCGATGGCAACAATAATTGTACCGATGGCCATGGGAATAATAATATTTATGACATACTACACATTGATTAGCATAAGTTGTTGTAGTGAGAGGCAGGATTAAAATCAGGAGTATCAATAGTGTAGAAATATGTTTCATTATTTTTTCCTTTCATATTTCGATGCTATTCGTTTCTCTGATCATGGAGAAACGTTCTTTGAGTATTATACTAAAAAATGTACGGTGATGATTAACGATTAATGTACAGTTACAAAATGCGTCTATTCATCTGCATGATCATACAATCCCAACATGAAACCGGACCGCTTTACGCTCTCTGGTTTTGCGAGCGCGCCAATCAGAAGAGCGATAGGCAGCCAGTACATCTATTGCGCCTCCTGCCTCAACCCGTGCTAGCGCAAGGATAGGTGAGACATCGGTCTTATACGCACGGCGCAGTGCTTGAAATGCCATCATCGTGTCATTGTTTTCCTGTGCAGTGTGTAGCATCTCACGATCCACAAGGATTGCCTTCGCATAGCAAGACAGAATGGTTTCGGCAGAGGACATCATGCTTTCGATCGGGTCGGTCACATTGTGGGATTGATCAATCATATAAGCAGGATTAAAATCGTCGCGTGGATTTAGTTCTGCTTCGACCAGTTGATTGAAAACAAGAAAGAGTTGATGCGGATTGATAGAGCCACTATCGAGATCATCATCACCATATTTACTGTCATTGAAGTGGAAACCACCCAGTTTACTGAAACGATGAAGACGGGCAACGATTTGCTCGATGTTTACATTGGGCGCATGATGGCCAAGATCGACCAGACATTGCGCCTTTACACCAAGTGTCTGGGCAGCGAGGATAGATGAACCCCAGTCACTGATGACGGTGGAATAGAAGGCAGGTTCAAACAGTTTGTGCTCAATGAGTATCCGCCAATTCTCAGGAAGTGCTGCATAGATTTGCGCCACTGCCTCAAGATAGCGGTCGAACGAGCGCGCCAGATCTTGCTGGCCGGGGAAGTTGGTGCCATCGCCGACCCAGATGGTCAAAGCATTCGAACCCAGTTTTCGGCCGATTTCGATACACTCGATATTATGTTCAATGGCTTGCTGGCGCGTTGCGCTAGAGGTAGAAGAGAGTGAACCTGTGCTGTAACTATGTGCCTGCCCCGGTTGATCCTGGAATGTGTTCGAATTGACGGCATCAAAACCAAGGCCAAAGGTCGCTGCCTCTTCGCGTAACGCCGTATAATCACTCACCTTGTCCCAAGGGAAGTGTAACGAGACACGCGGCGTGACGGTGGAAAGTTGATGCACAATAGCACAATCAGCAAGCTTCTCAAAAATGTTGGTCGGCTCGCCTGAAATTGGAAACTTGGCAAAGCGTGTGCCACCGCGGCCTAGCCCCCAGCTAGGCAAGGCAACCGAGAATCTGGCTACTTTTGTTTTGATCGCTTCAATATCGATGCCGCGTCGGGCAAGCTGGCGGTCGAGGCTTGCATATTCATCGTAAAGGGCCTCAATGCCACTTTCATTGAGGGAGGAGATATAGTCTGCTGAAAGAAAAAGGTTGGTGGTCATAGTAGTCCTTAACGTTAGCAATTCCAGGTGAGATCAGCCCCCCCTCTTGAATCCACACCAAACGTCGGCTGCGAGGCAGATTCAAAGATGCCCGCAGACGGCGTTTGCCTTCCCGGAGACTGAGCTTAACGCACAAAAGCTTGTGCATTGCCCGCATCAACATTGATCATATTACCGGTCGATTTGGCCGACATGTCAGAAGCGAAAAAATAAACGGCTTCGGCGATATCCTTTGGTAGTACATCGAGTTTAAGCATAGAGCGATTGCGATAATGTTCCTCAAGCTCTTTACCCGCATCAATCCCATGTGCGCTTGCACGCTCTTTGCGCCAGTCACTGTCCCAGATTTTTGATCCTTTGATGACAGCATCAGGATTGACGGTGTTGACGCGAATGCTAAATGGCGCCCCTTCAAGTGCGAGACAGCGTGCAAGATGTAGGGTGGCTGCTTTAGCAGACGCATAAGCTGATGCGTTGGTCGCAGCAGCAACACCGTTTTTAGAGCCGATGAATACGATAGTGCCACCTTTGTTGGCTTTCATAATTGAGAAGGCCGCACGTGCCGTTAAGAAATAGCCTTCTGCCAGCACGTCATAATTCTTGCGCCACAGAACAACCGTTGTGTCTTCGATAGGGGCGGATGAGGCAATACCAGCATTGGCTACAAGAATATCGAGACCCCCAAATTTAAGCACGCAGGCATTAAACGCAGCTTGTACCTGTAGTTCATCGGTGACGTTGCATAAGGTGGAGTGGACGACATCTTTTCCAAACTGTTTACTAAAACGTTCGTGTACTTCTGCGAGTGCGTTTGCGTCACAATCAACTAGCATGACGCAAGCGCCATCCGCCATCAAGCGTGTTGCTGTTGCTGCCCCGATACCACCAGCACCACCGGTGATGAGGGCAATCTTGCCGACGAGTGGTTTTGGCTGTTGCATCCGCCTTAGTTTCGCTTCTTCCAGTGCCCAATATTCAATGTTGAATGCTTCTTGTTCATCAAGACTGATATAATTGCCAATCGCTTGCGCACCACGCATTACATTGATTGTATTGCCATAAAATTCACTGGCAATGCGTGCAGTGGTTTTGTCAGTGGCAAACGTCATCCGACCTATACCAGGGATGAGTATGACAACTGGGTTTGCATCACGCATGGCGGGATCACTCGGACCAGCGCAGCGTTTATAGTAAGCTGCATAACCATTACGGTAATCGCAGATAGCCTGCATGAGATAACGCTCATCGGCTAGTTTTGTTGGATCAAGGGTCAACGGGGCAATTTTGGTACGAAGAAAGTGATCTGGGCAGGAGGTACCAATCATTGCAAGTCGTGCAAAATCCTTAGAGCACACAAATTCAAGTGTTTCGGCATCATCTGAGAAATGGCCAATCTTGGCGCAATTTCCCGTCATCAATCCGCGTAGGGTTGGCATGAGTTTAGCGGCTTTGGCTGCGCGCGTTTCTGGGTCAAGTGGGTCAATTGCTTGACCGTCGAAGGCTTCACTTCTGGCAAGATACTCATTAAGATAACGTGCTGCATCGGCAATGAGTTTGATAGTGTGTTCATAGCAAGCTTTGGCCGAATCTGCCCAGCAAATCATTCCGTGTCCTGCAAGTAGGATACCTTCACAGCCAGGGTTCGCAGCGACATAATTGCGCAAACACAAGCCGAGATCGTATCCTGGTCGTTTCCAGGGTAACCAGCCAATCTTGCCGCCCCAGATTGCTGCTGTGGCTGCTCTACCACCTGAGGAAGCAGCGAGCGCAATAATCGCATCCGGGTGGACATGATCAATATGAGGGAATGGCAACAAACTATGCAAAGGTGTATCAATCGACGGCGCGCGTGAGTTTAGATTAAAGGTGCAATGCGGTAGATAATCGACCATTTCGTCTTCAAATTTAACACCACGATAGCGCTGCTCAAGATTGAGCAATTTGTTCTGATAGAGTGTCGAGAAGCCATCCATTTTCATTGAGCCAAGGTCGCCGCCAGAACCTTTCACCCACAGTACAGTGACTGGTTCTTTAGTAAGCGGGTCAGTTTCAGTGAGTTTGGCAGAGGTATTGCCGCCGCCAAAGTTGGTAACAGTTAAGTCCCTACCCAGCAAATTTGAGCGGTAGAGCAAGAGTTCTGCTGGTGTCATTGATGTCGCAATTTCATCTGACCAGCGACTTACTGGGATGGAAAAGAGCAGGGGTGAAGCATTGGTTTGTCTTTGTTGGTCCATGAGTAAAAAATTCCACGAATTGCTGTTTGTTAAAAATAACTTTACATATGTTTTTCGATTTATCATTATCCTCGGTATTATGCAATGATTTTTTCAACACTTCACACCGAAAAGTGTTGTGATTTTTGATGGAGAATAGAATGTCTCAAGGATTGATCGTCGTTTTGGATCTGGGGAAAACGCTGAGTAAACTGAGCATATGGACGCGTGAAGGCGTGATGATTGAACGTCGCATTTACGTTAATCAAGCGGTTGAGAGCGAAATTTATAAAAGCCTAGATGTAGTTGGAATTGAAGCATGGATTGCATCGACCTTGAGCGATTTTGCACGACTTGGGGCGATTGATGCGTTGATCCCAGTTGGTCATGGTGCCGGTGTTGTCCTCATCAAGAATGGTCAACTCATGTTGCCACCCATGGATTATGAAGCAACGCTGCCGGCTGAGGTGCTGAATGGCTATCGCGCGCAACGAGATGAATTTGTGCGAACGGGTTCACCCGCGTTGCCGAATGGACTCAACCTGGGAGCACAGCTTTACTGGCTTGAATCGCTGCACGCCAAAACATTTAAAGAGGCGACGCTGATGCCTTGGGCCCAGTATTGGGCATGGGTGTTTAGCGGTGTTGCTGCATCAGAAGTGACCAGCCTCGGATGTCATACCGATCTTTGGAATCCTGTCGAAGCCCGTTTTTCGGATATGGCAATCAAGCGCGGTTGGGCTGAGAAATTTGCCCCTATGCAAAGCGCTAATAATGTACTTGGCTTGATTTCACCGGACTGGGTTAAGCGAACGGGTCTGCCTAACACCATGAAAATTTATTGTGGCGTTCATGATAGTAATGCGGCGTTATTTGCGGCACGGAAGTTTCCCGAAATTGCTGAACGTGAAGCCACAGTTCTCTCAACGGGTACATGGTTTGTCGCCATGCGCACCACAGATAAAGCAATTAATATTGCATCACTTTTCGAGACGCTAGATTGCCTAGTCAATATAGATGTTTTTGGTAAAGCCATTCCTTCTGCGCGTTTCATGGGTGGACGCGAAATTGAAACGCTGATCGGGCTTGATAATCACAATGTCGATAGTAAATTAGACCCATCACTTTTGCTTGCTACGCTTCCTGATATTGTGGCAAATGGCACTATGCTGTTGCCGAGTTTTGCTCAAGGATTTGGCCCCTATGCCGATTTAGCAGGACGCTGGATTAATAAGCCTGATAATGAGTATGCCAAACAGGCCAGCGTTTATCTGTATGCAGCATTAGTAGCCAACACTTCTCTTGATCTAATTGGAGCGCAAGACAGCATCTTCGTAGAAGGGCGTTTTGCTGAAATGAAAGTGTTCGTCCGTGCGCTACAAAGCCTAAGACCTCAGGATACGATTTATGTGGCTGATGCACATAATGACGTCTCGCTCGGCGCGCTCTTATTGGTTGAGCCAATGCTAAAACCAGCTGGAAATTTAACCCGAGTTGCTCCACTAGAAATTGATCTTTTATCTTATGCGACACAGTGGGTCGAGAGTTGTACGCCGGAGAGAATAATCACGTCAAATTAAGGGAATGGTGGATTAGGTGCGTTTTTTTCACCGTCATCGCTTGCTTATATACTTATTATATAGGAAGGTTATATAGGAAGGAGTGTAAAAAAATGGATGGTAGTCCGCTTTTGGGGGTATTTTTTCATTGGCTGGGCGGGGTGTCCTCAGCAAGTTTTTATGTACCATACAAACGTATCAAGTTATGGTCCTGGGAAATTTTCTGGCTAACGGGTGGTGTTTTTAGCTGGCTCCTGGTTCCTTGGCTGATTGCTTCCATACAGACAAATAATCTTTTGGGTGTGTTGAGTCAAGCACCATTTACTACCTTGTTGTGGTGCTGGTTCTGGGGTGCTATGTGGGGGTTTGGAGGTCTAACTTTTGGCCTGACCATGCATTACCTTGGTTTGTCACTTGGTATGGCTGTGGTACTCGGTCTTACCACCGTAATTGGGACGATGGGACCGCCTATTTTTCATGGCACCATGGGTTCTCTGGCAACAAGCATAGGTGGAAGGTTTACTTTGCTTGGTATTGTCATGACACTGCTTGGCATTTGGGTGGTTTTCAATGCGGGTAAAGCCAAAGAAAAAGATCTTGATGCAAGAGATAATCAATCTATTGCTAAGTTCGATCTTAGAAAAGGCTTGCTCATTGCGGGTTTTTCTGGAGTGATGTCAGGTTGCTTCGCCTTTGGTCTTGATGCCGGACAGCCTATCCGAGATCTTGCGATAGCTGCTGGGACCAACAAGCTTTGGCAAGGGTTACCCGTACTTTGTGTCGTTCTGGTGGGTGGTTTTACCACCAACTTTATTTGGTGTCTTTATCTTATCCGAAAAAACAAAAGTGGTGCCGAATTTACTGGCAATGGCAACGCTGAAGGGGCAAACCTGTTGCTCAATTATTCTCTTGCCATCCTTGGCGGCACACTATGGTATTTCCAGTTCTTCTTTTATACGATGGGCGAGAGCCAAATGGGTAAATACGGCTTCTCAAGCTGGACGCTCCATATGGCGAGTATCATTTTATTCTCAACGCTTTGGGGTTTTGCGCTGAAGGAATGGACTGGTGCTTCATCATATACCCGCAAGTTGGTCTGGATTGGCATTGGGTTGCTGGTTGGATCAACTATCGTTATTGGTCTCGGTAATATGTTGTTGGCTTAGGATTTACTTATGATCATTTCATCTCCTTCTGATTACCGTGAAGCAGCAAAACGCAAATTGCCACGATTTTTGTTTGATTATATTGATGGGGGCGCATTTACCGAACATACTTTGCGAGCAAATATTGTAGACCTTCAAGAAATAACGCTAAGGCAACGCATTCTACGGTATGTAGGAGATGTGAATCTTACAATGGAATTGTTTGGCGATAAATTGTCAATGCCCATTGTGTTGGGTCCTGTGGGACTGACGGGCATGTATGCTCGTCGTGGTGAAGTTCAAGTAGCAAAAGCTGCGACAAATAGGGGCATACCTTTCACATTGTCCACTGTTTCGATTTGCTCTTTAGAAGAAGTCGCTGCGCAAAGCTCTCAAGCGATCTGGTTTCAGCTTTATGTATTGAAAGATCGCGGTTTTATGAAAAATGTGTTGGAGAGAGCGCAAGCGGTGGGGGTGAAAAATCTGGTTTTCACCGTGGATATGCCCACACCGGGGGTGCGTTATCGAGATGCACATTCAGGAATGTCTGGTCCTTTTACGATGCAAAGACGCTTTCTACAAGCCATGATGAAGCCTATGTGGGCTTTTGATGTTGGACTCTTGGGACGTCCACATGATCTTGGTAATATCTCGACTTATATGGGCAGATCAATGGGATTGAAAAATTATATCCAGTGGTTGGGTAAGAATTTTGATTCATCGCTTACCTGGTCTGATCTTGAGTGGATACGCGATTTCTGGAAAGGACAGATGATAATTAAAGGCATCCTAGATCCTGAGGATGCAAAAGATGCGGTGAAGTTTGGCGCTGACGGAATTATCGTTTCTAACCACGGTGGGCGGCAACTGGATGGTGTACTATCAACAGCAAAAGCTTTACCCATCATCGTCGATGCAGTGCAAGATGATCTTGCTGTCCTTGTCGATTCCGGTGTGCGTTCAGGACTTGATGTAGTACGTATGTTAGCACTAGGTGCTAAAACAGTTATGCTTGGGCGATCCACTGTTTTTGCCTTAGCCGCAGCAGGACAAGCCGGTGTGGAAAATCTGCTTACTATGTTCGCGAATGAAATGCGGATTGCAATGACGCTGGCAGGAGTAATTTCTATCCAGCAAATCAATCAATCCAATATTTGGTGTGTGAGGTAACCATGTTTCGGATATAGCAATGTAATCATACTCAAGATATGATCGAGAGTATTAAAACTTAAGGAGAGAACAACAATGCGTCACGTTCAGAAGGATATGAATGCAACAAAAGTAGTTTTGATAACGGGGACTTCTTCTGGTATCGGCACTGCAACAGCCATTGCCTTTGCAAAGGCAGGCTATAAGGTGATTGCTACACTACGTGATATTAATAAGGCAACTATTCTTTTAGATTTATCACAAAAAGAAGGTGTAAAGCTTGATATTCGTGAACTAGATGTTTGTGATAATAATATAATTGATACCGGTATTAATGACATACTTAAGTCACATGGAAAAATTGATATTCTCATTAATAATGCTGGTACAGGCTATTTTGGCACATTAGAACAAACACCATTGGCAGATGTCATGCGCATCATGGATATTAATTTTTATAGCGTGGTGAGGGTAACAAAAGCTGTATTACCTAGCATGCGAAAAGCTGGCTCGGGTCATATTCTCACGGTCTCTAGTGTAGGTGGCTTGATTGGACAGCCATTTAATGATGCTTATTGTGCAGCTAAATTTGCAATTGAGGGATTGATGGAATCATTAGCGCCAGTAATGACAAATTTTGGCATTCATATTTCACTGATAGAACCAGGACCGGTAAAAACAAATTTTATTAATAATCTTGAAATACCTAAGTCAATAAATAAATTAGAGCATGAAGCTAGTGACCCTTATGCAGAAATGATGAAGGCTTATATTCGCTATATGCCACAACGGTATGAAACCGCTGGCCAAACCGCTGATGAAATCGCCAATGTTATTTTGAATGCTGTCAGTGCAGAAAAACCGCACTTACGTTATCCTACCTCACTCAGTGCGTCTAAGATTGTTTCGCATAAATATATTGATATCACAGGGGATTCCGTTATTAAAGCAACAACCAGCGCAATAGATCAGCCTCCCTTGGAACCCACCCCAAACATTGGCTGCGAAGCCAATTTGACGACTTGTAAAAAGGCTGTCAAAGGATAACCGCCAGTGTGATGACAGATTCATAGAACTTACTTAAATTATTATAGCGACCGTCAGAATTAACACCTAAATTTTGCGTATTAGTGAGCAGCACAATACTGATTTGTTTGGTTGGAAGTGCCAACATTAAGGTTCCGGTAAAACCAGTATGACCAAATGCTCCCTTGAAAAAAGGATTATTTGCTAATTCTCCCAACGGCAAATTTCCCGTAGTATTACCACTAGCCATAAACCAGCCTAACCCATGCTGATGTTTATTTTTGGTAATAAATTCTTGCACGGTTTTAAGTTGAAAAATTTGCTCGTGTTGATAGCGACCATGATTAAGCATTAATTGAAGAAGCACATTGATATCACGAGCAGTTGCAAAGAGACCAGCATGTCCACTGATTCCAGCAAACACATGATGCGTATTAGCATCATTTACTTCGCCCATCAACGTATAATTGCGCCAACCATTAAAATTTTCTATGTCTTCGTCACAGTGATACCCAACATGATCATCTGCAATCATCTTGTATTCAAATGGATTTCCATGAGAAGTCGAAGCAATTTTATTCTTATCAGGCCTAGGATTAAATAAAATATTTTTTAAATTCAGTTTTTGATATAAATGTGTTTGGAGAAATTCTGCAAAGGGTTGATTAGCCACATGCTCAATAATATATCTTAAAATGATAAAAGCTAAGTCACTATACTTACGTTGGCTATCAACCGCATAGTCAAGTGGCAAGTCACTGATGAATTTGATTACATCTTCAGCATGAGTCATATGATAATAAAGAGGCTTCCATGCTGCTAACCCTGATGAATGCGATAATAAATGACGAATAGTGATAGCTTCTTTATCTGGTTGGTTAAATTCAGGCAGATATCTTTTAATGGGATGATCAAGATTCAATTTATTTTGCTCAAGCAACAACATGATACCAATAGTGGTTGCCAGTACTTTTGTTAGAGAAGCAAGATCAAATAAGTGATCGGTAGTCAAAGAAAGTGGCGTAGGGAGTAGTGATTTATACAAACTCATTCTTTCCAAATACGAACTAGATTCATTTGCAGTAGTAGGATTAACTATCTGGTATTTTTGCGCATACCCATAGGCTTTTTCATGCAATATTTTGCCGCTTTGTGCAATTAATAAAACGGCGCCGCAAATGAAATGATGTTCAATTTGCTTAGACATATAAGCGTCAATATTTTCAAAAGATAATATTTGTTGAGAGGGCATACTTTTTACTTTCTGGTATACAATTAAATAGCGATTGGCCCATTACTAATAATAGGCGTTTTTTCAATTGAACGTGCATAGGCAAAAAGGGCGCTTCCGCCTTTCACATAATTTAATAATACTTTTTTACTCGCTGGTGCGACAGCAAAACAACCCCAGCTTCGTCCGGCTCTATGATTCGCTTTAACATAGGCAGGCGAAGCATAAGCAGCTTCATGGATAACAATACTTCGATTACGTGCATTATTATTAATTCCTTTTTGCAAGCCATTAAGACGCATCGATTTTCCGTGCTTTCCATAATATTGCTCTGAGGTTACGTATAATCCTAAGCTTGACGCTTTAGTCCTACTCGTATTGGAAAATCGACTTGCATAAACTAAACCGCTACCAGCTCCCTGGGTAGTGTGTAATTTCATTAAAACTTCTTTTTTACGCAAATTAAGAACCCACATGCGTTTTTCGTACGAAGGCAAAGTAAAATCAACCACTGTTAAGATATCTTTGTTACTACCTAATTTGCCATTATTTAATGCCCATGTATACGCATTAAGCGCCGATTTTAAAGCTTTTGGTTGCAAGCCTTGAGATGAAGTCACCGCAATTAATTTCTTCACATCTAAGCCTGCCACTTTATTATTTTTATGCTGTTGTTTGATTGGCGTAGTCGCAGTTGCAGATTTATTTTCTGCGAGTGAGGTTGCGTGACTTGTTGTAGCAGGTGCTGAAGGTATAGATACCGAGCTTATCATTGTCTCTGTTAATGTTGTTTTGCTCGGTACTGATGTACGATATTGCTTAATCA
>Ga0206865_1237_pt1 | contig 13553 bp, 10 predicted proteins | sample Alteio_BWOrgCont_39_FD_152628 | JGI IMG/M metagenome (GOLD analysis project Ga0206865, IMG submission 152628) | Enriched cells from forest soil in Barre Woods Harvard Forest LTER site, Petersham, Massachusetts, United States -... | ecosystem: Environmental > Terrestrial > Soil > Temperate forest >...
CGGAACCGAAAACTGCTATCAACTGAGCTTGAAGAATGTCTGGTTCTGTTCTCAGTCGCTCAAAGTAAGCGCTGAGACGGTGATCAGCCATTTGGTTAAAGGCGCTAGTTAGGTCCCCTCAGAAACGGACATTTGAGGGCTCAGGTGCAGATATGAAATTCATCACTTTCGAGCCACTATTGGTAACGTTTCGAGGATCGGACGCGCGTACAGAATTCGCACCACGACTTTTTGTAAGACTGAAATCAGGTTTGGATGAAGCCTCGATTCAACGCGATCGTGACTGCGTGAGTACGGTCATTCGCTCCGAGTTTCGAGAGAATGCTCTTCATGTGCCCCTTGACCGTAGCTTCGGAAATCGCGAACTGTTTCGCGATGAGTTTGTTTGAATTTCCCGCAGCAACGCTTCGCAGCACATCGATCTCACGATCAGAGAGCGCATCGTCGGCCAGGTGTTCAACGAGGTTAGCCGCGATAGCCGGAGGAATAACACGCTTTCCCCTATTGACGACTCGAATGGTGTCCAGCAGATCCTTTCGCAGCATATTCTTCAAGAGATATCCTGCGGCGCCGGCCCTGATCGCGCGCAGTGCCTGAACATCCCCCTGATAGGTGGTCAATATGATGAAGCGGGAACCGGGGAACTCGCTACGTATGGCGTTCATCGTATCGACGCCATCCATGCCGGGCATCTGAATATCCATCAACGTGACATCTGGGCGGTGTAAGCGGAAGCGTTCGATCGCCTCCGGCCCATTGGTTGCCTCGGCTACCAGCACCATGTCAGGTTCTCCCTGAATAACGGCCGCGATACCTTCGCGCAGAAGAGGATGATCGTCCACTGTAAAAACCTTAATTACATTGGCCATGATATTTACTCCGATTGTCTTGCCACGCGCCGCTTGAACCCCTTCCAGCCCGATCTTTTATTCAGGTGTCGATAAGCGACGCTAGCGGGGATGCTGAGATCGATCTCCGTCCCGACTCCGTCGTGGCTCCAGATATTCAACTGCGCGCCGATCTTTTGAGAACGCTCACGCATGCCGGACAAGCCCCAATGGCCAGAGCGTCCGCCGCCCTTGAGGATTTCATTGTCCATTCCGGCACCGTCATCGCGAACAACCAACGTTACTTTCCTGCGGTCGTAGGTGATCTCCATTTCGATCTGGTTCGCAAGGGCATGTCGAAAAGCATTGTTCAATGCTTCGCGGCCGATCTGGTAGACCTCATCGCACACTGTTGGGTCAAGAGGTTGAGGCGTACCGAGGATTGCCGCGCTGAACCGGGTACTACTGCCCTGGGTAAGTTCATTTCCCCAACGCGCCAGGTTTTCCCATGGCCCATTACCTGTCATGCCTTCTTCTCGAAGATTATGAACGCGCTGCCTACCTTCGAGCAACACCTCGTCCGCGCGATCGAGGGCGCTCTCCATCATCTGTCGTGCTGGAGCTTCAGCCGGTATATTTTTCAGCACGGACTGGAATCGCAGCATGAGTCCTTGAAAGCCCTGCAGCAGCGTATCGTGAAGTTCACGTGCGATCCGTTCCCGTTCTTCTAAACGAGTTGCCAGTTGTTCCTGTATGTGCCGGGTTGCCTGCTTCAGATGTATCAGGTAGATCATGTACAAGGTGCTGACGGCGGCAATCGCACAAAGAATGCGGAACCACGAAGTTTGATAGAACGCAGGCACTATGAAGAACGAGGCTGTGGCGCCACTCTCGTTCCACACCCCATTGCTGTTGGAGGCGATCACGCGAAATCGATAGTCGCCAGGAGGCAGGTCTGTATAGAAGGCCTGTCGCCTTGTCCCGGAGTCCTGCCAATCCTTGTCGTACCCATCCAGCCGATAGCGGAAATGAATCTTTTGCGGGGTGACGAAGCTCAACGCCGTATAGTCGATCTCCAAATCCCTGGTGAGCGGGGGAAGCCTGACCGTTCCACCCGATGAATAATGCCTTCGATTCGCGACTATCTCTTCCACATGCACAGGAGGAGGGATCGAGTTCCGTGGGAGATTGGCTGGGTCAATCATCTGAAGAAGTCTGCCATTCGCAAACCATAAGCACCCATCTTTCGATCTGGCAGTTGGTTCGTAGAAGGCGTATCCGGGCTGGGCGCCATCGAGCACATCGAAATACCTGAATTGCACGGTGCTTTCCGGATGCATCCACCATCGCTGCAGTTCTGGCAGCTCGATCTCGACTAACCCACAGGCGGTTTGCAGCCAAAGGTTTCTGCGTGCATCCCACACCAGGCCGTTGACGCCCTCGCATGGAAGACCGTTGCGCGTTCCAAGAGTCAACACCCGTCCATCTCTCCACGCAAGCACCCCAGACGTACTCGCAGCCAGTACATATCCGTCCGGATTCGCAACTACCTGCCGCACGCGAGAACCCATCGCGCCTGGAAAGTGAATCACTTCCGCATGCCCGTCCCGGAATCGCGCCAGGTCTCCAGTCGTAAGGCCCAGCCATAGATTCCCCTGCGCATCGGCTGCCAGCACGCGCACAGAGATGTCTGGCAGCCGAATCTCCTCCACTACCTTGAAATCGCGAATCCTTAGAAGCTCTTTGTCCCATTCAGACTCGACCCAAAGGTTGTTCTGGAGGTCTTCGGCGATGTCATCAACCGGGCCAATTGAAGTTCCGTTCAGCCTGCTTATTTTCCTGAAGCGGCCGTTCTGCAATAGGGTCAAATTGTTATCGACGCCGACCCAAAGCCGATTTTCACGATCTTCAAAGATCGAGCGCACCTGATTGCCCGGCAGGCCCTTGCCCTCGCGAATCGAAGATACGTTGCCCTGTCCGATCGCGTCCAGGCCTCCGGCATTGCCTACCCAGACTGTGCCATCGTGAGCTGCAGCCACCGAGACGACGTCATCGGTTGTGAGCCCCTCGCGCGCCGACCAGGTAACAACGCTCAGATCGTGGAAGCTGTCGACACCTTCGGGGGTGACCACCCACAAAGTGCCTTCTTTATCCTGAAAAAACATGGAAATAGAGTCGCTGGAGAGTCCGTCGGTTCTGCGAAATCGATCGACCCTGCCGTGATAGTAGTGGTAAATTCCCTGGTCCGCGGTCCCAATCCATAAGGCGCCGTCGCGATCGAGGATCAGATCGGTGACACTCAGAGTGCTGCCATCCAATTGTGGCGCAAGAATCGGCTTCCAGACCCCATCGATCAAATGTTCCAATCCCAGGCCACGCCCGGGCTTAGCCATTCCCACCCACATGGATCCATCGGGCGAAGCGGCAAGCGCATCGATTCCAACGCTACCGTTCGATTCAAGCCCCAACGGCCTGTAGATTGTCCGCGAGCCTTCCTTCCATCGGAGCAGCAGGTCGCTGGCGCCCATCCAGAGATTACCCGCTTCATCCTTAGTCAGGAATTCGCCCCGGGAGATATCGGCTGGAATGCCATCTGCCTCATTCAAGCACCGCGATTTTGCACCATCTACCCGACAAATAGCGCCGGCAGTATCCTTGGCTCCTCCCCGCGCAACCCAGATGACTCCCTCCCGATCCTCGACGAGTTCGCGAATCGGTCCGGGAACATCGGAAACGTGCATTATTTTCTCGTCCTTCAAGCGGAACAAACCGTCTCGGGTTCCAATCCAGAGACTTCCGTCGCGTGACCCGAGAAGAGTATGAATACCGTGCGGCAGCGTCTGTCCATCGGCGGGCACCCAGGGAATAAAGCGAACACCATCGAAGCGCAACAGCCCGGTGTCTGTTCCGAACCATAGGTAACCGTCGGTTGTCTGCGCAACATGAATCACTCTGCCATTGAAGAACCCTTCCTGGATGCGCCAGGCGGTGTGTGCATACTGCGAGACATGCTGATTGGGATTGAGTGCGAACACAGGAGCGCAGAGAAGCGCAAGCCCAACTAAATATGTGAGCAGATCCACAAGCAACGGGAGTTGATGGATGACCGCTTTCTGGGTGTAGCGCATAAAATCAGGCAATGAACAATATCGTGACGCCTATCATATTCCAGAGTGCGGGCGCGGGTATGCATCCAAAAGGATAGTCAGTAGACCCTCCGTATGGGGGTTGTTCCATGCCCTTGGGAACTCTAGTCTCGCAGGTGTGCAGAGACTGTTCTCCATGTTCCCAACGGGAACGTCAGGCGCCGCGCTCCTTATTTTGCGGATTTCAGTAGCGGCGACCATGGTTGTGGAAGGAAAACCAGTCTGGGTATCCATAACTTCTCTCTGGATGCTAATCGTCTTTCTGCTGCCTGCCACTTCGCTGGTGGTTGGCTTTCTCACACCCTACAGCTCGATCCTCTGCTGCATCCTTCAGTTCGCAGTTCTTCTTAAAACCGGTGGGAGCAATGGCTTTCCTATCGCCATGTCTATCCTGAACGGCGCGGCGGTCGCAATTTTAGGACCTGGGGCATACTCGGTGGATGCGCGTATATTCGGCAGGCATCTCCTCATCATTCCTCCCCGCACGTAAGCCCGCCCTATCCTGGTAGCTCAGCGACACGGTCGACGTAGCTCACGGCACCGCATTTCGTTGACCTGGGAGTCCCTCACGGATATCCGAAATAGGCATCTGTATTCACTCCCAACGAGGCTTGTACCTTTCCAGGCATAGCGGGAGACTTGGACACATTCGAGTTCCAAATCGCACCACTGCAAGGCCAGGAGAGGTAAATTATGCCCCTGTCTTACCCACTCCGATTTAAACAAGCGTTGCTGCGAATGTTGGTGCTTGCTCTACTCGCAACCGTGTCAGCGCCATTTGCGCATAGCCAGGCGGCGCCCCACATCACGCAACAGATTGATGCCAGAGTCGTCACGCCCCTGAAGGGTTCCGTGCATCCTCTGGTGCGAAATGGCGCTGCAGACCTGGGCGCTGTTCCTGACAGCACGCCAACCGGGCGAATTACATTGCTGCTGAAGCGCCCTCAGGAGCAGGAGCAGGCATTACAGCAGTTTCTGAGCGAGGTACATCGCAAGGACTCACCCAATTACCACAAATGGCTGACACCGGCACAGTTCGGTCAGCAATTCGGCGTGGCCGACTCGGATATGAGTGCAGTCAGCTCATGGTTAGAGTCGCAGGGTCTGAAGGTCGAAAAGACGCCCTCCGGAAAGAACGTCATCCAATTCTCAGGCACAGCTGGTCAGGTTGGTGCAGCCTTCCACACCTCGCTCCATACCTATTCGGTCAAAGGACAGATACATCACGCGAACTCATCGGAACTGCGAATCCCCGCGGCGTTGAGCCCGGTCATTGCCGCCGTGGGGCCGTTGAACGATTTCTACCCAAGACCGCTTTACCGCCTGCTGGGTACCGCGGAATTCAATCCGAAATCTCACCAACTTACGCCACGGTTCACTCTTTCGGTTCCAGACTTTAGCCTCGGTCTCGCGCCGGAGGACCTGGCTACGCAGTACGATATCGCACCCCTCTATGGCCAGGGCGTGACCGGTATCGGGCAGACTATCGGAATTATCAACGACAGTAACATCGATCTCAGCCTGGTAGCAGCCTATCGCAAACTCTTCAAGCTCGATGCGGATCCATCGAAACCGAATCTGCCGCAGGTGGTAGTTGACGGCAACGATCCCGGCGTTAACGGGGATTCGATCGAAGCCTATTTGGACGTTGAAGTCTCAGGCGCTATTGCTCCACAGGCCACCATTCGTTTGTATACTTCGGCAGGTAGCGATTACAGCGACGGGCTTAGCCTCGCGATCGCGCGCGCGATAGAGGACGACTCGGCCAGCGTGCTCAGCCTCAGCTTCGGCGGCTGTGAGGCGTTCAATGCGCCCTTTGGCGATGCCTTTTACAACAGCGAATGGGAACAAGCCGCAGCTCAGGGGCAGACTGTCATGGTATCCAGCGGTGATGGGGGCTCTGCTGACTGTGACCTCGCAGGATCCGAGTTCGCTGAATTCGGGAGGCAGGTGAATGGATTAGGCTCCACTCCCTGGAACATCGCGGTCGGCGGAACGGACTTCTACTATCCCGGAGGTCTGAGCTCCGTCTTCAATTTCTGGAGCCAGACCAACGATGGCAATAATGGCTCGCTGCTGAAGTCGCTTCCTGAGCAGCCCTGGAACAACAGCATCTACGGGAAGAACCTTGGCAGCGCCAATGAGGTGGTCGGCGGTGGTGGTGGCCAGAGCGCCTGTGCTATCCCCGGCTCTGGCAATGATCCGCTTACCGGTATCACGGTAACACTCGGTGGTAGTGCAACATTACTGGATTGCGCGCAGTATACCGGTTATCCCAAACCCGCCTGGCAGTCCGGTCCAGGTGTACCTGCCGACGGTGTTCGCGACCTGCCGGACGTTTCCATGTTTGCCGCCAACGGCGATAACGGTAGTTTCTATGTAACCTGTGAGTCGGCAGGGGATTGCACGAGCGATGTTCTTGGCAGCACCCAGCTGCAAGTTACCGGGATCGGTGGAACCTCTGCGGCCGCGCCTGTGTTTGCAGGTGTCATGGCGCTGGTAAACCAGCGATATGGACCCCAGGGACAGGCTAATACCGTGCTCTATCCTCTGGCGCAGCAGGTTCCGGCTGCATTCCATGATGTAGCGGTAGGTAGCAACAACGCTCCTTGCAGTCCCACGACTCAGCTCTCCCTGGAGTGCGTTCCTGATACTTCCGGTGGAACATTCTCGATTGGCGGCTTTAATGCCGCTGCCGGCTATGATTTGGCCAGCGGACTCGGTTCCGTCGATGTGAATCAGTTAGTAGCAAACTGGGGTAAGCTCACCTTCGAAGATACTCGTACCTCTCTCAGCGCCTCTTCTACCGTACTCGCTCATGGCCAGTCTGTCATGCTGTATACGAACGTTACAGGTAATCGCCATGGTGGCACGCCAACAGGAAATGTCTCGCTCGTCACAAGTCTTCCCCAGTACGCCTCCCGGGGCCTCGGCGTCATCCCCCTCAATGCAGCGGGTGATGGAGCTATAACCACCAATCTGCTGCCGGGCGGAACCTATTCGCTGACAGCACAATATGCCGGCAACGCAAAGTACAACGGAAGCCAGTCGGCGCCCATCTCTTTAACCATCAGCCCGGAACGAAGCGTCATTCGCCCCACCACGCACGCCTACACACTTTCTTATCCGGGCGGCAGGCCTACATTGACTGACCTCGGACCGATCACTAACGGAGCAACCTATCCCTACGGCACGGTCTTCTTCGTCGACTTGCAGATCACGGGGAGCAGGGAAGTAGCAGGTAGCGCTGCTACTCCCGCCACCGGCTCCACTACCCTTCTCGATTACGGAGTTCCGATTTCAGTGAATTCCATCGACGTGACCGGCTCAAGCTCTTATCAGAACCTCGAGCTTCCGCTAGGCAGGCATAGCTTTCAGTATGCCTACAGCGGCGATTCCAGCTATTTTCCCACATCGCAGACTTCTCCGGCCGGACCGCTCAACTTTACAGTGGCCCAGGCGCCCAGCATCATCACGTCAGCCCAGACGCTTCCCATCTCCGTCAATATTGGGGGCACCTTTGTCTATCAGGTATTGGTAAGCGGAGTTGGAGGCGGAGCACCACCCACAGGAGAAGTGACCTTCACGTTCGGCAATCTACCGCCGCAGGTTGTGACGCTGAGGCCGCAAGTCGGAGGGTCTTTCGAACAGGGCAGCGGAGTCTCTTATGCCGCGGCTTATCTCACCAACCTGCCAGCCGGAAATTACACCCTAAAGGCTTCATATCCTGGTGATCAGAATTGGGGAGCCTCTGTCTTATCCGGACCAAGTCTGACCGTTGCGGGCACCAGCGCACAGCTTCCTACCATCACCACAGCCAAGCTGACATCCAGTTCCGGCTCTGGACCAATCGAACCCCCAACCGTATTGACGCTCAATATCGCAGTCTCTGGCGGTAAAGGCGCCACCATTCCACCGTCGGGACTCTTCGCACTCCTCGACGAGGGAACGCTGATTGGCCTTGGCTTCGTGACCCCCTCATCGAGTGGAGCAACCTCAACCGCCACCGTTAGCTTCCGAGGCTCCAGTCTCTATGGTGGCACTAACCAGTTTTGGGTGCTCTATGGGGGTGACTCCAACTACCAAGATTCCTTTGCACCTTTGGTCAGTTACACCGAGCAGGCAAAGGACTTCACACTTGCAGCAACCACACAGAACGTCACCGTGCATTCCGGAGATTCAGGAGTCGCGTTCCTGCAATTGCAGGGTCTCAACCAGTTTAGCGGTGGCGTCAGTCTCACCTGCAAGGTGACAGGTGGTCCAGCCGGCAACGCTGCCTTACCAAACTGTATCGTGCCTCCGTTTGCGATCGTTCAAAGCACCAGGCCTTCTACCTCCATTGTGTTGGTCAACACAGAATTGGCAAACCAACACTCTTTCGGTATAGAGACTAATGATTCTCAGAGGAATCCGATCCCTCACACTGTTCCACCTGGAACCTACACTGCAGTTATCACCGGAACCACAGGCGCAGCAACGCATGATGTAACGGTGACCATTTTTGTGCAAGACCCAGCTTACCGCTGACAGCTCTGTGCGGGGTGCAGGGAAACGTCCATGCGCCCTGGATACGGTTTAGGAATGAAATCTTATTCATTCCATACCTTTGACGCGTTCGATGAGTAAATCTCTGGAAGCCTATTAAGACCGGTTATTCAGCAGCTAACATTTGCAACAACGATCAGACTTCCGAAAGGAACATCATGCGTGCTGACTTAACACTGACGGCTCTTGCTAGTGAATCAAATCGTTATTTACTCGCTCGTCTCGTGGCGAAGGCAACTCGCATGCTGCACCGCCCCAACACACGTGTGCAGGATACGATGAATGACGCACTCAAGTGGTTCGGCTGCACCAAACCAGGAGTCGCCGCCATGCCAGGGAAGCAGTCAGTTGTTCGGCAATCGGTCCTGGATGATGACCCGCAATCCATGAAAGTTCAGCCCTCCCCATTACAGAGTTAGGAGTGTCAACCGTGGCAACTTTATTTGCACCTGTATCGTTTACCCCACCATCAGGAAGTGCATCATGGTGCTACCTGCTGCTTGAGCATTTAGATGAATTCGCAACTCTGGCATGGTATCTCGTGGCAGATGGCAAGCTCGTCGAAGATACATTCGCACGCACGATGGCGAAGCTCGATATGACTGCATTTGAATCTTCCATTCCAGCACTCACCTATAGTCAGGCTCGAGAAGTTCTCATCACTCAGGCGATTGCTGTACTGTCGGACACGCGCAGAGAGGAAGATGAAAACCGGTTTTTCCAGCCGAATCCTATTGTCAGCTTGCCCAATCACCCCCGCCTGGCATTCATGCTGAGACTGATAATCCGATCGTCTGAAGCAGAGGTTGCGAAGTTTCTCGGCGTATCGCCATCTGAGGTGCAAGGACTTGTCAAGCATGCGATTGATCAGCTCAGCGTGGCTCCGCCTGCCTCTGCATCGACAGGTTGTTATGACGCATAAGGATCCAATGGTAGGTATTCAACGCGCTAACAATTTCAAAGCAGTCATCCTACGCCTGCGTGGAGGAGCAAACCGAGTTGGATGGTAGTAGCGACAAAAGATAGAACGACATAAGCCGGGAGCCACAATATCGAAGTCGCAAGCGCGAGTCATTCGATCTATGTCTCCAGATCATAAGGGGAAACGGTGACAACACACCTTAGGAAGGCAAAGATGTCAGACCGCGGCAATATTCTGACGTTTGATAAGGGCACTTGCCGGAATCAGCGAAACGAACCGCAGTGGCGTGCACAAAGCCGACCGATAGAGGCAGAGAGGATGTCGGCAATCGGCAGGATGGCATGCTCGATATCCCACGATATACGCCACTCGCTCACGGCAATCTATGCAAACGCCGAGTTTCTTGAGCGTCACGATATAAGTGCGAGCGCGCGGGCTGATCTGCTGCTCGAAATTCAAAAAGCAGTGCTCGCGATGACGGAGCGCATTGATGCACTACTTCAATCTGGTATGGGCGGACGAAACAATCCGCTCGTTCATGAGCGCGTTTCCTTGGTTGTTGAGAAAGCCATTGCGGCCGTAAGGTTTCATCCTGATGGGCAGAACGTGTCCATCACAGTCGACAATTTACCGCCGCTAGAAGCAGACATCGACGCGATGAATCTTGAAAGTGCCATATATAATTTGCTGCTCAATGCCTGTCAGGCTGCGACACGCTCAACAGACGTGCCTGAGGTGAAGATCCAGCTTACGGAAGCCGATGAACGGATCTACGTCACCATCTCGGACAATGGTCCCGGTGTACCTGCCTCTATCCGGAGGACATTGTTCGATCCGTTCGTGACCGCAGGAAAATCCAATGGAACAGGTCTGGGGCTCACCCTGGCTCGTCAAATAGCTGAAGAGCACGGTGGTAGCATCCGCCTCAAGGAATCGAATCGAGAGAGGACGGTATTCACACTGAGTCTGACGAAGAACAGATTACTAGCTTTAGAAAACCTGATCGTCGCGGCGCCTGCTCTCTCCGATGAGGAGGTCGTCGTTTCCTTTCGGGGAAGAGAGCCCGTCATCGACAAGCTTGTCGTATTGGGGCCGACGGAATGATTGCGACACCGCTACGGAGGATCTGGACCAAGCGCACAGCAATACGAAGTGGCTTGCAGTAAGGGATGACCCTTCCGCTTCGGTACCCGGGTCAGTACTTCTATCACATGGAGAAGCCGCAACCGCATCCTGCTACGCGTGACGCCAGTACCCAGGATCGCCTACCGGACTTCTGTTCCGTGTCACAGGGGTGGAACTTCCATCCTGACTCTCACTGTTCCACCATCAACCTCACATCCACGAACACTCGATGCCTTAGCTCTTTCCGCTGAGATTCGAACGCTTTGGAAACTGGGAAATTCTTCCAGCGCAGAAATGCCATAATTGCGCCGTTAGGAGATCGAGAATTCTTGAGCTCACTGGGCGCATTTAGAGGCCACGCTTAGCTTGGTTCCGCAGATCATTCCCCAAGAAGCATTGGAGCTTAGCGAAGCTCTCGAAGGTGAAATCCGCTCCCACTTCGAGTAACGCTTCGGACCCGAAGGTCCGGGTTAAGGCTGAAACCACACAACCCGCACGTTTCGCGGAGAGAACACCAGTCAATGCGTCTTCCACAACCATGCACTGTGAAGGCGCAAATGCAAGGCGCGACACTGCGGTCAAATAGATTTCAGGAGAAGGCTTGGGTTCGGAGACGTCCGAAAGATCTACGATGACCTCGAAGGAGTCCGCTATTCTCAGCAGGTCTAGAGCCGCGACCCGATTGCGGGTCGTCGCCGAGGTTGCAAGAGCTAATTTGTAATGCTGGGCGGCCCATCGCACGAATTCAATTGAGCCTGGAACAATCTTCAGTTTCTTTTCTTCCTGCTCGTAGATTCGCGCTTTCTCGCGGAGGACCGCCGCCCGCTGGTCGGCATTCAGTTGCCAACGTGTTCCTACTTCCTCAATCATGACGGCATCACTTCGTCCCACATAATCGCGCAGATCGGAATCTGTCAGAGTAATTCCTGCCTGGCGAAACGCGGTGCGCTTTGCATGTGCGTGGAGTTCTTCGGAGTCGATGAGTACTCCATCCATGTCGAAGATGATCGCCTGTGTTTTATTCATCTGCTCAACCATCGGTTTAATCAGCACCTTCAGTAGTCACACACTTGCTCAGAGCCGGGATACATACAAGCAGCGTGGCAAGGAACCAGAACGCACTGTGCAAACCAATTCCTTTGGACAAGAAGCCAATTACGGCAGGCCCCATCAGCATGCCACCATAACCTGCAGTACTCAGGGCAGCAACAGCGAGCCCCTTTGGCATCGTGTGCTGCGTTACCCGCAAGCCTGAACAAGATGGGCACGATGTTTGCGGCTCCAAGGCCTATAAGAATGAAACTTCCCAGCGCTATCAATGCGGATGGAGAAAGAAGAAGGATACAGAACCCGAGGAATGCGACCAGCCCGCTCAGCGTAAGTACAACACGATCTCCGAAGTGGCCCACGACACGATCCCCAGTGAATCGGCTAAAAGTCATAGCGACGGAGAAGAGCATATATCCCAACCCGCCGCGCGCCGGAGAGAGCAGTCGTTCGCCTACGAGCAGCAGGGCGCTCCAATCGAGGAGAGCACCCTCGACGAGAAAAGAAATCGCAGCGAGTAAGGCGATGACAAGGACAACACCCTTAGGAACAGCAAAGAGAGGTTGCGAAGTCGCTTCGCGATTCGAAAGCATGCGCGGCAGCGCCAAGGCAATGAGCAAGACAAGGACTGCGGAACTCAGAATCGTGCTTGTGCTGGGTACTATATGTCGGGACAGAAGAGCTGTTATGACCCCTGATCCGAGAAATCCTCCGATGCTGAAAAGCGCATGAAATCCGGACATCAATGGCTTTTCGGATGCGCGCTCCACATCGACTGCGTGCAGGTTCATCGCCACATCCAGCGATCCCAGCGAGGCGCCGAATATGAACAATGCCGTTCCCAGCGTGATCGGCGATGACGCTATACTCAGCAGCGGCAACACGATCGCCAGGCCCACGCCACCCGAAAGCACAACGGGTTTACTGCCGAAGCGGGCGCAGAGGTTAGCAGCGATCGGCATTGCAACGATGGAACCTGCTCCAAGGAGGAGCAATATCAACCCCATGGTCCCGTCGCCGGCCTGGCAACGAGCCTTCGCATAAGGAACAAGAGGTGCCCAGCAGGCGATACCAAATCCTGCAGCGATGAAAGCGAGCCTGGTCGCCAGCTTGGCCCGCGATTGATCCATAGCCTTTTCCGCGAATATCTCCATTGGGATTCGGTTCGCCCCTTAGACAGATTCAGTCGGTACTAATCTCAGTCTTCCTTCGGTGGAGTATTCAGGGATTGGATGGAAAATCGTCAAGATGGACCTCAAAGGATTACTTGCCCGGCGCTGAGGTGACCATGCCGATTTTGACCGTCACCTCTTCCAGAAAATACGCGAGACGCATCATCGACCACTTTCTCCATCGAGAGAGCATGAGATCTGCACAGTGACGGTATACGTTAGGGCTTGCAAGGATCACGTCTGGTACAGCTTCGTAAAAGGTAGAGAGAATTTGATCCGGTGTTGTGCTCGAGCACCACATGATCGAGAGCCCCAAGAGCAGCGACGTGGTGGACCTTAGTAAGGTTCTTCATTTCCAAATCGCCGAGCTTAAGGACAACGATGAACGTAAAGTGTGTGAAGATAAAGACCATATTTTTCGTCTTTCTAGCGAACAGTTCGCCCGCCATCTGCGCGAGCGGGTTTTATGTCGAATATGCATCCCTACCTACCGATCCGCTCCAGCACGAGGGCCGTGCTGTCGTAGTCGCCGCTGAGCTGAAGCTGTATGCCAGCACCCATCAGTACGGAGCCGGAGACGGTCTGCTCGCCGGTGTACTTCTCCGCATCGAGCGCGTTGACGCGATACATTGCAGCCGGATCCAGGCCGCGTAACCGCACCGTAGGATAGCCCACCTGGTAGCGCATGGAGCGCAAGTAGGCCAGCAGCACGGCCTGCGAATCGTCGCGCGCCACGTACTCAACCTGCGACGCCCCCTCTTCGTTGTTC
>Ga0206865_1238_pt1 | contig 13503 bp, 7 predicted proteins | sample Alteio_BWOrgCont_39_FD_152628 | JGI IMG/M metagenome (GOLD analysis project Ga0206865, IMG submission 152628) | Enriched cells from forest soil in Barre Woods Harvard Forest LTER site, Petersham, Massachusetts, United States -... | ecosystem: Environmental > Terrestrial > Soil > Temperate forest > O...
GCAAATACTACATGTGCGGCGTCTGCAAACCAAGGCAGCCAGCCGGTGATAAAATGATAGCGCTGGCCACGGGATAGGCTTTCGCCTTCCGATAGGGCACGCCAATGGCGTTTCAGGATTTGCACGGCACCATAAGCCCAGCGGAAACGCTGCGTTTTATACGCGCTGAAATTATCTGGCATCAAACCACGACCAAAAGAATGGTTCATGTAGACTGCTTCGTAACCAGTCTCGAACAAGCGCAAACCAAGCTCGGCATCTTCGCAAATGCACCATTCTGCCCAACCGCCAACGCGTTGCATGGCGGCTTTCCTAATCAACGTCATGGTACCGTGCTGGATGATGGCGTTGCGTTCGTTCCGTTGCACCATGCCGATATGGAAGAAGCCAGCATATTCCCAATAACACATGCGCTTGAAGGCATCTTCACCGCTATCGCGGTAATCCTGGGGCGCCTGGACAAAAGCGACATCTTCTTTATCAAAATAAGGAACGGTGGCGCGTAACCAATCGGGCGTCACGATATAATCACTGTCGATCACGCCAATAATAGCGGCGTCCATGGCGGTTTGTGCCAAGGCGAAATTCAAAGCACCTGCTTTAAAGCCTGGCCACTTCGGCAGATGGAAGAAACGAAAGCGCGCACCAAGTTTAGCGCAGTGCTCTTCAAGCGGCTTCCAGACTTCATCATCCTTCGTATTGTTATCAACGACGATGACTTCAAAATTCGGATATTCGAGTTTTGCCAAAGCATCCAGTGTTTCGATAACCATGTGTGGTGGTTCATTATAGCAAGGCACATGGATTGAAACTTTGGGGGCATCTGGCGGCGCGATCCAATCCTCACGTGGTTTAAAGAAACGCTTATGCTCATTTGTCCAAATAACCTCTGTGAGCTCGTAACCATCCACCAACAATAAAGCAAGGAGGACAATTTCTGCGCCGATAAGTGCAAACCAGGCGACAAGATTGGTATCAAGGATTTTCTCAGCGATAGCCGCCATGATCGCCCATATCAGGATCGAGGCAACGGATTGGATCAAGGCCGCATAGAATAGTTGGCCTGTGAATTTTAAGTTTTGGCGACGGCGTACAAACCACTGGATCGGCAAGAAGGCCAGGATTGAGGCCATAATGCAGCCCCATAGCCAGCGGGTTGATTCAACAATCGAACCACTCATGGCAAATTTGGGCTTGTGTTCCATGTTCCACAAACCCCAATGGGCGCCGACAGAGCCTTCAATGCTGCGTTTCCATGAAGCATCAAAGGCTTCAACGATGGAGTAATCTAAACGTTCTTCGCTGGCGACGTTGAGAAAATCGCGCGTGAATTTGGCTTGGTTAATCTGCGATGGCTCAGCTCCCTTGACCCATTCCCCTTCACTGGGCCAACCCACTTCACCGATATAGATATGCTTTTGGGGGAAGGCCGCTGCCAATTGTTTATAACGGTACATGATATACCCGATCGCGCCGCTTTCGGGCACACCTTCCCAATAGGGAAGGATATGAACGGTGATAAAATCGACACTGTTAGCAAGCTCTGGATATTTGAGCCAAATATGCCAAGGCTCAGCGGTTGAAACGGGGATATTCACTTGTCGTTTCACGCGTTCGATTGTGGCGATCAAATCTGTTGGCGTGACATCTTCACGTAGTAAAGATTCGTTACCTATAATAAGGCGTGTCACATTTGGATTTGCACGGGCAACATCGATAGCATGGGCAACCTCTTGCGCATTGGCCACAGCGTCACGTGAAAGCCATGCGCCGAGATTGACATTGATTTTATTCCTGCCGGCAACAGTCACAACGCGGTCAAGTCCATCACTGACGCCATAAATGCGGATAGCATTCGTGTGGCCTGCCAGGACTGACATATCGCGCTCAATATCGGCATCACTGAGGCGGTTTGCCTCATCACCCGCCATATAGCCACTGTAGGATAGGCCATTGATAACACCACCCCATGCGCGTTCACTGACGCTTTGATTAACCAAAGCCCACACGCCAAAATTTGCCAGAAGGACTAGCGTTAAAATGAGGGCGAGGCGTTTGATGGCGAGCATGGATCAGGTAAACAGCCGGGATTTGCCGATATCAACTATCAGGAAAATGTCCTGAAGGGGAATTAATCTCTCATTCTTAAAATCTGTCTTAAGATGGCCCCATTTGCTTGGATTTTTCACCCAAGGAATTAACCAAGGCAGGGATGCCATCACGTGTTGCAATGGAATTGAACTCTGCACGGCGTGTCGCTAATTCACTGATGGAGCCATCGAGGAACACATCAACAATACGCCATGCACCTTTTTCATCCGTGCGCATCAGATAGCTCAATACAACAGGGTCACCTTCTTTGGGCGTCAGTTTGGTTTCAACGATGAGGCCGCCGGTGGTTGGTTTTTCGTCAACGACATCAAATTGTTCGCCATCATATTTGGCGAAGCGGCTAGCGTAATTTGCAACACTGAAATTTGAGAAAGCTTCGGTCAGTTGGCCTTGTTCATCGGGTGTAGCTTTAGACCAGTTAGGCCCCACGGCAACGCGGGTCATAACAGGCAGGTCAAAAGCTGACTTAACAGCAGGCTCTAACTTCTTGTAGCGGCCAGTGAAGCCAAGTTGGTCACCTTGCTTCATGGTGCTGATCAATTGCGTATAAAAATTCTTTACGACGTCGGAAGCCGAAGAGACGACGGGCGCAGGCGTTACTTTCGCCGTTGCCGGCTTAGCGACAGCAGGATCTACGGGCCCCCAAACACTTAAGGCGCACATCAAAACAACAAAAAGGCTCATGCGTTTCATGGTTCATCCACTCACATTAAAAAGTTACTTTTATGGACGCCAGTTTTTGGCGTTCAAATCAGGCAAAATTATGCCCGTACCGGTGCGATGGCGGCTTCACTTTGGCCAAGCGTTTCCAGCACTTTAGCTACGATATGACGCGCTGTTAGGCCAGCCTGCTCATATTGTTTTACAGGCGTGTCATGGTCTTGCAGCATATCTGGCAGGGTCATCGGCCGGATCTTCAGGCCACGGTCAAGCAGGCCTAGGGATGCCAAATGATGGACAACATGGCTACCAAACCCGCCGATTGAACCTTCTTCAATCGTGATCAGCACCTCATGCTCATTAGCCAAACGTTTGACCATTTCCATATCAATTGGTTTTGCAAAACGCATATCAGCAATCGTTGTGCTGAGACCGCGTGCATCCAATTCCTCTGCAGCCTTGCGGCATTCTGCCAAACGTGTGCCGAGATTGAGAATGGCGACTTTGGTGCCTTCCTTGACGATACGGCCTTTGCCGATAGCAAGGACTTGGCCGCGTTCTGGCAAGACCAGGCCAACACCTTCACCACGTGGATAGCGTATAGCGGATGGCATGTCGTCAATGACTGCAGCAGTTGCCACCATATTCATCATTTCAACTTCATCACCAGGAGCCATGAGTACAATGCCCGGCAAGCAAGCTAGGTAAGCGATGTCGAAAGCACCAGCATGGGTACAACCGTCATTACCAACCAAACCAGCGCGATCCATCATGAAACGTACAGGTAGTTTCTGCAGAACAACGTCATGAACCAATTGGTCATAGGCGCGTTGCAGGAAGGTCGAATAGATTGTGCAGAAAGGCTTGAAGCCTTCACACGCCAAGCCAGCTGCGAATGTGACAGCATGTTGTTCGGCAATGCCGACATCAAATGTACGTTCTGGGAACTTTTTGCCGAAGATATCAAGGCCGGTGCCTGATGGCATTGCCGCCGTGATGGCTAGGACGCGGTTATCGTGTTCGGCTTCGGCAATCAATCCCTTTGCATAAACCTGTGTATAGGTTGGGTTTGATTTCTTCGGCTTTTCCTGCGCCTTTTCTTCAGCCGTCTTGACGACATTGAATTTTGGTTGAACAGCATGGAGCTTATCGGCGGATTCTTCGGCTGGCTTATAGCCGTGACCCTTTTGTGTCACAACGTGGATCAAGACAGGGCCCCCTTGGGGGTCGTCACGGACGTTTTCCAAGACGGGAACCAGATGATCCAAATTATGACCATCGATTGGGCCAACATAGTAGAAACCAAGCTCTTCGAACAAAGTGCCGCCAGTGACCATGCCGCGCGCATAACGTTCGGCCTTATTGGCAGCTTCCTTCAAGCGGCGTGGGAAGATCTTGGCAAACTCCTTGGCGATATGGCGGAGATTGCGATATTCTTTTGATGAAACGATGCGCGACAGGTAAGCGCTCATGGCGCCCGTCGGTGGTGCAATCGACATATCATTATCATTGAGGATAACGATCAGGCGCGAGTCAGACGCACCTGCATTATTCATCGCTTCATAAGCCATGCCAGCGCTGATGGAGCCATCGCCAATCACGGCAATGACGTTATTCTTCTTGCGCTTGAAATCGCGGCCAACAGCATAGCCGAAAGCAGCGGAGATGGATGTTGAGCTATGCGCAGCACCGAAGGGATCATATTCGGATTCTGAACGTTTGGTGAAACCAGAAAGGCCACCACCTTGACGTAAGGTGCGGATACGGTCACGACGACCGGTCAGAATTTTGTGTGGATATGCCTGATGGCCAACATCCCAAATCAGAATGTCGTCAGGGGTGTTGAAAACGTAATGCAAGGCAGTCGTCAGCTCCACAACGCCAAGGCCTGCGCCTAAATGGCCACCAGTGACGGAAACGGCATCAATGGTTTCCAAGCGCAATTCTTCAGCAAGCTGGGGCAGTTGTTCTGGTTTAAGCTTACGCAAATCTTCAGGGATATTGACTGTATCAAGCAGGGGTGTCGCTGGCTTGCCACCTTGCAAGGGTGCCACATCTTTGGCTTCGATCTCACATTCCTGGAGGATGTTGATGCGGTCGTGGTTTGACGCCGTGGCGCTGGCCGAATTTTTAGGTGGTGTGGTCACACGTCTCTCCCTGAAATACTGTCACTGGGCAATTCAAAAACCCATTAAGTGCAGACCCTGTTTATAGCAGTCCAGGGCGCAGAACCGAATAGTTACCCCTTCTGGGGCTGAAATTGCAAGCTAAGCGTTACTTTCTTGACACAAAAAATCTTCAGGAGATGTTTGGTTAATGCTTTGGAATCGCTGTTAAAAAGCCTTGGCTTTAGCAAAATGATCCAACCATTGGTCTTGCAGCCCCCAATTGCCGCGCAGGATAAAGCTGGGGTGATATGTGGGAATCACCTCTATTCCTGGTGCTAACCGGCAGGGCAGCGCTTTGCCTACTTTATCCAATAAGCCATTTTCGCCGGTCAAAGCCCAAAAGGGAGTCCTTCCCAAGGCGACGATGATTTTTGGTCCGATGGATTTTAATGTGTCGCTGAGATGCTTGATTTCGCCAGCGAATTCCGCGCGGCAAAAAGCACTGCCAAATTGGCCATACTCTTCAGTGATGCCAGTGCCAGCAAGCTTGGCTGCTCTACGCGAGATGAAGAAGTGATCGACCTTATTTCCTGGTGGCTGCATGCGAAAGACATTCGCAACAAGGCAATCCTTGCGGTTAATTTCAGCTTTCTCTAAAATTTTGTCGAGCAATTGGCCGCTACGACCAACAAAGGGATGGCCGAGCCGCGCTTCCTCTGCGCCAGGAGCCTCGCCCACTAACACGATACGGTTCCAGTGTTTTTTATCTATGGGGAAATCATATTCGACCTTCTTCTGCGCTACCAAGTTTTGGGTCACAGAGGATGGTTCTTCGAGTTTGAGTTTATGCTGCATGGCATGCCCTTATTGAAGGTCGGAACAAACAAAACATTAGAATCATGGGTAAAGCATCAAATCAGCATCGCATGGCATCTAACTGATTCAAAAACATAATATTTTTCGTTATGGAAGCGTACCAAAAAAGCGTAATATTCGTGCGCGGGGCTGGCATCCACATGATGTCTTCCGTAGCGCTTTTTTAGGCGTTCCTCCCTGAACTCGAGGCCGCGGCTCATCCCGCGGCCTTTTTTATTGCGGTATAGGGCAGATTTTTAAGAGCTTGATCAAAAGCGGCCAAAACCCTAGAACCTTGCAACGTTTCCAGCGTCGGACACTTAGCTCAGCGGTAGAGCACTACCTTGACATGGTAGGGGTCACAGGTTCAATCCCTGTAGTGTCCACCATTACATTCAACAGGTTAGCTAATAGTTTTTGTCCTGAAGCTCTTAAGTTTCATCACAGTGGTAAGATAAATTTTTGTGCACACAGAAACGATTGCGGGTTGGTTCTTGATGCGGTGGCTTAATGTAATTGCTGGGCTGTTGACAAGGTTCTCAAATATAATAACTACGGGTAGCGTGAATAATGCGCTCGTTATTATAGTAATAAATGCAGCCCAAGAAGTCCCAAATTGTGGTGCTGTCATTTCATATACAAAACTCCCAAGGGTTAGCAGTATAGGTAGATGAACGAGATAAATCGTAAAAGAATATTTTCCGATCCATTGAAAGAAGCGGCCGTTCAAGATCGGTGCAATTACATTAAGACGGCTTGCGGCCGGTATAATACCAAGCACACCTAAAAATATAAAAATGGCGGCAATCTGACTCTGAAATTGAAAGGGCGATAGACTGGCTAGCCACGTGTGTACCGATAGCCAACCGCCAATAATGTTGAGGATGCTGGAGTTTTTATAACTGGTAATTACAATGCCGAGCGCGAGGGATAAATAGCCTAAGAGCATAAATCCTTTTTGTGTTTTCGGCTGTACGGGATAATTTTTGAGAAAGATAAAGGCCAATTGGCCAACAATAAAATGCGACAAGGGTGAAGCTGGCGCTATTAAAAGAAATCCAATAACTGCCAACCAATAAAGCCAATGTGCTTTGGCTCTTAAAGAAACTAAAACCATGATCATTAGGGAGCCGTACAATTCAAAATGCAGAGTCCATAAAGGGGCATTAAGCGAATTGTCCGTACTCAAGAGTCCCAAGGCCTTTTTCACTCCTGGCATAGTATTGAAGACAGTAAAGCCCTCATATCCCGTCAAGCTACTGCCCAACAAATCCTTTATAAAAGCCAGTAATGAAAGAGGATCAGGGGCGTGATGATAGAGCCATGCGGATTGTGATAAAGCCGCAGCCGCTGAAATGTCGTTTGGGAAAAAGATGAAACAAAGCAGGGCTAGAATTAACGATGCCCAAACGGGCACTAAAAGTCGGACGGCGCGCGAGGCTATATTAGCACCCATAGGCACTTTATGGTCGGAGTACGCTTTTGTTAAAACAAACCCACTCAGTAGAAAAAAAACATAAACGCCAGAATAGCCATCAATGAAATAGAAAAGCGGTGTTCCAGCTATCCATTTTTGTGCAACAGTCAGGTGTGTTTGATTGGGTTGCCAGTTAGTTGGCAAAAAAATCGATGGAATAAACGATGAAACATAATGTAATGCCACGACCTGGAGTGCCGCAAAACCACGCAATCCATCCAACGCCGTATAACGCATATTTTTGATTTGCGAGGGCAGGGGAAGATCCATGGTTGATTCGCTTTTATTTACAAAAAACTATTATTGATACCCCCTCAACAAATGGCAAAGCTTTTGTCTATTCCATGACTTATCTCAGTATAAATAGAGCCTGGCTCGTATCTGCCGTATGGAACTCCTGGCTCCTAACATTTAAGGCTCCGGCCTACGCCGAAATATTTTGTCTACCATCGTTTTCGCCCGGCTGCCTGTTTTCTCCACATTATCACTCATGGATTTGGCGGCCGACATAAAACATAGCTGCGATCTAGCATAGCTTTGTTTAATCATCTCTCCTGCATAATAGATGCGAAAATCATTTTGAGCGGTAATTGGTACAGAACAAATTCCTTTCGCAGTGCGGTTGAAAAGCCGTCCAACAGATTTATGAAAAACAGTTGGGAGACTGATAGCAAATCCAAGAACGAATGCGTCATCAACACTAACCAGTCCATGGCCCACTCCGCTTTCGACGGTCGTTACAAAGATTGTTGGCACGCCAAACATAATTGTTAGGTTCTTAACAAAATCAATTTTTTGCTTCTGTTGCCTTTTTTTCTGGCGTTCGAAATCTTGCAATAATGTGTCATGCAAATCATGCACATGATCGCTCAGCAGGTCCAAATCGTTTAAAAGCTGCACAACTCCTATTTTGTCGTGATTTTCTGATGCATATCTAAGGATAGATTGCTCAAGAGTATGCAAAGTGATGCTCGCATTACTTAATTGCTCCAGGCGCTCTTTTGTCTCTTTGAGCGAATGGTCTGAATTTAAAAAGTCCCCTGTATTCGTTTTCAACGAAAGTAAATCGGCGGTCTTACCCGCTATAAGTGTTTTAAACTCAGTCACCTGATCGATTGAATTGCCCATATCATTATCCCATAAAAATGTGGGCTCATTTTACTGGCTGATAACCGCAATTAATTGCGAAATGCTTGGTTTATAAGGCGTTAAACTACCACGCACAGGTGACTACTTCCATCTTCTGGGTAGGGAGTGCAAAATAATTATGCTTAATAAAAATTAGCCATACTTACTTTTAAAAAGGAGCGGCTTCAATCTCTCGGATGCCTACCCTTTACCTCAACACGGTCTTCAAATTCATGAATTCGTGTAATCCAAAGGGGCCTAATTCTCGTCCGTAACCAGACCGCTTGACGCCACCAAAGGGCGCGTCAGGTGAGGAAACCAGCATCTGGTTGATCGCTGTCATACCCGCCTCAATATCGCGAATAAAACGTTCTTGTTCGCCTTCGTCTTCCGTCCAAACCGATGAGCCGAGGCCATAAGGTATATTGTTGGCGATGGTGATGGTATCATCAATATCTTTGGCGCGGAAAACCATTGCTACGGGTCCAAAGATTTCCTCATTCAGTGTGGGGCTATTTAAATGCAGGCCAGCTAATATCCCAGCAGATATAAAAGCGCCTTTACCGGGAAGTGTAGTCCCTCCTACCAAAAGTTGAGCGCCTTGTTTTTGAGCTTCACCGATTTGTGCGAGAACCGTATCCCGTTGAGTCAAGCTGGAAAGGGGCCCCATGTCGGTAGCTGGGTTCATAGGGTCACCAGCTTTGACGGCCATCATTGCAGCAGAAAATTTTTCAAGAAATGCGTCGTATATATCAGAATGGATAATCATACGTTTACCGCAGATGCAAGATTGTCCTGTATTTTGGATGCGGGCTTTGACAGCTTCCTTGACAGCTTTATCTAAATCGGCAGACGGCATGATAATAAAAGGGTCAGAGCCGCCAAGTTCTAACACCGTTTTCTTGAGGTTATGCCCTGCTTGTGCGGCAACGGCTCTTCCTGCGCTTTCACTGCCCGTCAATGTGACGGCGGCAATACGGCGATCAGCGATAAGACTGGCGACTGCATCTGATTTTATAGCAAGGTTTTGGAATAAGCCCTCGGGTGCGCCTGCTTTTGACATCATTTTTTCCATCAGACCGGCAACGCCCTGGACAATGCTTGCATGCTTAAGAAGACCAACATTCCCAGCCAAGATAGTTGGAGCAAGGAAACGAACCACCTGCCAGAACGGGAAATTCCAGGGCATAATGGCGAGAATAGGGCCTATAGGTTGCCAATGAAGTTCGGCTGTACCCCCGGAAATTAAACTATATTTGTCTGTCTTTAGCATTGCAGCGCCATTTTTGGCATAGTGGCGGAAAGCGGCAGCGCATTTCTCGACTTCGGCTATGGCGGATTTATAAGTTTTGCCCATCTCGGACGTAGCCATTTTTGCCAGTTCACCTTTATTGGCTTCATAGGAAGCTGCAAGTTTGCCTAGAAGCTGGGTTCGCTCATCCAGAGTTGTTTTCCGCCATATTGAAAAAGCAGAAATCGCTTTTTCGAGTTTAGACTCGATCTCCAGCGCTGTTAGCTCGGCGCGGGCGGCAATTTCATCGCCAGTAGCAGGATTGATGCTTCGTAACATGATTTGGCCTTTCCAAAAGATGTTAAGAAGCATAAAGCAAATAAGGATTAAATACTTCTAGGCAATTCATGCGTAGGATATTGATTTAACGTGCGGATAATAAAGCCAATTTGTTTTTGACAATAATTTTGCTCCCTAGGTAACCTATTCCCAGAAGGGCCTGTAGCTCAGCTGGGAGAGCGCGTCGTTCGCAATGACGAGGTCGTCGGTTCGATCCCGATCAGGTCCACCAACTATACAAACAAAAACCCAGCCGCCTTGAGGGCGGCCAGGTTTCTGGTTACACAACTAGCTTACTGTACTTGCGGTGCGGAGACGGCTCCAGCCGGAGTTGGGCCTGTAGACGACCGTATCGGTTTAGCCGTCGCAGCTGCAGCGGCGCTACCAGCAGCTCCGAATGCAGCAGCCATTTCTTGCTCCGTTTGGCCTTTGCCTGCCGCAATATTTGCGTGATCACCGATGGCGTCTTTTTTATCCTGGTCTTTAAGGCCAGAACCGGCGGTTTTTTGATGTAGGACAGAGCTGATACCGTTATTAAACTCCATATTCTGAACCAGCCGGACATATGCCAACATAGCTTCATCTGAAAGGTATCCCTGCATAAGGAGTTGGGCGTTAAGTGCCATGAGATGCCAGCCAGACAAGGTAACAAGATGGTGTGAAATGCCAGCTTGTTCAGAGCCATTGCGGCGGAACTCTTGAATGTAAGCGCGCTCGGCTTCACCGAGTGGGGTGTCATCCAATGTAGGTGATTGAAGCGCTTTTTTATCCTCTACATCAGGATACATACTTATGTCTTTGCCCTCGGCTTTCCATGCCTTAAGGATCCTTTGGCGGGCCTTAACGGTCCACGGGAACGATGGGGAGTTGTTGTATGTAAGGTTTACTGGTCGGCTCAGAATATCCTGAACCTGCGCGGTCATAGCTACGGCATCGTCATGGCGACCGTCTGTACGAGCTTTTTCTGCAAGGTCAGTTAATTCTGAAACGCGATCTCTTACGCCTTCTACTATATCATTATAAAGTGAGGTTATTTGAGTTAGGTCAGCTTCGCTGGTTTCAATCCATACAGAATGGGCGCCACCTTCTGTGATCGCGCGCACGGCATCCATAACGGCGCGTGCATGTCCAGTTCCTTCGTGGAAGGAGAATAGGCCGTTATCAGAACGCATTAAGCGAACCGTTTCGCCATCGCGAACAAGCATAACATCATTATCTCTCAGTGGGTTTTCGTCTGTGACTGGATTTAATTCCAGGAAACGATTGTAATCCGTCGCCCACGGGCTTCCCTGTGGTGCGATGTCTTTCGAAAATCTTCCATCGACTGAGTCTGTACGTGCAACAACACTGCCGTCTACGTCACACTCAATAAACGCCTGATTTACCGCCCTGATTTTTGGAATATATTCCTCATGGGGAACAGTAACTTTACCATCTTGATGGCCGCACTGCTTTGATTGTGAATCTTGGTTTTCAATTTGAATGCAGCAAGCGCCTGCCTCAATCATCCTTACGGCAAGCATCTTGGCTTTTGCAGGGTCACCAAAGCCAGCATCAATGTCAGCAATAATTGGGCGAACATGGGATTCAAAATTATCAATCTTGGCAACTTCCGCTAGATAGGCGGCTTCATCGCCTGATTTTTGGGCGGCATCCATTGCGTCGAAAATACTTTGTTTTTCTACGGCGTCTGCCTGCAGCATAAACTTGTAGCCTTCTTGAATCGCGTGAACTACTGCGCTGCCGTCATGGCCACTTACGTCTGGCTGTGGGGAATCTTCAGATTTCTGGGCGGCAACATCCCATCCGCTCAAATACCAATATACTTGATTGATTTTTCCTGCCTTCTTAGCGGCGATCATGTAATGCTGGACAACCAATCCCTGGACACCACCTAGAGACACAGTGGGTTTGCTGCGATCTTGGTCAAAAATTTCCCGGTCGTGCTTCATAATGGCAGCGTTGCGGCGCGCAACATTTAGGCCTGAGAATGCTACGCCATCGACTTCATTCTTAATTTGCTTACGAACAATTCCTTCGGCCGTTAATCCAGCACGATTGCGTTCGCCAGAATTAATTTCTGCTTGCACATCTGCAATGCGTTCGAGATATGTTGGACGTGTTGTGGTTGCTACTGCTGACGAGGCCATGATCTTAATCTCCCTAATGAAGTAGATGTTGTGTCAAAGGCGAATCATACCGGGCGCAAAAATTAGTTGGTGCGCAACGGGTTTCCTGCGTAGCAGGGGTCACCTAGAGCAGCAAGCTTATTTCGAGCAATTTGTTTTTTTACTTCAGATTTGCTGCACTAGCGAAAGACATATTCTGTCGCAGTGCAAAGCAGCATTAACCATAACTAAAACTTGTGTTTGATTTTTCTTGGGTTTACCAAATTCACAGCAACAATTACATGGGGACTAAATTATGACGAATTCAGTTGAGCGCGTGCCGGTTGCAGGTATTCAAGTTGTCCGAGAGCTATATGACTTCGTCAATAATGAGGTATTGCCTGGTCTTGATGTCGGGCAAGACAAGTTCTGGTCTGATTTCAGCTCGGTCATTTATGACCTTGCTCCTAAAAATGCGGCACTGCTCCTAAAACGCGATCAGCTTCAGGCTCAAATCGACGCATGGCATAAAGAACATGCCGGTGTGCACGATGCAGTGGCATATAAGGGTTTTCTTGAGGAGATTGGCTATATCGTCCCCAGGGGTGAAGCTTTTCAAGTCACCACGCAAAATGTGGATCCAGAAATTGCAACTATCGCTGGCCCTCAACTTGTCGTCCCAGTTTCAAATCCACGCTTTGCTGTTAATGCCGCCAACGCTCGTTGGGGCAGTCTCTATGATGCCCTCTATGGTTTTGATGTCATCGATGGGGCGGCGCCCCCTCCAGGTGATTATGATCCAGAGCGTGGTGCCAAGGTCGTTGAATTCGCGCGCGCGCGTTTGGATGAAATTGCGCCTCTCACAGAAGGCTCACATAAGGATGTGGTTTCTTATAAGGTTGATGTTGATGAGGATAAAAAAGAACAAAGCCTGTTGGTCGTTTTTCCAGATGGAAGTACTGCTGCCCTCAAGCAACCTGAAAAATTTGTTGGTTATAATGGCGATTTAGAAAACCCTTCCAATATCCTTCTTCGAAATAACGGCCTTCATGCCGAAATTAAAATCGACCGCAATGACCCACGCACCGGCAGCATGGATGCCGCAGGTGTCGCGGATGTTATTCTTGAGTCTGCCGTTACGACCATTATGGATCTTGAAGATTCTGTTGCTGCTGTTGATGCCGCTGACAAAACTGCTGCTTACCGTAATTGGCTTGGCTTAATGAAGGGCAACCTGGTCGGTGACTTTGACCGGGCAGGGAAGGTCGTTACACGCCGCCTCAACCTAGACCGTAGTTACCTTGCGCCAGACGGCACGCCGATGTCATTGCCTGGACGCAGTTTGATGCTCGTTCGCAATGTTGGGCATCTGACCTTGGACGATTCTATCCTCAAGGCGGATGGATCGCCTGTCCCAGAAGGCATCATTGATACCGTCATTACATCTCTTATCGGTATGCACGATTTGAAACGTACAGGCCCACT
>Ga0206865_1239_pt1 | contig 13500 bp, 6 predicted proteins | sample Alteio_BWOrgCont_39_FD_152628 | JGI IMG/M metagenome (GOLD analysis project Ga0206865, IMG submission 152628) | Enriched cells from forest soil in Barre Woods Harvard Forest LTER site, Petersham, Massachusetts, United States -... | ecosystem: Environmental > Terrestrial > Soil > Temperate forest > O...
CGACGCTGATTGAGTCGCCCATCGATTGGGACGGCGGCCTGTTGATGCCGGGTGAATCGCTTTCCAGGTATCGGGGCAAAGCTGAGATGCCGGCGACAGAGCCGGTGGTTGAGATTGTTGTGCCGGAGAGCGAAGTGGTGGAAAACCGTGAGCTCGAGGCAAGCCCGTCCCACGTATCCGAAGTGCAACTGGTGGCTGAGCTGCCCGAGGAAGCGGTAACGCCGCTGGTGGAACCAGTTCAGGAATTCACCCACGTTGAAACCGCCAGGCAGGATGTGATTGGGGTACCCGAGCTGCCTTCGGTTGCGCACGCCGCGCAGGAGAGGATCACTGCTAACGAGCCTGAGATGGCGCTGGCCGAGGTTGCTGAGGAACACATCCACGAAGAGATTCAGGAGGAGGTTCACGAGTTCGAGCCGGAGAGCGCGTCGGCTTCGCACAAGGTCGATCCAACGGCGCCGAGCGAGTTTCGTTTTTCGAGCGTGGCGGAAGAGGAATCGCCGCTACCCGAAACAGATCTTGCTGTGATCGCGCACGAGGTTCGTGAGGAAAGTCCGATCGAGGGGCACTCAGCGGCGGGAACGATCGACTACGCAGAGGAAGAGCATGATGTGCAGGCGACGGAGGTTGCCGATCAGCTCTTCGGTTTTGCTCCGGGCTCGGGTGTGCTCGAGGAAGAGGTGATCGACGAGGAAGAGTACGACTTTGAGCCAATTCATCGCCACGCCGATGAGCATGACAGCGAGGACCTCGAGGAAGAGACGCTGGACCATGCAGGAGAACTGGGAGAGATGGTGCGCGATTCGCATCTCAATCAGCGGCTGTCAAGTGAACCCGGTCTCGATGAGGCCGAGGAAGAGGATCTCGAAGCTGGTGAAGAAAACGGCGACGAGGACGAAGACGAAGAAGACGACGAAGAGGAAGGCTTCAAAGCGGACAAAGCCGTCGAGCAGGGGAGCGAGCCTGTGGCGGCGGTTGAACCGGCCAGGCCGCGGCGCGGTGGAGATCGCGGGGACCGCAAGGGTGGCCGTCGCGGAGACCGCCGTGGAGACCGGCGCGGAGGACATCCAGGCGCACGCAGGCATTCGGCGCAGACGATGGACCTGCCGATCATCAGCGACTTGCTGAAGCAGGGGCAGGAGATTCTAGTTCAGATTGCGAAGGAGCCCATCGCCAAGAAAGGCGCGCGCATAACAAGCCACATTGCGCTGCCGGGACGATTCCTGGTTTTCATGCCGACGGTGAATCACGTGGGCGTGTCGCGCAAGATTTCGTCCGATGAAGAGCGCCAGCGGCTGAAGCGGATTCTGATCAGCGAGCGCGGCGAAGCTTCGGGCGGGTTTATCGTGCGGACTGCGGCAGATGGAGCGAGCGAGGACGAACTGCGCGCGGATCTGCGCTTCCTGATCAGTTTGTGGAACGAGATCAAGCAGCGCGAGGAGGCGAGCAAGGCTCCGGCGCTCATCTATCACGACCTGAATCTTGTTGAGCGCGTGCTGCGCGACCAGGTGAGCGACAACTTCTCGGCCATCTGGGTGGACAACGAGATGGAGTATGAGAGGACGGTGCGCTTCCTGAACCGGTTCCAGCCTTCACTCGTGCGGCGCGTGAAGCTGTACACGAAGGAGACCCCGCTCTTTGAACAGTTCGGTATTCAGGACGAGATCACGAAGGCGCTGAAGTCGAAGGTGTGGCTGAAGTCGGGTGGATCGATCGTGATTAACCAGACAGAAGCGCTGGTGGCGATCGACATAAACACTGGCAAATACGTCGGCAAGACCGCGCGCCTGGAAGACACGATTCTGAAGACGAATCTCGATGCGATTCCAGAGATCGTCCGCCAGATCCGGCTGCGTGATCTTGGCGGCATCATTGTGATCGACTTTATCGACATGGACGAGCGCAAGAATCGCCACAAGGTGATGGCAGCGCTCGAAGAGGCGTTGAAGGCTGATCGCGCTCCTTCAAAGGTGCTACAGTTTAACGATTTCGGACTGGTGGCGATTACGCGCAAGCGCGTGAAGCAGTCGCTGGAGCGGACGCTGAGCACTCCCTGCCCGGTTTGCACCGGAACGGGGATGGTGAAGAGCCCGACGACGGTCGCGAACGAAATCTTTGTGGAGATGCGCAAGATGCAGCGGCATCTTGAAGGCGGCGATGTGATGCTGCGCGTGAATCCCGAGGTGGTGAAGGTGCTGAAGGCGAACAACGCGAAATGGCTGAACGAACTCGAAGAGATGAGCGGCAAAACGATTATCGTGAAGAGCGATGCGGCGCTGCCTCCGGAGCAGTTCGACATCCACTAACCAATCTCGAGTTGCACGGGAAGGGTCGGAACATTTGTTCCGGCCTTTACCGTCTGTAGACAAAAACAACTTCTGCCGAGTCTAAAACGTCAGAGTAGTGTTGGAAGCAAGAAAGGGAGGCACCCCACGCATCGCTCCCAAAAATTCTTCTGTTGACTGAGGGAGTCCCCCAATGATGGAACACTGCTTTCTTTCGCGGTCGCTTGTGCGCCGCGTCGCCCTTGCCGCATCTCTGGTAACGCTGGCCGCCATTCCGTGTGCGGCTATCGCGCAGACCGCCGATGCTTCGGACGATGGTCACGAAGGTTCGAGTCCGGCAAACTATTCAAGCTCGCTCGAATGGAAGTCATATGTGAGGACAGATGACTCTCCCGGCGATGCTCTGCCCGGCTCGCCGCGCCCTTCGCCGCAATATGGGCAGTCGAACACCCGTTATCCTGAATACAACAGCCGCTGGAGCCGTGTGGCGATTGAAGCAGGTGTGGGATTCACCGCTCCGGTAGGAAACACAACGCACGGCTGGGAAACCTATGGATACAACATAAAGGCCGGTGCCGGATGGAACTTCACAAAGCGTCTTGGCGTGCTGTTGGAGTACCAGTGGAACCGCGATAAGATTCCGGGGTCGACGCTCACGCAATTGGCCATCGCTAGTGGCTCGAACGTGCCGTTTGGCGGCAATGTGAACACCTGGTCCTTTACTCTGGATCCCATCTTCTACCTTCCTGTCACTAAGAGGGCAGGAGCGTATGTGACGGGCGGCGGCGGTTTCTATCGTAAGGTGACAAACTTCACGGCGCCGGTGCTGTCAATCAGTTGCTATTACTACTGCTATGAAGGCTATTACCCGACTACCATTGCCCATTCCTCGAGCAACCAGGGTGGACTGAATATCCGCGCCGGCTTCTATTGGAAGGCGCTGGGTGAAGACAGCAATGCAAAGTTCTTCGCCGAAGCCGGGTATCTCTGGGTGGATTCACCGGTTGCCAGCAACTCGGATCCCTATGGCTCAGGCACCTCAAGCCTGGTTCCGGTGACATTCGGAATTCGCTTCTAAGGGCATTTTCGGAAGTCAGTGCCACTGCTGCTTCGTAATCAAGTCACCGCTCCCTGTTGGTCGCGTTGACTTTGCGAGTCGCGGTTTCAGATCACTGTATTTCCGAAAATGCTGTCGTTTCGGACGCTACGCGCTCCGTCGGGCGGCGGCATGGACAGTATTCATGCTGCTGCCCTCTTTCGTTCTGGCCCTCCCGCAGAGAAGGCTACTTTGATTCCTTCATGACCCTTTCGACCTCATCGGCATCCTTGGGCAGGGCGCAGGTGAGGCATTCGAGCTTGCCGTTGGGGTTGGCGTAGAAGACGTCCTCGATGCGCACGCCGATTTTTTCCTCAGGGATGTAGATGCCGGGCTCGATGGTGAAGACCATGCCGGGCTGGATGGGCCTGGAGTAGTCCCACGGATCGTGCACGTCGATGCCGACGGAGTGGCCGATACCGTGGATGAAGTACTTGCCGAGCGGCTCGCCGTGCAGGTCTTTGCCGTGTGCATTCATGTAATTCCAGGCGATGGTGTCGAGCGAGTCTGGATACTTGTGGCGCGGATCGTTGATGCGGGAGGTTCCGGCGACGAAGGCATCCATGGCGGCCTTCTGGGCTCCCTTGACGATGTCGTATATCTCACGCTGGCGTGGGGTGAAGTGCCCGTTGACCGGCACGGCGCGGGTGATGTCGGAGGCGTACATGGAGTATTCGCCGGCGGCGTCGACCACGACGATATCGCCGCTCTGCATGGTTTCCCTGTTGCTGGAGTAATGCAGGACGGTCGAGTTCTTGCCCGATCCGACGATGGGGGCATAGGACGGACGCTCGCAGCCGTTCTCCATCAGCTTCTCGATGATGATCCCCGCAATCGTGCCTTCGGTCGCGCCGGGGTGAACGCTGCGCATCATCGCGAGCTGGGCCTGGATGGATGCATCGGCGGCTTTGTGGAGGAGGGCGATTTCCCCGGGATCTTTGATGGCCCGAAGCTGGTTGGTGAGGTCTCGGACGTTGGCGAAGTTGAGCGGCTGGTCACGGCCAAGGGTGGTGGCTGTCCATGCGGCCAGGGATCTCGCCTGGGCGGCGTCGGGCTCGCTCCAAAGAGGAGGTAGAGGCGGCAGGGTATGCGTTGCCAGGTCATTGAGGAGCGCGGGCAGCTCATCCATGGACTTCACCTCGTCGACTCCCGCCTTGGCGGCTGCGCCCGGGGTGTCCGCGTCGAGCTTCTCCCCGGTGTAGAGCTCCATGCGCATGTTACGCGAGGGGAGGAAGAGGATTTCGCGGTAGGGCCGCGCGGGTCGCGAGCCTTCGGCGGGATTTGCAGCTTTGACAAGCAGCGCGGCGCCCGGCTCGTTCCATCCGGTGAGGTAGTAGAAGTCGGGATCCTGCCGGTAGGGCATGAAGTCGAGCTGGGGCTCCTCGGCGGCGAAGAGGACGGCGACTCCGCCGTTGAGCTTTTCGGCAAGATTCACGCGGCGGGCGTGGTAGTCGGCGGCGGGCTGGCGTTCGAGAGCGAAAGCTTGAACTGCGAGGACGGCAAGACAAATGGGCGCCAAGGCGCGGAGGATCGATTTCATAAAGGGCAGTCTACTAGTTGGGTTCGAGGGTATCCCAATGATAAAGCGTCCGGTTGTGCGGTTGAGTATCAGAGAGCGGCGCTGGCCGCTTAAACTGGGGACGTCATGCTGAATCATCGCAAAATCGCGGTTGTGCTGCCGGCCTACAACGCGGCGAAGACGCTTCGCCGCACGATCGAGGAGATTCCCCGCGAGATTGTCGACGATGTGATTCTGACCGACGATGCGAGCCGGGACAACACCGTTGACCTGGCGCGCGAGCTGGGACTGACAACGATTCGTCACGCTGAGAATCGCGGGTACGGCGCGAACCAGAAGACATGTTATCGCACGGCGCTCGATCGCGGGGCGGATATTGTCGTGATGCTGCACCCGGATTATCAGTACACGCCGAAGCTGATTATCGCGATGGCGTCGATGATTGCTTACGATCAGTACGATTTTGTTCTCGGCTCGCGCATCCTGGGCAGAGGCGCGCTCAAAGGCGGTATGCCGTTCTATAAATACGTCTCAAACCGCGTGCTGACCTTCATCGAGAACCTGCTCATCGCGCAGCATGTCTCCGAGTACCACACGGGGTATCGCGCCTGGAGCAGACAAGTGCTGGAGCAGCTTCCGCTGCGGGCGTGCTCCGACGAGTTTGTATTCGACAACCAGATGCTGGTCCAGGCGATCTACTTCGGGTTTCGTGTGGGCGAGATTTCGTGTCCAACGAAGTATTTCGAAGAGGCATCGTCGATCAACTTCAGTCGCAGCGTGCGCTACGGGCTGGGGGTTCTCGATACGGCCTTGATGTACCGGCTGAAGCGGATGGGGCTGGCACGGCCGGCGTTTCTAGAGGACGACGCGGGCCAGCGGCTCCTGTCGGGCGAGTTCGAGGCGCCGGCTGCGGGCGCGCCCTGCTGAGTCACGCGACGTCAGCGGGACGCGGCAGGATTCTGGCAAGTCGCCATGGCGCGCAGCCCAAGGCGGCAATTGCGGCAAGCCAGACGGCGAAGGCGCAGCGCACAACCCAGGCCGGCGCGAATCCCGATCGCTTGAGCAGGAAAGGCAGGAAATTCCACGTGGTGATGTGGACGTAGTCCCACGGATCCTGCGTCATGGCGACGGTGTTCAGGCCCCATGCGCCCATTTTGCCCAGGGCGAACGCGAGGATGTTCTTGAAGCGCAGGGCAATCACGAAGGTAGGATGGCCGAAGGTCTCCATCTGGTAGATCTCGAGCGGTATCCAGAAGGCGAGAGACGCAGCCTGGATGATCGCGCTGACGGCGATGAGCGTGAAGCCGATGGTCCAGACGGGCTTTGCCAGCGCGCGTCGATGTCGCAGTAGCAGCGGGACGGCGAGCATCGCGACCAGCTCGACGGTGGTCGAGACGTAGCGGTCTCCCCAGGCGAAGTCGCCCGACCAGACAGTGTAGCGGCCGTAGAAGCAGATGTAAGCCAGCAATAACAGCAGCGTGGTAACGATGTAGGCGCGGACGACCGGGCTGAAGAGCTTCCAGGCGATGACGGCCAGAAGAATGAGGAGCACAATCAGCGGGTCGAAAAGAAAGATGGATTTCTCCGGAGCGAAAAGGGCTCCGAAGAAGCCAACATGCAGCGGCGTTTCGAAGGGATAGCTGGCGGGCAGCGAAGGGTCGCGCTGATGGGCCTCCTGCGCAACCACGGTGATATAGGTGTTGAAGAACGAACCGAAGCGATAGAACTGGTAGAGGCGGTCGAGCAGTCCGAAGAAGAGGAACATAGGGACTGCGGTTGCGAGATACGTTCGACAGCGACTCCAGAAGCCGCGACCACGCGAGCCCTCAAGCAACAGCACGAGCAGAATGAAGAGGCCGGCTGCGAGGAGATCGAGGCCGGTTGTGAGACGAGTGAGCAGGTTGAGTCCGAGTGCTGCAGAGCCGATGAACAGAGCCCGGCGGCTGCTGGTGCGCAGCCATTCGTACTGAAACGAAAATCCGGCGAGAGTGAGCAGAAAGATGTAGTTGTTCTCCATCATGTTCTGCGTGTAGTGAAGATGGGTCGTGCAGAACTCGAGGGCGAGGACGCCGACGATGGACTGCCTTTCATCGAAGCCCAGCTGGCGCAGGAATCGGAAACCGACAAGCGCCGTGAGCACGGCGACGAGGATGTTAGTGCTGTAGCTGACGATGATGTCGCGGATGCTGGGGTCGCTGTCGCCGTAGTTGGCGAAGATGGGAAGGCGTGCGATATATGTGCCGACGATGTCGGCGGGCAGCATGAGCAGGGATTGCCCGATGCCGTACCAGCTCTGCAGCTTTCCGCCGCGGCCGTGGACGCCGAACTCTGGATATTCCTTGGGGAAGACGGGCGGCTCGGAGGTCCACAGCGCATGCGTGGACTGGAGGCGGTGCATGGTGTCGGCGGTGCCCAGTTCGCCTGACTGAACAACGATGGCGAGGAGCGCGGTGATGAGAAGCAGGAGACAGAGTGGGCTGCTGAACCAGCGGCGAGACGTCATTCTTGATTGATCGTATCTGATGCGGCGCATCGTTTTTTTTGCGATGGCCGCAGTCAGGGTATGGCAACTGCTTCATTTCTTCACAGTATGTGTGCCTGTATCTGAGATGGTTGCTTCCTCCGAGTCGCCGATCAGCAGTTTGAGATACGCGTCGAGGTTGTAGCCCGCTTCGGTTGCAGCGTGGCAGACGCGAGAGATGGCTTTTTCAAGATTGCCGATCGCTTTCGATTCGCCGGCATTTTGCAAGGCGATCTCCATCAGGGCGGGCAGCTGAACCCAGGTCACCATCTCTTCGAAGAGCTCCTTGTTGAACCAGGCCTTGCCCTTCGATTCGTTCACGCCTGCGAGCCAGCGGACGTCGCCGTCAGACCAGAATTCCTTCGTCTCGATTGTTGCCGAAGGTGTGTCGGCCTGCCAGAGCAGGATACGAATGCGTGCGGCCATGCGCCATGCCTGTTCGTCCTCCATACCCATCGAAGAGAAGATGTCGCCGAGCGCCGCGCGCAGCTGGAGGTTGTCGAATACCGGGATTCTGATACCCTCGGCGGGCAGAGCACGCAGGACAACCCAGGCGAGCACCGGAGGCCAGGTGTGTTCGAGATGCGATCCGGGCTCGTCGTTGGGCAGAATGTATCGCACTGAATGCGGCCACGCTGTCGAAAACATGCGCTCCAGGCAAGGCAGCCGAAGGGCGGCGACGGTCAGGGTCTCGCATGCCTTCCAGTATGCGGCCGCAGGATCGCTCAGGGTTGGATGCTCCGAAGCAGAGCCTCCTGAGTCGGTGCGGATGCCGTTCCGCGACGCGGCGGCTCGCCGCATCAGCTCCTTGTCTTCGTCGGGGAGCATCTCCAGGGTTCTTTCACAGAAACGCTGGCAGTTCTCGATGAAGGGACGAAGCCGAAGGTCGACCTTGTCGAGGTGGACACATGGGTCGGCTATCTCGGAGGTCTGCTTTTCGACCGGTACGGTCGTGCGGGGCGGCCGGTCAGAGGTTGCCATAATCGTTGCCTCATCCTGCTCTTCTTCGTGCCGTTTGCGGACCGGTTCGCCGGCGATGGCAGCGAAGAGATGAACCTGCTTCGAATTGATGGCCTGGTGCAGGGCCTCATGCAGCGGCCGCAGGCGGAGCTTGGTGAGGGCTTCATCGACGCTGTGGACGCCCTGGCCATGCAGGGAGTCGCAAAGCCTGTCCCACGGCTGGTCGGCGGTGGCTCGCAGCTCGCGCCAGTGCAGGAGAACGATGTACTGATAACCGCGAAGATCGACGGTGAGGCCGTGGTGGTGAATGTCCGTCGCGCGACGCAGATACTCAAGGCCGCGCGCTATATCGCGGAAGGCAAGAATCAACGAGTCGTCATAAGGTATCGCGAGACCTTCGCTGAGGCTTCTCTGGCGCATATTGCCGCTGCCCTTGTCCATGTCAGCGACAGAGATGTGGATAGTGCCACGGGTGTTGCCGTATCGGTTGTTGTAGAGGATGAGAGCGCGCTGGTCGTGCAGGCGGTTGGAGTAGGCAAAGACGTTTTCGTCGACGGTGCCGTGGTCAGTCCAGAAGTCGTACATGACGAAGTTGGCGCTCTCGGCGAAGAGCGCGCGGCTTTTGAGCAGCGGCGCGATGTGAAACATGTGGCCGGCGATCAGGCCCCCGTTTGGATGTTCTTCCATGCGGGCGCGCTTGAACTCCATGCCGTAGCGCTCGGTGAAGCCTTCGATCTGGCCGTGGCCAAACATGGGCAGGCCGGGCAGAGTGGCGAGCATGGTGCAGACGCCGAAGTATTTGTCGCCGTCGCCGAACTGGTCGATGGCTGTGCGCTCGTCGGGATTGCTCATGAAGTTCACGTAGCGCTTGAGGATGTCCGGGTCGAACTCCAGGGTCTTTTTGAGATAGGAGCGGAACTTGGCGTTCTCTTCGTCTCTCAGCATGACCATGAAGGCGCTGTTGTAGACGCGATGCATGCCGAGGGTGCGGACGAAATAGCCCTCGAGCAGCCAGAAAGCCTCGGCGAGCAGCAGGGTTCCGGGAACTTCGGCGGCCACGCGGTCGACGACCTCGCGCCAGAACTCGTTGGGTACGAGGCGGTCGAATTCCTCCTGCGACATGGCGCTTTCTGCGCGCGATGGGATGGAGCCGCCGGCTCCGGGCAGCGGGAACCAGAGCCGCTGGATATGCCGCCGGGCGAGTACCATGGCGGCGTCGAAGCGGATGATGGGGAAGAGCCGCGCAACCTGCAGGATGGTCTGAATGACCTGCTCGCGGACATAGGCCTTGGAGTAGTCGAGCTGGGCGGTGTCGTTCCAGGCGAAGCTGGTGCCGTCGTTGCCGTGATAAATGTAGCGAGTGCTTCCATCGCGATGATTGCGCAGGCGGAAGGCGACGGCGGCATCGGTCTGGTCGTAGTAGTGATCTTCGATTTTGATTTCGACGCGGCTGTCGGGCGAGAGGTCGGGCCCGGTGAAGCTGTAGACAGGGAACGGGCTTTCTCCGCGGGAGATAAACCAGTCGGGATGCTCGATGACCCATGGGGAATCAATGCCCATGTGGTTGGGCACCATGTCGCTGGCGAGCCGTAGCCCGAAGCGGGAGGCGCGGTCGCGGAGGCTGGCGTAGCCTGAGTCTCCCCCGAGGTCTTCGGCGATGTGGTAATCCTTCAGCGAGTAAGCGGAGGCGACCGCATCGCCGTGTCCGCGCAGGCGCTTGATGGTGCGCGAGGCGATGCTTCGCTCCCACAGGCCGATCAGCCACAGCCCGGTGATGCCGCGGTCGGCGAGCAGGCGGAGCTCTTCATCGGGAATGTGTTCGAGGCGATGGATGTGACGTCCGTACTTCTTTGAAAGCTGCTCGAGCCACACGTAGGTGCTCTTGGCCATCAGGACTACGTTGGGCATCCAGGCCTGGTCGGCGCTGAAGGCTTCGTACTCGTGCAGGGGAGCCTGATAGTCGTGGGAATAGCGGCGGCCACCCGGCACGAAGTCCTCGTCGTAACCAACAAATTCATCACCGACAAAGCCTGCGCCACCCCAGCTCGGGGCGCCATGGCGGTGCCAGTCGGGGCCGGGAGGATGAAAGCGCAGCCAGATGGCTATCTCTTCCTCGCGAAGCACGTCAACGGCCAGCAAAAGCCGGCGCAGATCCTCCCCGAGGTACTTGCTCCATTTTTCGCGGATGTAATCGAGCTGGCCGGTGATGGAATCAGGCGAGGCGAGCATGGGTGCTCGCAGGGCGTCGAGCAGGCTACCTGCTTCGGGCGAGAGCGGCGGCCGCGTACCCAAGTAGTCGGGGAGCGCTGCGGTCACCTGCTTGTAAACGGTCCGCTGAGCAAGCTCTTTGTCTTCAAAGAGCTCGCGGAAGGGCGCAAAGGCGGGATTCGCGTTGGCAAGCCACAGCAGCATGAGCTCTTCCAGCGCGGCCTCGCGGTTCGACAGGCCGTCGGTGGTGCCTTTGAGCCATTCGGCAGCGGTGAGCTTGCCCTGATAGACGGCGACGTTTGGGAAGTGCTCGACAAATGTCAGGAGCAGGCGGTCAAGATTGGTGGGCTCGATCTTTTCTGAAAACCAGCGCAGCGCGTCGGCGAGCACCTGCGGGTCGATCTCCTGACGATAGCGGGCTGCGAGCGCGTGGTTGAGCTCATCGATCAGTCCCATGGCAAACAGGGCACCCGCATTGATGGTCCTGGCCGGGTCAGCGTCCGGACCACGAAGCTCATTCAGGCGGCTGGCCAGCTTCCGGCTGGCAGCTACATCGCCGAAAATGACGTTTCCGGTGTAGCTGAACAGCAGCCCATCCACATCCAGCTTCTCTCTCACCGTTCTGGAGATATGAAATTCCATGGGGAAATGCTCCGGTAAATCGGCTTTGTTATGCGTGCCCTCGCCTGATTTTTGTGATGCCGGGGACAGATGATGCTAGAGCACGAGAGGCATTTCTGGCTCATATAAATTTCTGGCGATTTGTTTGGTCAACGGTTGGCTCATTCGTGGCTTGAATCACTTTAGATGCCTGTGCTTTGAGCCGCGTCAGGTCGGTGACGGCGCTGTCGGAGGTGACAGGCGAGGCAGCAGGGAAGAGCGGGTTTCATCGTTACCATTGATAGTCTCCCCGGATGGCGGTCCGCAAGTCTCGGATGGAAGGTCTGAGCTCGAATCCCCTTTGAGACTTGCACTGCTAGAATTTTTGCGGAGCTATTCTTATCGGATTCCTTCCTATGCTGGTCCCCGCAGTCCTCATGCTGCTTTCTCTTCCGTTTTCCCTCGGGGACGTCCAAAAGCAGGCTTCTCTCCAACAGGCCGTTGCGCTGCGCAATGAAGGCAAGCTGAGCGAGGCGCGGGATGCCTTCGAACGGGCGCTGACCGCAGAGCCGGCGAATGCAGATGCGCAGGAAGGAGAAGTCGAGGTGAGCGAGCGCATGGCGCTCGATGCGCGGGGCGCAGGCAAGATGGATGAGGCTCTGAAGGATCTGCTGCGGGCGCAGAAATTTGCCCCGGAGAACCCGAGGCTGCTTTACGATCTGGGAATTCTCGAGGATGAAATGCGGCTATACATCGATGCCGACAAAACGCTCGCGCATCTCGAGCAGATTGTTCCCAATGATCCGAAGGTCGAGTACGCAGCGGCGAGGGTCAAGCTCGATCTGGGACAGCTGGATGCGGCCGAAGCGAAGATGCAGGCCTATCTGAAGGTCCATCCTGATGATGCTTCGGCGCACTATGGCCTGGGACGAGTTTATCGGCTAAAAGCCGAGTTTAATCAAGCGCGTGCGGAGTTTCAGCGGTCGATTGAACTCCGTCCGCAGCAGACCGTGTATCTTCTTGCCCTTCTCTTATCGTGGCCATTCCATGGCAAACCCGGATTGGGACTCTCGATAGCCGTCTTCGCCATGGTGCAGGCGTGGAATCCTTTTCACGCCAACTACGGGGGCGCATGGAACTCGCCTGCATGGACGCTCTCCACAGAGGCTTTCTTCTATCTTCTGTTTCCGTTTTTACTTCCCCTGCTCGAGAAGTGCTCGATTAGGACGCTAAAATTCCTCGCCGCGGCCGCCGCCCTTGTCGTTCTTCTCGGCCATACCATGACACCCTCCGTTGATCCCCTCACCAGCCTCACCGGCCTGCCCCTTCCCGTATTTCGCTTTCCCGAGTTCCTTGCGGGAATGGCAATGGGCCTCATCTTTCTCCGCACTCCCCGTCGAAATCGTCGTTTACCGCTCGCCTACGCTGCGATTCTGGCGACCATCGTCATCCTGCTCTTCGTGAAGGGACCTTGGCTGTCACTGCTGGCCATCCCGCTCTCTGTCCTCATCTACGAGCTGGCGGCTGGAGATACGCTTCTGGTCCGCTTACTGGGGTCGAAGCCCTTCCTCTTACTGGGCGGGGCAAGCTATGCCAACTACGTTCTCCAGGAGCCCGTGCGGTCGTGGATGCACTTCGCCGTCACCGGCTCAACCGATCCGCGTGTTGCGACCGGTGGAATCGATACTTTTCTCAGCCCGGTGATTCTGGTCGTGTTTTCCATCGGCGTGTTCCTCTACTGGGAGGAGCCGATGCGAAAGTGGCTCCGTTCGTGGTTCAAACAACACTCCGCGAGCAGGCTTCCCGCCGCCTGAACATCCCGTAAGCCGCTGGGCAACGACCTGCCACACCAATCGCCATGCAGTATCCTTAAATGTTTGACTATCGCATCCACGAAAGCAGATCCCATGCCTCAGGATTCCAGGCCGCACAAGCTCTACAAAAACCTCATCGGCGGTGAGTGGGTCGCCTCCCGCACCGGCAAGACCTTCCTCGACATCAATCCTGCCAACTCCGACGACATCGTCGGCGAATTTCAGTCCTCTTCAGCCGCCGACATCGACGACGCCGTCGCCGCCGCCGCCGAAGCCTGGAAGACCTGGCGCCTCACCCCCGCGCCCAAGCGCGCCGAAATCCTCTATAAAACTGGCGAGCTCCTGACGCAACGCAAAGAGCAGTACGCCCGCGAAATGACCCGCGAGATGGGCAAGGTCCTCGCCGAAACCCGCGGCGACGTGCAGGAAGCCATCGACACCGCCTACTACATGGCCGGCGAAGGCCGCCGCCTCTTCGGCCAGACCACCCCCTCGGA
>Ga0206865_1241_pt1 | contig 13419 bp, 11 predicted proteins | sample Alteio_BWOrgCont_39_FD_152628 | JGI IMG/M metagenome (GOLD analysis project Ga0206865, IMG submission 152628) | Enriched cells from forest soil in Barre Woods Harvard Forest LTER site, Petersham, Massachusetts, United States -... | ecosystem: Environmental > Terrestrial > Soil > Temperate forest >...
TTTAACTCCTCCTTGCGGCGAGGCTTCATCGGCCTCGCCGTTTTTTTGCGCAAAAAACTTTTTGCCTTCTTGCGATGCTGGTTTAATGGTCGAAATGTTTTCTGACATCAAATCCGTCCATTTCGTTGGCATCGGCGGCACGGCGATGGCCGCGGCCGCCGCGGCGATGCTCGACAAAGGTTACGCCGTCACCGGTTCAGATCAGAACATCTACGAGCCAATGGCTTCGTTTCTCGCCGGAAAAAAGATCGACGTCAGGAGCGGGTACGATGAGCGCAACCTCTCGCACAAACCAGATCTAGTCGTCATCGGTAATGCCATTTCGCGCGGTAATCCGGAGGCGGAATATGCGCTCGACCACAAACTGCGCTATTGTTCGCTGCCCGAGTTGTTGAAGGAATATTTCATCCGCGGCAAACGCTCCCTGGTCGTTTCCGGCACCCACGGCAAGACCACCACCACCTCGCTGCTCACCTGGGTGTTCGAGCACAACGGCCTCAACCCCAGCTTTCTCATCGGCGGCATCCCGAATAATTTTTCGCAAGGCGCGCGTTTCACCGACAGCGAATGGTTCATCATTGAAGGCGATGAATACGACACCGCGTTTTTCGACAAGCGCAGCAAATTTATCCACTATCTGCCGGAGATTGCCATCGTCAATAACCTGGAATTCGATCACGCCGACATTTTTGACGATCTCGACGCGGTCAAAAAGACCTTCTCGCACTTCATCCGGCTCGTCCCGCGCAATGGCCTGTTGCTCGGAAATGGCGACGACCCGAATCTCGCTGCGCTCCTGGATGTCACCCATTGCCCTGTAAAAAAATTTGGCCTCGATGAGCACAATGCCGTTCGCGCCTTTAACCTGCGTTACGGGCCAACGGCGACCGAGTTTGAGATCCCGAGCTTCAAATTTCATCTCAATCTCGTCGGCGAATTGAACGCGCGCAACGCGCTGGCCGTGGTCGGCGCCGCGAAACATTGCGGCCTCTCCAACAAGCAGATCCAGTCCGCCTTCGATACCTTCCGCGGCATCAAACGCCGCATGGAAGTGCGCGGGATTGCGGGCGGCGTCACCGTGATCGATGACTTTGGCCATCACCCCACCGCCATCCGCGAGACGCTTAAAGCGCTGCGCTTGAGATACCCGCGCGAAAAGATTTGGGCCATCTTCGAACCGCGCAGCAACACCACCCGCCGGAAAGTTTTTCAAGCCGAGTTGGCGAGTGCCTTTGCCGATGCCGATGCCGTTGTCATCTCCGAAGCCGCCCGTCTCGACCAGCTCCCGGTGGAGGAACGGCTCAACCCCGAACAATTGGTCCATGACCTGAACGCCGCCAAAAAGAATGCGGCATACCTATCGGACGTGGATTCCATCCTTGCGCATATCGCAAAAAATATTCAAGCCGGCGATGTGATCTGCATCTTCAGCAATGGCGGGTTCGGCGGCATCCACGCCAAACTCCTCCAACGGCTTGGACGTCGTTGATGTCAGGCTCCAAAAGTTATTCTAACGATTGGTAAGGATTTGAAAAGACCCCTCCGGCATCAAAGCGGGACTTTGATTGCCGCCCACAAATTCAACCTGCTCAAACCCGGCCTGATGCAGAAACAACGCTAATTCCAATTTCGCGCGTTCGTCCGCGTCATTGAGAATTCCATTGTTGCGCGCCGCGCGTTGGATGTCATCCACCGCGTTGGCGCGGGCCGTTTGCTCCAGGTCTTTGTTGAACTCGCGCAGCAAGCCGGTCGTATAATCGATGACCTTCGTCTGGCTGTCATCCAGATAGGCGTCGGTGACCTGCGGCGTCGGCAACCGGATGATGATTTTCTTACCCGAGACCGTCACATCGCCCGGCTTGAGCCGTTTCAAGTCGATGCCCGCTTTTACGACCCCGTGCGCCAGCAGCAGCACGCGGTTTTCTCCATACCACTTCGCATCTTCGAGGATTTCAACTTTCTCGACCACGTACTTGACTGTCACCAGGTCGGACAACGTCTGGATCTGTTCAATCACCGTCGCGGTGTTTTCCTCGTGCAAATGGCTGCCGCCCTTGAGCCATTGCCCGGTGAAACCGAGCCAAAGGCCGCCGATGAAGATGATCACCAGGAGGATCATCATCAGCACGGCAACGAAAAACACTTTGAACACCTTCACACCCCAAGATTAGCACCTTTTCTCGTGATGCAAAGCCGGTGTTGAGCGCTTTCCATTTGAACCGCGCCTGGCAGAAAGTCACTGGACGCGTACAGAACGTATTAAAGTCCATGCAATTCATAACAAAGTCCATGCCATCGAAATTGACATTAACTTAATAACAACGAAGATGGCTACGACCCACCTGACAGCCTCACATCGGGTGGGCCACCAAAGGATGCGGGGTTCGCATCGCTAGCGTTAGTTAACATCAACCTAACCGTATAAAAGGAAAAGTATGAAAAAAATCAAATCGTTCACCAAAGGACTATCATTCGTCTCTGCATTCGTGTTGTTGTTGAGTGCAGCACAGCAGTCGTTCGCCGGGACGGGCACCGACCACGGCTACTTCTGGTCATTGTATAGCAGTGGCGGGTCAGCCAGCATAACTTTTCCCGACGCGGGAACATATGCCGGTAATTACCAGATTACCTGGGCCAATTGCAATGATGTGATTGGTGGTAAAGGCTGGAGCACCGGATCGGCCCAGACGATCGGCTTCAATATCGGCTCCCTGAGTGGCACCTACAAGAATGTCAGTGTCTATGGGTGGACGACCAGCCCCCTCATTGAATACTACATCTGTGAGAAAGGCTCTGTCGCGAGTGGATCGGCAATCGACAGTATTAGCAGCGATGGCGCAAACTACACCTTTTACAAACATCAACAGGTGAACCAGCCTTCCATTCAGGGCACTGCAACTTTTTGGCAGTACCTGGATCAATGGGGTGGGGCATCGACCGGGAACAACTACTCCGTCACCGTGGGTAACCACGTGAACAATTGGAAGAGCAAAGGTGGCGAAGGTTTCGGCTCTTACAATTATCAAATCTTTGCCTGCGAGAATTACAGCGGCGGGAGCGGAAGCATCAATGCAACCGTTTGGTAAGATTTTCTCTAAAATTGAGTAATCGTTTGATCATTTGATATCGCAAAGGCCGGTGGCCTTATAACCGCCGGCCTTTTTTCATCGACGAATCAAAAGAGCGAGAGCAGTCCTCGAATGAATAAAAATGTGCTATTCCTTTTAGCGGCCTTGATGGTTGTGGCCAGCGTTTATTCGGCAGAAGCAGCCGATGATCTGGTATGGGTTAAAGGCGGAACATTTAATAACACTAACTCCGCCTATTCCGGGAAAAATGTGACCCTCTCGAGTTTTTATCTCGGCAAATACCTGGTGACTGAAAAAGAGTGGATGGAGGTGATGAGCAACAACCCTTCACAATTCAAAGGCGACAATTTGCCGGTCGAAATGGTGGATTGGTATGACTGCATTGAGTATTGTGATCGAAGGAGCACAAAAGAGGGCTTAAAACCCTATTACAATATCGACCAGGCTAAAAAGGACCCGGATAATACAAATGATCTCGATGATATAAAATGGACGGTTACCTTCAATGCGGGCGCCAATGGTTACCGGTTGCCGACAGAAGCAGAATGGGAATATGCCGCCGAGGGAGGCCGGAAGACCATGAATTATACGTACAGCGGCGGCAATGATGCAGGTGAAGTGGCGTGGTATTGGAGAAACGCAGGGGATAAATACTTAAATGGATTTTGGGACTGGCACGTAATAGAAATGAACTATGACAGACCAAAACGTGTTGGCGGCAAGCCACCCAACGAGTTGGACCTTTACGATATGTCAGGCAATGTCAGGGAATGGTGCTGGGATTGGTTCGGAGATTTGGAAAGCAATGTGACCGACCCCCGGGGCAGTCACAGCGGTGCTATGCGGGTCTGGAAAGGCGGCGGTTGGATCGGCGATGCCTTCTGCTGCGCATCGTCTTTCCGGGGTCAGTACGAACCCTATAACAAAGCTCCCGACCAGGGTTTTCGCGTGTGTCGCGGTCGGTAACCTGGAACAAAACCGGCATTACAAACTTTGGACCCCGCTGTCATCCGTCTTCCGGTCATGCGCATGAACAGCCTATGCATCATCATCCTCCTGTTCTCCCCGGGGTAGTCATTTAGTTGCTTTACACAAACAACTTTCAGGCGCATTTTCCGAAAGGCGAGTGCGTGATTTGTGATGGCATCAGATAAGTCTGTGAAATTCAAAACCCCAAACTGGTTTCGCCAAAGCGCCCGGAGGCGCGGATGGCAGGTGTTGATTCTGGCCCTTGGCTGGTGCTGGTTGAGCCTTGGGCAGATTTTTGCCGACGAGCCGATGCGTTACCTTTACAACGCGCCCGAATCCAGTCTCGACAAAAGATACTTCTATCAATGGACCATCCTGAAGACAGCCCTGGAGAAGACTAACCCAAAGTATGGCGCTTATACGATGCAGTCTTCCGAGTTCATGACGGAAACACGCCAGGTGTACGAATTAAAGAATGCCACCGGCAAACTGACCGTGATGTATCTGGACACCAGACCCGATTATGAGACCAATCTCATTGCCATCCATATCCCAGTGGATAAAAACCTGGTTGGCTATCGCGTTTTTCTGATCCGAAAGGAAAACCAAAAGTTGTATAATTCAGTCAAGTCGCTGGATGATTTAAGAAAATTCAAATTTGGGCTGGGACTGGGCTGGATCGACGTGGACATCCTTAACTCCAACCAGTTCCAGGTCGTCACGGCATCCTGCTACGACTGCCTTTTTGAGATGATGGATAACGAGCGGTCTGACCTGGCGCTGCGGGGAGTGAACGAGGTGATCGGCGAATACGAGGAACGAAGGGCGGCGATGCCCGACTTGTGCATCGAGACGAACATCCTCTTTTATTATCCCATGCCCATGTATTTCTGGTTTCCAAAAACAGACGAGGGAAGGCGCCTGGCGGCGCGGGCGGAGGAGGGGATGCGGATAATGATTGCCGATGGGACGTATGATAAAATCTTCGCCGACTATTACGATTCCACAATTCAAAGGCTCAAGCTCAAAGATAGAAAAATCTTTCGCATCAACAATCCGTTCCTTGGACCGGAAACGCCGTTTCAGGATAAACAGTTGTGGTTTGATCCCGCCACTTACCAGCCAAAGAGCTTTTGATCATGCGCTCTCGAAAAACATCCATTGCTGTGATTGTCATCGTCGCCATGGTGACCGTCACGACTTTGGTGTTGGGAACTTTGGGCGTGATCAACTACCGGAACACCAAAAGTCTGGAAATGGAAAACTTGCGGATCGCGCTCGCGCTCGATGCGGACCAGATCGCTCCCAGCCTTGATCTGCCGGTATGGAATTTTGACCACTCCGAAATAGACAAAGTCGTCGAAAGCATGATGCTGGATCCCATTCTCGAAGGCATGGTGGTCAAGTCATCGGACAACAAGACCGTCATTTCCGCGCGGGAACGAGATGCCTGGGGAAAGATCCAGGTGGTGAAAGACGAAATTCCAGCGGCCGGAATTCTGGTGGAAAAAAGGGACATCACTTTTGCCAAAGAGACTGTGGCCACGGTAACCCTTTTTGGGACGGCCAGATCCGTGGATGTGAAGATGAAAAAAATCCTGGTCTGGACCATTTTCAACATTTTAACCCTCGACCTGATTTTGATTTTCTTCCTCTATCTGCTGCTCAACCGCTGGGTGTTCAAACCACTGCGAGAGGTCGAAGCCTATGCTTCCACTGTCAGCGCCGGAGGAAGCGCCGTCCTGACGCGGGCATTCCGGGGCGAATTGGAAAGCCTTCGTTCATCCATTGAAAAAATGTTTCGCCTGCTTGACTTGCGTTATCAGGAGTTGCAGGAAAGCGAGGAAAGGTTTTCAAAAGCGTTTCAGTCCAGCCCCACTCCCATCACCATCACCGACATGGAGACGGGGCGTTATATCGAGGTCAACGAAAGCAGCAGCCGGCTTTGGGGATATTCAAAACAAGAAATGATCGGGCATTCGGCCCTGGAATTGGGCATTTGGAGAAGCAAGGAAGACCGCGAGCGCATGCTCCAGCCGTTGCTTGCCACCGGTACGCTGCGAAATCTTGAAACGTATGGACTTACCCGTGACGGCAGCACCAGGACAGTTATAATGAATGCCAAGCTGGTTGAATTAGGTGGGAAACGATGCATTGTGTCCTTGATCCAGGACATCACCGAGCGCAAACGGGCGGTCGAGGTCTTGCAGGAAAAGCAAACCCAGTTGCTCCTCGCCATGGACATTGCCAGGCTTGCCCATTGGGAGTTCGATGTGGAAAAAAACCTCGTCACCGGCGATGAAAAAATTTTCCAAATGTTCGGCACAACCTCGGCGCAGGAAGGCGGGTTGTCCATGTCTCCGGAAGAGTATATCCGGAAATTTGTCCATCCTTCGGATGCGGCCCTGGTTGCCAATGAAGTTGCCTTGGGCGTCGCCACGACTGATCCAAACTTTGCCCGGCAATTTGAGCATCGGATAGTCCGTGCAGACGGAACAGAGGGTGTGATGATGACCCGCTCCAGGATCCTCCAGAGCGCTGTGGGCAAGACGCTAAAAATTTTCGGAACGAGCCAGGACATCACCGAGCAAAAGCGGGCGCAGGCGGAATTGATCTGGAAAACGGCTTTTCTTGAGGCGCAAGTGGACTCCGCCCTTGACGGTATTTTGGTTGTGGATGACCGCGCAAAAAGAATCCTGCAAAACCAGAGACTGATCGAGTTGTTCAATATTCCGGATGACATTGCCCGGGATGATGACGACGCCAAACTGGTCCGGCATGTGACAAATCAGGTGAAGGATCCGCAGCAATTCGTCGAACGGGTCGATTACCTTCATGCGCATCCAGCCGAAGCCGGCCGTGACGAAATCGAATTGGCCGATGGAAGAATCCTGGACCGTTATTCAGCGCCGGTCATTGACAAGGCGGGAAAATATTATGGAAGAATCTGGACGTTTCGCGACATCAGCAAGCAGCGAACACTTGAAGATCAATTCCGGCAGTCGCAAAAAATGGAGGCGGTCGGCCAATTGGCCAGTGGCGTGGCCCATGACTTCAACAACATTCTGGGAATCATCCAGATGCAGTCCGACTTGTTGAAGGCCGACGGCAATCTTTCCCCGGCGCAATTGGGATTTGCCTCGGAGATTGGCGAGGCCGCGCAGCGTGCCGCCGCGCTTACCCGCCAGTTGCTGCTGTTCAGCAGGAAAGAAAAGATGCAGACGCGCGAGCTGGATTTGAACCAATCCATCAACGACATGACCAAGATGTTGCGGCGCACCCTTGGCGAGAATATCAAGATGCAGTTCAAATTTGCCATGCAACCGCTCTTCATCCACGCCGACGCTGGCATGATGGATCAGGTGCTCATGAATCTCTCGGTGAACGCCCGCGACGCCATGCCCGAAGGAGGGAATATCGTCATCGAAACCTCTGCCATGGAATTGGATGATCTGTCGGCGGCACTCTTTCCCCAATCCCGACCCGGCTCCTTCGTCTGCTTGAGCGTGGGTGACACAGGTTGCGGCATTCCTGCGAAAAATTTGCAGCGGATTTTTGAGCCGTTCTTCACCACCAAGGATGTCGGCAAAGGAACCGGGCTTGGATTGGCCACCGTCTTCGGTATCGTTCAACAGCATCAAGGCTGGGTTAATGTTTACAGTGAAGTCGGTCACGGAACGATCTTCCGCATTTACCTTCCCCGTTCTGCCAGGATTTCAGACCAGAAATTTGTCTCGCCATTGACTGAGCAGGTGCAAGGCGGCAATGAAATGATTCTGCTTGTTGAAGATGAACCCAGACTGCGTGCTTCGGTGACAAATGTCTTGTCGCGTCTCGGTTACAACGTGCTCGAAGCATCCGATGGTGCCAGCGCCTTGGAAGTCTGGAAAAAGCACCGTAATCAAGTCCATTTCGCCCGGAAAGTCTGGAACCAGGACCGTGATGAAATCCGATTATTACTTACCGATATGGTCATGCCTGGGGGGATCACCGGAAAAGATTTGGGCGAACGGCTTTTGAAGGAAAATCCCAAATTGAAAGTGATCTATGTGAGCGGATACAGCGCCGAAGTTGCCGGCAAAGATTTTCCGTTGCAGGAAGGCGTCAATTTTCTCACCAAACCATTTCAGGCGCAGAAGCTCGCCCAAACCATCAGGAATTCTCTGGATAAAATTTAACTTCGATTGTTTTGAAGTGAACCGGCCGTCCTTATCCATTCCAAGAGCTATTTCCTCCTTAACGCGTCTTCACCTTTACGGATTTTGGACCCCGCTGCCGTCCGGCTTGCGGTCGTGTGTATGGACGAACAACCCTATGTAATAAACAATATAATAGCCGAACGTCAGGCCGAGGATGAAATACGTCAGTGGGCTTTGCATCGGGGGCGGCGAATGGGCCGATGACGCATTGGCCAGATTGTTCACCACCATGAGGCGGTAAAACATCCTGCCCGCCAATAGCAGCGTAAGAGCCGCCCCGATGTACGTGTTGGGCGTATAAAAATGCCCTGCCTCGGTCGTTTCAAAACGCGTCAACCGCAGGCCGACCAATCCCAGGCCGCCGCCCAACAACATGCCGCCGCCAAATGTCAAAAGGATGGTGGTGTTGTTCTGCATCACACCCACAAAAATGATCACCGCGCTGAATAACGCCAAAAAACAGAGAGATATGATGATACGGGTATGGCGCAGCTTTTGTTGTCCGATGTTACGGCGCACTCGGCGATAGATGACCCAGGCAAAATAACCGCCGATCAAGATGGGTAAAGTTGGCGCAGCCACGCGCGAAGATTACCCCGCAATCATTGCCCTGTCATCCCTTTTAAGTAGGCGGAAATCAATTCCGGCAGGTCGCTGCTATAACCGCCCTCAAGCACGCTGAAGAACGGGATGCGCGTCATCCGCAATTCCTGTCCCAGCCGGTAAAAATCTTCCGCTTGCAAAGTGCCCGCCGCCAGCGGATCGCGCATATACGCATCGAAACCGGCGGATACCGCGATCAATTCTGGACCGAACTTCTTCATGTTATCCATCGCTCGCGCGAGCGTGGCCAGCCAGGTTCCGCGCGGCGTGGACGGCGCGAGCGGATAATTGAAACAATTTTTCCCTCGATGGGCCGCCCCGGTGCCGGGATAGGCGGGATATTGGTGAATGGAATAAAACGCTACGCCCTCGCGATCCAGCAGAATGTCCTCGGTGCCGTTGCCGTGATGAACATCGAAATCAAAGACCGCCACCCGTTTTGTTCCCGTCGCCAGCGCTTCCAGCGCGGCGATGGCTACGTTGTTCAGATAACAAAATCCCATCTGCTGCTCGCGCGTCGCATGATGTCCCGGGGGACGCATCAGGCTGAAACTGTTTTCACCTCTGCGCGCCAGTTTTAATGCATCCAGCGCGGCTGCGGCGGACGCATGGGCATAGCCCGAAATATTCTCGTAATAAGGCGTGTCCCCGTCGAAATCGTGCGGAATCTTTAACCGCGCGAGCATCTCCGGCGAGTGCGCCCGAAGGATTTGCCCGTCGGAAACGGTCGTGGGCGTCTGCCATTCGAGTTCCAGTTCGGTTTGATTTTTTAGCTGTTCGACCGTGGTGGTGATGCGCGCCGGCCGCTCCGGGTGACCGGCGCGGGAATACCCGGCGCATTTCGTATCGGTGATGATCGTCACCCGGTCATTTAAGCAGGATGAACGCGGATGGACACGGATTTTATCTTCCGGTAGATTTGGCCCGTTCGATTGACTTATGAAATCTAAATTGTTCACGTTCGCGGCGGCGCTCACCGTCCTCTTTCAATTCGGCGCAGAAAAACTTTACGCCTGGGATTATGAAGGCCACCACGCCGTCAACATGCTGGCCCTGGATTCGTTGCCACCGGATTTCGGCATCGAGTTGACCCCCGCGCTCAAGGAACGTATTGGGTACCTGGCCGGTGAGCCGGACCGCTGGCGCAATACGCCCGACCTGCCGCTCAAACAATACAACGGCCCCGACCACTACATTGATCTGGAAGATTTGAAGCTTTATGACCTGACGCCGCAGACCCTCCCGATCATGCGTTACGATTTTGTCACGGACATCGTCAAAGCGCGCGCGGCCCATCCCGAACGCTTTCCGGCCATCGACCCGGATAAGGACTCCGATCACACCCGCGAACTCGCCGGATTTTTGCCTTGGGCCATCACCGAAAATTACGAAAAATTGAAATCCGATTTCACTACTTTAAAAGTCTTCCGCAACCACGGAGGCACCCCGGTGGAGATCGCCAATGCCGAGGCCGACTGTGTTTATGTCATGGGCGTCATGGGGCATTATGTCGGCGACGGCTCGCAACCCTTGCACACGTCGAAATATTTCAACGGCTGGGACCCGAACGACGATCCAAAAGGCTACACCACCCGGACCACATTCCATGCGTGGATTGACGGCGGATATTTCAAAAAAATCGGCGGAATCAAGGTGGACAAACTGTCCGGTAAAATCCAGCCCGCCAGTCATATCCCCGACGTCGACGACCCCCAGGCCTTTTTCCAATACGTCGTCAATTATCTGGTTGAGCAGAATAAATACGTCGAGCCGCTCTACGAAATGGACAAAAATGGCCAATTGACCGGCCTGGGTGATAAAGGCATGGGGGGAGAGGAATTCCTCGAAGGCCAAATCGTCAAAGCCAGCCAAATGCTTGGCAATATTTGGCTTACAGCATGGAAAGATTCACCTGATGATGATTCCTATCTTGAGCGCCAACTCGAACAACGCAACGCCGCCGCCGCCCAAACCAACTGATTATTAGACATTTGGCTATTTTTGGCTGGTTCAGTCAATTGAGTTTAGGCCCCTTTCCGTTGATTTAGGGTCTATTTCAGTTGAATTAAGCCTGTTGCAGTCGAATGTAGGTTCATTTCGGTTGATTTGGCTCCTTTTTTGCGACTTTTGAACATTGCGAACCGTTGCGAACTGTTTTGAACCATTTTTACACTTCTTCCCCGCCTTTTGCCCGCCTTTCGGAAATTCACACAATCGACACATTATTGACACAAGGATTGGGGAAAGTGCATATTATTATAGTTGAGACTTTATACCATGCAGCCCGTAAAATTGCTGATAAGCTCGCCCTCGCTCTACACTGCGCGCATCGCGCATAGCGTGGAAGAGGTCTATGCTGCCCAGACCCTGCGCTTTGAAGTCTTCAACCTTGAATTGAACGAGGGCCTCGAACAATCCTACGCCACCGGCCGCGATGAGGACCGGTTTGACGCCGTTTGTGATCATCTGATTGTCGAGCATTTGCCGTCCAACCAAGTGGTGGGCACCTATCGCCTGCAAACCGGCCGGAACGCGCGCAAAAAACTCGGCTATTATTGTGAGCAGGAATTTGAATTCGATGTGTATGAACATTTGCGCGATGAGATCGTCGAGTTGGGCCGCGCCTGCGTTCATCAACAGCATCGCAATCTCGTTGTTCTCGGCCTGCTCTGGAAGGGCATCGCCGATTACGCGCGCGCGCGCCATGCCCGTTATCTGTTCGGCTGCAGCTCCCTCACTTCGCAGGATACGGCGGCCGGCGCTTCGGTGTACTCGGAACTGTGCCGCAAACATCTGGTTGACCCAGCATTTCGCACCCGGCCCAAACCGGAATTTGACTGTACGCTGAGTAACCTGGCGGATGAAGCGCAAAAAATCCCGAAGCTGCTCCGCGCTTACCTGAGCATCGGCACAAAGATTTGCGGGCCGCCGGCCCTGGACCGCTATTTCAAGACGATTGATTTTCTGACCATGCTCGATCTGGAAATGATGCCGGAACTCGCCCGCCGGCGTTTTCTGGATTGACGCGGCTTCCCGCTCCCGTTGAAATCTGCCCATGAACGGCGGACGCCAGTTTCGCATCGTTAGGAGATTCTTCCAGTTTGCCGGCATCGTGTTTTGCGCGATGTCGGATTATTGGATCCATCTCTCTTTCCGGCCGAAAAAATCCGGCCCGTCGGCCCGGGCGCTCTGGTTGCAACGCCATTCCCGCCGTATATCGAAGATGTTCCGGTTGGAACCGCAAGTTTACGGCGACATCCCTTCGCGCGGGCTGCTCATCACCAATCATTTGAGCTACCTGGATGTCATCGTCATTTCCTCCATCACCCCGGCAATTTTTGTCGCAAAAAAAGAAGTCAGGTCCTGGCCGGCGCTGGGTCTCTGCGCGCAAATGGGCGGCACACTCTTTGTGGACCGCGCGCGCAGGCTGCAGGTGGGCGCGATGAGCGATGAGATCCAGAGCGTTCTTGATGCCGGCGTTCTTGTCGTTTTGTTTCCAGAGGGCACCAGCACGAACGGCCAGGGCGTGTTGCCGTTCCGGTCCGCGCTCCTCGAGCCGGCGGCACGGCACGTCCATTCGATTTCCGTCGGCTGTCTGCAATACGCGCTGGATGACGGTGATGCGGCAAATGAAGTTTGTTACTGGGGTGACCACAGCTTTTTTCCGCACATGCTGAATCTTCTGGGCAAACGAACCTTGCGCGCCACGGTGCGATTTGCCCGCTTTGATTCCGATGTCACCGATCGCAAGGAAGTGGCGCGGCTGGTGCGCGAGGAAGTTTTGAAGTTGAAAGAGGGTTGAAGAATAAATTTTACGATAAGAAAATAATAGCTTTTGCTGGATGTTATGTATTTTAAAGATTTATCTCCATATACATATTTGGGCCGGGAACCTGACTTAAATATATTAACCGTAGGATGGTTGGATGCTGAGCACGATTTCCCAAGGGGAGTGGTTTCTGAAGCTATCCTGGAAAAAGTTCTGTCTTTGTGTTTCAAACCGGTTAATCCGACGCGCGGCTGCCATCTGAGCCCGTTCATTCGCCGAAACCCAAATGAATTTCCGCGAGGTTACCCGGTTGAATATAAAGGAAAACAAATGGGTTTGGGGAATGCAGAAATACGAGTTGAGGTAAAAGACGGAAAGACATATGCCGCACCCAACCTGATTTATCATTATTTAAAGGATTGTGAATATCTGCCACCACAAGAGTTCTTGGACGCACTAGATTTGATGAAAATTTGAAGCGCGCAGCGGAGTGCGCGCCCTACCATGGCGGCTCGCGAGTATCCGCTGTCGCCAAGAAGCTTCCATCTTCGCTAAAGCTACGATGGGACGAGATGGCGAGACAGGACGACGCGACAGGCACAATTTAGAGCCTTGTTACCTTGGCTCCTCCTACCCGGCGGTGACGCAGTGCCGCACTACCATAGCAGGCGCGCAAAATTTGCGCAGCCTTCTTCCGTAGTGAGCAGCAATTACGCAGGTCATCCTTCATTTTCCCAAGGAAATCACAGTTTTCAACGTTGGTACGTGAATTGCATTGTTGGTATTCGCA
>Ga0206865_1242_pt1 | contig 13387 bp, 19 predicted proteins | sample Alteio_BWOrgCont_39_FD_152628 | JGI IMG/M metagenome (GOLD analysis project Ga0206865, IMG submission 152628) | Enriched cells from forest soil in Barre Woods Harvard Forest LTER site, Petersham, Massachusetts, United States -... | ecosystem: Environmental > Terrestrial > Soil > Temperate forest >...
ATACCATTGGCCGGGCTTCAAACGCCTGGACCGTACTGGTGACAAAACAGCAGCAAATCTGGGCCGGCACCCGCGACGAAGGCTTATATCAATTCCAAACCAACCAATTTGTTCCCGCCTCCGGCGCGGCAATCCTTGGCCCGCAAATCTTTTCATTGTTTGAAGATCACAACGGCCGGCTTTGGGCCGGCTGCCAAAACGGCCTCGGCTATTTCGACGGCCAGAAATGGACGTTGCTAACCACGCATGACGGCTTGTCCGGAAATTCTGTGCGGGCCATTGCCGAAGACAACAGCGGCGGCCTTTGGGCCGGCACAGAAAACCAGGGATTAGACCTTTATAAAGATGGAAAATTCACCGCCTATCGCGCCGGTGAGAACAGCCTGCCCGGCGATGATATTTCCTGCCTCTGTGTTGGCAGCGATGGCACGCTCTGGATCGGCACTTTCGCCCATGGATTGGCGCGGTATGTGGATGGCAGATGGGAATCGTTTTCCACCCACGATGGCCTTGCCAGCGACAGCATCAGCTACATCATTGAAGATGGCGACATTCTGTGGATCGGCTCGAACGCCGGTTTGATGCGTCTCGCCAAAAAATCGCTCGATGATTTTACCGCCGGGAAAGCGAACTCCATCTTGTGCCGGACTTACGGAATAGCCGACGGCCTGCCCACGCGCGAATGCTCCATCGGCTCGCAACCGGCCGCCTGCCGCGCCGCTGATGGCCGCTTCTGGTTCCCGACCACTGAAGGCGTGGCTTGCATCAATCCTGTGGAGTTGAAACCCAACCTGCGGCCGCCAACGGTGATGATTGAATCGATCCTCGTTAATGGCCTCGATCAGAACACCAACCGCCTTGCCTCAACGTGGCCCGCGATCGTTACGATTGCCCCCGGCGTCAATCGCTCGGAACTTCCGCTGGAGATCCATTACACCGCTCTCGATTTTTCCGCGCCCAATCTCATCCGGTTCAAATATCAAATGGAGGGGTACCAATCCCGCTGGACGGATGCCGGCGGCGATCGCGTGGCGCGTTATCCCAAATTGCCGCCGGGAAATTATCGCTTCAATGTCATCGCCTACAACGAAGACGGTGTCAGCAACGAAAATTCCGGCTCCTTCACGGTCATTGTTCTCCCGCAATTCTGGCAGACCACCTGGTTCGCAGTCCTGGTCATCATCATCATCCTTGGAATAGTCGCCGCGATCGTGCGCTATATCTCCACACAAAAGCTGCACCGCGAATTGCAAAGGCACAAACAGCAGCAAGCCCTCGAGCGCGAGCGCGCGCGCATCGCCCGCGACCTGCACGACCAGCTCGACGCGAACCTGACGCAGGTTACCTTGCTCGGTGAAATGGCCGAAGCTGACAAAAATGAGCCGGAAGAGATTGAATCGCACGCACAACAGATTTGCGAAACCGCCCGCGAAACCACGCGAGCGCTCGATGAGATCGTCTGGGCCATCAACCCCGCCAACGACACATTGGAGGGGGTCGCCAATTATTGCATCAAGTACGCCCAGGAATTCTTTGCGTTGGCCGGCGTGCGCTGCCGCGTGGATGCGCCGCCGCGGTTGCCGGATGTCCCGATCGCGCCGGATGTGCGGCACAATGTTTTTCTCGCGTTCAAAGAATCCGTCAACAACGTCATCAAGCACGCCCAGGCCTCTGAGGCGCATGTTCACCTGAAATTGACTGCGCGTCATTTCATCGTGGAGATTGCCGACAATGGCAAGGGCTTTTCTGGCACTGATGAAAAACAAAATCGAAACGGCCTGCGCAACATGCGCAAACGCATGGCGGACATCGGCGGCAGTTTTGAGATCGGTCCCGCGCCCGAAAAAGGCACCCTCGTGCGCCTGACCGTGCCTCTCAATAAGAACGGAAATTGAAGCAAAGGTTGGTGGGGCGAGCGTACCCGCGAGCCGTTTCTCTCGACCCTCAACTTAAATCTCTCTACGACAACAAGACCCCCCAGATTGCTTGAAAAAACTTTGAATCCATGTTCACCTGTGGTTGAAATAAACATGCCGATCTCCGTTTCCATCGTTGAAGACAGCGACAAATTGCGCGGCACCCTCTCGCGCGTGTTGAACCGCGCCGACGGCTTCCGCTGTGTCAGCCAATACGCCAGCGCCGAGGAGGCCCTCAAGGATTTGCCTGAAGTGAAACCCGACGTCGTCCTCATGGACATCAATCTGCCCGGTATGAATGGCGTTGAATGCGTCCAAAAACTGAAGCAGATCCTTCCGGGAACGCAGGTGATGATGCTTACCGTCTATGAGGACACGGAAAACATCTTCAACGCGCTCACCGCCGGCGCCAACGGCTACATGCTCAAGCGCACGAGTTCAAAGGAATTGCTCGAAGCTATCCAGGAAGTGCAGCGCGGCGGATCACCCATGACCATGCACATCGCGCGCAAAGTCGTCCAATCCTTCCAAAAAGCGCCGCCGGCCCAGCCCGCTGAAAACCTTTCCGAACGCGAACAACAGGTCCTCGACCTCCTTTGCCAGGGCCTCATGTACAAAGAGATCGCCGATAAACTCCAGATCAGCTACGAAACCGTCCACACCTATATCCGCCGGATTTATGAAAAATTACAGGTCCGGACGCGCACAGAAGCCGTGGCGAAGTTTCTGCGGCGCTAAAAATGAATCCAAACGGGATTCAATCATTCAGCCCGGGGTTGGCCCGAAAACTTTCGGGCCTAACGCTGTTTTAATTTTTGTTCTTTTTCTTGCGAATCAATAGGAAAGCGACTCCCAAAATTGGAACCCACCCGCAAATCCAGAGATATACCGAACCGTAATTTACAATAAGGCGGCTGTAATGTTGATTTCCACGCCATACAGCAGTCGTGAAGAACCAAACCGCACAGAGCAGCAAACTAATGATAATTATTATTGCCCGTTTCATGGATTTAAGCGCGGCGAGCGGCGGCTACGAGTTTTGTCCTGACCCATATCGCGCCTTTGGCATCCCCGACTCTTTAGCGGCGGCAACAATCTCTTTAAACTCGTCTTGCGAGATGCGGCAGGAAATGAATTTCCAACGCTTTTCCTTTTTCGGCAGGGCAGGGCGTCCAACTGGATTCGGTGCGGTCATGAGTAATGTTTTAGTATTAAACGGGAAACAATATAAAATACACAGACGCCGCAATTATCAGAATAAGAATCAAAATGGCTATTATTTTATCCCGCTTCATGGCTTTTTAGTTTTCTTTGGCGGCGGCGGGGTCTTAAGCAATGCTTTCAAAACATCATTGAACCCAACGCCGCTCAGGCTTCGCGGCAGGGCAGGGCGTCCAACTCGATTCGGTTCGCTCATATTTAGCGTCCTAATTTGAAATCTTCATCCCCTTTCTGGCTCGAATTAAAACCCAGATTCCGGTCACGGAAATAATAATTCCAATAGCTGCAACCGACCAAATCCATCGTGCCATCGCCCCTGGGTTGGTGAATACATAGCTGCCATCAGGAAAATAGTGGACATTTTCCTTACCAACAATGTTTTCAATGCCAACCAATCGTTCCAAACCGGGAAACACAATCTTGTTACTAAAAATCACAATCAATGCTCCGATTAAAACAAGAAGCCGGCCGATAATTTTCATTTTGTATCTTTCTTTGGCGGTGGCGTCTTAAGCAATGCCTTCAAAACATCCTTGAACCCAACGCCGTTCAGGTTTCGTGGCAGGGCAGGGCGTCCAACTGAATTCGGTTCGCTCATTTTTTTGTAGTGCTTTAATTTGGTTTTACTCTTTTTTTTTTCTGGCAATAATCCACACAATAATTCCCACCAACAAACCGGCAAACACCCAGCTTAAGAATACGATTGGGTCAATACCCAATTCCGTCACATGACCAGGAAGTGTGACTGTGATTGAGCCGTCAGCATTGGTTACAATGTTTGTCATTACCCGCATAAACATTGGGGATATTTCTGCGTTTGTTGAGTATATAGTCCCGCCCCTTCCCGGGACTATCGGCTTCCCAAACCCATGAAAACACTAGAAAAAGAGGGGGTTTCGTGAATGTTTTAGGCGTGAATTTATTGGGAATTAAAAACATCTGGAGATTTTTGCATAACAAAAATCTCACACATATTTGTGCCAATAACCGTAGGAAGATAGCGGGCTTGCAAAGAGATTTTTACATTTTCGAAAGAATATCGAATGGCTCCAAAAATAGAATTTGTATCATTTGGATTTATTGTAAGGATTTTAAATCCGTTTGTATATTCCGCACTGGAATAATGGAAAACATCATAATTATTCGTACTTTGGGTAAGGAGCACAACCCAACAAATGCCATTTGTATCTCCAATGAGATCGTCATATATATTAAGATAATCAGGACCATCATGGAGGAACACTCCTCCTGCAAAATTTGTATCGGAATTTGGAGTTGGATAATTCGCCGAATTAAGCATTTTTTTAATGTGAAACGCATAATTAAACGCTTCATTATCTCCAATATTTACTCCAACCCGTATTGGAAACTTAGGCATGTTTTGAGTTAAAATTATGAAATCATTTATTTGCTGTTGGCTTATATCCCTCCAATTTAATTGCTTCTGCAATGCCAATATCTTTGAATCTTCATTAACCGCCTCCCTCATTTCCAACAGCAGCCCTACAAGCAAAATAATCTCACACCACCATTCTAGTCTTTTTCTAAACTTTGTTGTCTTTTCGTATCCAAAGAGGGTTGCGCCGATGAATCCAATTACAACAAGCACAATTCCAGGATGGTGTTTACAAAATGGCAACCAGGGTTCAAATATCCAATATAGCCATAATCCGACAGCGCAAGCACAAATGGAGAGTAAAACCGAATCTAAAATTTTAATTATCTTGTCCATTTATGGGTTTGGATTTGTATTGGTAGACATGTTCGTTTTCTCTTACCGATGGTATAAACATAGTAAACACCCCGTTTTTGACAAGCGAAAAAGTGACACAAAATCGCTTGACTAATAACCGTAAATGTGTCACATTAAGGACATGAAAGAGAGCATCAAAAAAGACGAGTTGAATCTGGTGACGCTGGCGCAAGAATACAGCGACGAGGACAAGTCCCGCGCTCTGTTGGAATCCATGCTTTGGCCTGATGGCCCTATCTGCCCCCATTGCAAGAACCACAAGGAAAAGGCGATTTACCGTCTCCAACCCAAAGAGGGCAGCAAAACGCGCAAGGGCGTCTGTAAATGTGGGGCTTGCCGGAAACAGTTCACCGTGACTGTAGGAACGGTTTTTGAACATTCCCACATCAAAATCAGCAAATGGCTCATGGCCATCTTCATTATTTGCTCATCAAAGAAATCCATCAGCGCATTGCAAGTGAGCCGGATGTTAGACCTGAGCTATGAGTCCGCATGGTTCATGGTTCATCGGTTGCGCTATGCGTTTGCTGATAATTGCAAACGGCAATTAAAAGGCGTTGTCGAAATTGATGAGACATTCGTTGGCGGCAAGGGTGACAGGAAGACAAGGCTTTCGCGTTTAACGCCTGTTATGGCTTTGATTGAGCAGGGCGGCAACATGAAGGCGCAAGTTGTCCCGAACGTCAGCTTTAAGAATCTCGGCAAGGTGCTACGCGAAGAAGTCCAAAAAGATGCCGTGATTTGTTCGGATGAAAACACCGCTTACAAAACCGTGAACAAAGAGTTCAAAGCGCATCACACCGTCTGCCATAGCAAATACGAATATATCTTGCGGACACCGGACGGGATTGCCGCTGGCACGAATCATTGCGAATCATTTTTCAGTCTCTTAAAGCGTGGTGTTCATGGCGCATGGCATAATGTGAGCCGTGAGCATCTTCACCGTTATGTTGGTGAATTTGCTTTCCGTTGGAATACTCGCAAGCTGACCGATGGCCAGCGGATGGAAACGGCGATTGGCTTGACCGCTGGAAAGCGTTTAACCTATCGGCAGGTGATATGAGGGAACAAACAATATCAGCAATGCGACTGCCTTGTGAAACCAAAAGCCCCGCATATACCGTGGGGCAGAAAGAGAATCCGTGTTAAAAAACAAACGAGCCAAATTAAAGAAGAAACTGGCAAAGACCATGATGCCCAATCTGAGCGGCATTAAGTTTGAAGATGCAATTAAAACGCTCCTGCGAACACCACCACCAAAGAAGGATAAAAAGCCATGAGCGAACCCGCTCCCAAAATCGGCAGACCTGCACTCCCCAAAACTGAGAAGCGTTGGAAATATATTTCCTGTCGAATATCGCAGGACGAATACAAAGAGATTGTTGCTGCTGCGAAGGAGTCGGGCATGAGGAAAACGAAGTGGGTTAGAACCAAGCTAATTGCCGCCGCTCGCCGCGCTTAAGCCCCAAAACACATGCACAAAACCCTTTATCTATGCGGTAAACAATGTGGGTTTGGGAAGCCGATAGTCCCGCCCCTTCCTGTAACCAGTATTGGGGACGTGCGGGGGAGGGGGTCTGTGTTACCCTGCTATTGTTGTTGGTGCAAGTGTTGCACGACAACGGTGTTGTAACGCTGTTAGCGCTTAGTTCTCGTTGAGAGGCCCGGAGTAGTGCCCGGGCCTCTTTTTTTAATCGCGTCGTAGCCTCGGCGAAGGCGGATCCCCCCAAATATCCACCCATCCACCAACTCGTCGCGCCGTCTTGTCTCGCCATAGCCTCCGGCGACGGCGGAAGCTTTAACGAAGGCGGATCCTCGTTTGCCCCTTAGCTTCTTGTCACCCGTCACTCGCCACACGCCACCTCTTGTTTTCTTAGTTCCTTTGTTGTTCAAAATTCGTATTAATACCAGTAAGAATTTTGAAGAAAGTCGTTTGCATCTGTCTGGCACTGGTTGCAGGGATCATCATCCTGGCAGTGATCGCCGCGCCTTCCGGCCCGGCATCGGCCATGGCTCCCATCCGGTATGCGGCGATTGGCGATTCCTATTCCATCGGCGAAGGAGCGCCGCCAGACCAGGCCTGGCCGGCGTTGCTGGCGGGGCACCTGACAAAGGCGGGCATACCCGTCAAGCTGGTGGCGAACCCTTCGCGGACCGGTTGGACGACGCAGCAGGCGATTGATGACGAATTGCCGGTCTGGCGGGCGGCGCGACCGCAATTGGCATCGGTGCAGATCGGGGTGAATGACTGGGTACAAGGAGTGGATGCGAAGACCTTTCAGCGCCGGCTGCACGTGTTGCTGAACGCGGTGCAGCAGGTTATCCCCGATACCAATCGGGTATTCCTGGTGACCATACCCGATTTTTCCGTGACGCCGACGGGCAGACTCTTTGTCGGCGATCGGGATGCGGTCAAGGGCCTCACCGAATTCAATGATATCATCAAACAGGAGGCAGCGGAGCGGGGATTGCAGGTGGTGGATCTGTTTGCCCTGAGCCAGGGAATGAAGAATAACCCGGTGTTGACAGCGGCCGATGGGTTGCATCCGTCGGCGAAGGAGTATGCGTTATGGGAGGAGATGATTTTTCCGGTGGTAAAGCCATTATTATCAACCACCGATGGACACAGTCTGTAAACCCGAATCAGATGCCCATATAATCGCATAAACCCCTGTAAACACAAGGATTATTCGCCATTACTCGTCACTATTTTTCATAATTTTCCGGTGCTTTAACTGGCACTTTCACTGACAGTGGCTGTCGCACGCGCCCTTGCCACATCTGTTGCGGGATTGCTCGAAAGTGCGAACGGGAGGCGAAAGCGCAGGCGTAAATTGGTGGTTATTTTCGTCCAGAAATTTGCTCGGCAATAGCATCCAATTTCGCGATAGCCGCTTTATCCAATTCAGGAATTGGCTTTAATGGAAGATGATGGCCGAAGTATTGCCCACTAAGAATGCCAACGGGCCGAATTGCAAAATCAAACTTGTCCACGGCCTGTTGTGCTTCAAAAAACGCGAATTCGTATTCCGCGCCAGTTTCTGACAAACGAGACTGTTTCATCAGATGGCAACTGAGAACAGCCCTAGCTCTGTTTTCAAGGGACATTTTCGGTCCAAAGACGAGACCTTTGATGTTTTCTATTCCAATCCTCAAAGTGCGAACATCTGGCAAAAGTAAGTCATACGCAGGGAAAAATGCTCTGACTTCCTTTTCATACCGCCAACCTGAGTATTTCACCAAGCCAATGAGGTGATCTTTCTTTTGTTCTGCGTCTCCGCCAAGGTTTAATGGAACGTCATAATGATCTTCTTTTTCAGTATATGAAAATTTGTGGATGAGCCGATGAAAGGCGTTCACTTTTGGAATCTCTTTTCCATATTGAACTCGCTTTAGTTCCAAACTTTCATCTTTGTAGATACCAATCTCGGTAACATCTGTAAAACCGTCGGCCATTTTTTTTGGCCTTGTCCCATGAAGGATATTTATGTCTGAAAGAACTTGGAGCTTGCCATTGTCTGTTCCAAACACCCTCACAAATCCACGTTCCGCATCTGCATAGTGCCCCCACATCGTGGGATTGGTTGCGCTTAGCGTAAACGATGCAATGTATTTCTCATCCAAAAGGATTTGTGGCAGTCCCTCTTGAATAAAGTTACTCGTCAGACGCTCCGTCATACGTAACAAGAAGGGGGATAACTTTTCCGACCCATAAGATTTAAGCGCGTTGCGGAATGCTAACCCAAGGCTCTCAATCCCAAAATCTTTATTCTTGGCTTGTTTCTTTAACAGCCTCCCAATGGTATCACTTAGATCAAGTATCTGACGGATTTCATCTTTTTTATCGAGCTGAAAATAATCCGATCCAAAGCAGGCATGTTCTAAAATAAATTGAACCAGGCGTTGCCATAGTTCTTCACTCCCTTTCAAAATGAAACGAGGGCGACATTCATTGGCATCATTCAACTCTCCTGCTGAAGCGAAATATACTTCACCCCGCCGGAGTATGCTGAAATCAAGGTTTCCCGTTTTTTGATATTTGTAGAAAAGCATTCGTTTATTCAATTCTCAAAGCGATTGTGAACCAGTCAGTAATCTACAACAAGCATGAATGAATTCTCCTTCCCAATCGTTCGCGTGGTTCGCGGTTCACCACTGCTGACGATATGGACATCGCCTCGAAGATTAGTCTCCGAATAAATGCGTGTCATCACTTTCCTTTCCGGTGTCGGAAAGGGCGCGAAGCGTTAAAGCCAGCGCAGCGTGTGAACGTGTCCAGAGGCCATGCCTCTGGCGGCGGGGCTTGGGGACGGCAGCGGAGTCCCCAACATGGCAAAACCGGCTGAACCGTTTCCAGTCCAGCCGGGCGCGTGGGGTGTGGCCGGTCAATCCTCGTCCGGCATCATTATTGTGATGGCCGGTTCCGGCGCGTCCATGTCGAGGGAGCCGCACATGGCAACCAATTTGATGAGGCGCGGGGCGCGGTTGTCGTTGCGCACATAGAGCGCAAACGGCAAGCGGGTCTGTCCGGGCTGCGCTTTTAGAATTGCAAAGCGGAGCATCCAGACAACATCCCAAAGGCGTCCGGCTTCGTCCTGGCCGGTCACGTCCGGCGGCACGGTCACATAAGCGTCAAACGCGGTGCGGGTGATAAAAACCGGAAAGCGGATTCCGGCTTCCTGCGCGGTTTTCGTGACTTCAACTTGCACGCCGTCGGCAATGGCTTGGGCGCGGGTGTAACTGTAAACTATATTTAACGGGTGATTATTCATGGTGATTTTGTGTGGTGGTGGTAAAAAAACGCCGCCTGCGCTGCCTCGGCAAGCTGTCGGGCGTGGTCTGCTTCGCCGCGTTCGCGGGTGATGCGTTCGCCGTCCAGCCCGGTTTCGGCAATCAGGTTGAACGTGTCCGGCGTGAATCCGAATTCATGCTGCGGGACAGGCAAGCGGCGTCTGTTTCGTTTCATGGGGTTAGGCGTAAAAATAGCCAAGAGCGCGAAGTGATGAAAAATTGCCGTTGCCGATAACAACATGGTCAAGCAATTCCAATTTCAAAAGCTGACCGGCGCGGATGAGGTCGCGGGTCACTTTGATGTCTGCCTCTGACGGGGTGCTTTCGCCACTTATGCCGTTAGCGGCATAACGGGCGTTATACCGCATCCCGTTTTATGCCGCATGTGAGTGTGATTCACCTTTGAAACGCTCTATTTGAGCATTTGGGCACGGCATAAAAATGGGAGGTGTTGACGGACGACGGGTGGCATTTTGGGATGGATGAAAATAAAACCCATTCTGTCGGGCGGCTCTTCGGGGCCGCTTTTTCCATACTTCAACCTTTACCTGACCCAGATCAAAAAACAGGGATATGCCGTGGGATCGCACTACGAGCAGGTTCATGTTCTCAAGGTGTGTGATCGCTGGCTTAAACGAACTGGTCGGGAGGTGAGCGACTTAGATGAATCCGTTGTGTGCGAATGTTTGCGGCGAGTAATCAAGGGCGGCTACGGGAAAAATGCTGGGGTGTCAACGTTGCGGCGGCTGCTTGCGATGCTCCGGCGCATTGGAGTTACGCCCGAAGCTAAACCAGTGCGTCCAAGCCCATCCGAGCAAATGACGCGTGCTTATGAGCGCTTCCTTTTGGATGAACGCAATCTGGTGCCGCAGACAGTTGCTCATCGGCGGCTGACCGCCAGCAGGTTCCTGTCGGAGAAGTTCGGTGGCCTGTATCGCTTGGGGTATCATTCTAAGGCGACAGGACATGGTTTCCGGGCAACGGCCAGCACTATCTTAAATGAAAACGGCTTTCAGCCTAGTATCATCGAGCGTCAACTTGCCCATGCTGAGCGTAACGAAGTCAGAGCAGCTTACAATCATGCCGAATACCTGCCGGAACGCCGGAAGATGATGCAATGGTGGGCTGATTATCTTGGTGAAGTGGCGAAGAAGCATTAGCTAGCATTCCTGCAAACTGTAAAGATGTTGCTAAATAGCTAACATCGCATAAGTTCTACAACAATTGCGGCAGCACTGTGACAAACAATATGGTATGATGAACCATAATTTTGACGAGCACTGGCGTGCCGACATGAAAAATAGACCGAATAATTCTTTCTTTGGAATCTGGATGGTCTTCCTCGCCATTTTTTTGATTGCAGCCACCGCAATAGTCATTTTTGAGATGCCGGGAATATCCAACGAATTCAGGTAACACAAGCAGCCAGCACTAATTCGGGTTGCCCGCCATAATGCCATATCTTTATGAAAAAACTATGGGAAGACGTTTTTCATTAATTGTTTCATTTCATGGACTCCGCCATAGTTTGCCCTAATACCTGTGTTCTGCATAAGGAAGTAGAAGACTATAAAAACCTTAAATATCGGAGATTAATTTGTCACACGATAATGAAAAAAACGCATCTACCAATATCGGCATACTTGGGGATCATCCTGTTGGAGGCGCAATTGGTGCGGCCGTTGGCGCAGCAACCACTGCGGCAGCTGTTGGAGCGGTTGAAGGTGCAATTCTGTGTACGGCCACTGTCGGCCTGCCTGGCATGATTGTTGGAGTGGCGGTTGGCGGAGCTATTGGAGCACTTGCCGGAAAAGGGGCCGCTCAGATGGTCAATCCGACCACGGAGGAAAAACCTGCCATCAAATGGAAAGTCTAATCAGGTTAAAACCGTGATGGGAATAAACTAGCCAACCGTACGCATTAAATCAGCCAGTCGTTTACGTACCAAAGGCGCTTTTATACGATTAAATGCCTTCATTATTTCGAGTAATTCTCTGTCAGAGACTTGTGAGGTATTACCAAATTCTTTTCCCGGAAGCATCTGTGCTCTATCTGATATAAACCCATCAAAAAAATACTCTATCGGAACATGCATGATGTGTGAAAGTTCATAGAGACGATGGGCATTCAAAGCATTTTTTCCATTTTCGTATTTTTGTACTTGTTGGAAAGAAATACCAATCATTTTAGCAACAGCATCTTGGGTTAAACCCCTCATTGTTCTTTGATTGCGCAGTCGTTTTCCTACGTGAGCATCTAGTTTATTCATGCCTGCGCCATTTAATAAAAAGATAAAAAGACGTTCTCAAATAACGTATTATCTTACAATTATAAGTTGATTATTATAAGAATAATTAGCACGGATTTATACAGCATACCAGCATAATTTAGTCCCACGTAGACACGTAGCAGATAATTTATAGGATGTTCTTCATAAGGTATTTTGCAAATCTATATTTCGTCATTTTTCACAATATGTTTGATTAGCATTGCCTGCAACTGATGCGGATTGAACGGTTTTGGGATACGCACAATGTTTATAATAAGGTAAATGAGCTTACACGTAAGAATAGCGTAAAGATTGCGCAGCAGGATATTATTTAGCCTTTGGATTGACGTTCCGCAGCACTAACGCTGTGAGATGGCAATGAACCCTTCCGATCTGGATTCCAACCGGGAAGTTTTGGCCTTTCTAACGCTCCATGTCCGGCTCTGACGGCTTCCGGGATTTGTTTTTCGCCGGTGCCGGTGCTGGCTTGCTTGGGCGTTCCGCGACCTGTTCCTTTTCCCATTGCTCCCGCACGGTGTTTTTGACCGATTCAAGGCTTTTGTCAGAAACGGGGTGCTTCTTTGCCCAGCCCAGGCGCAAATGATCCCCCAGCTTTTTCAGGGCGGCTTCGGCGTCTGTGTGTTTGTTTGGCATGGTCAGGAAACGAGCGATCGGGCTTCGTCCAAGCATCGCCCGATTTTCATTCTCACGTTATCGTAATTCAGGTTTTGTTCCTCGGCAATCTCGCCGTAATCGAATCCGATCACATAATGATTCCAGAGGTAATCCCGGCATTCGGGTTTTGAACTATCCAGCAAATTCAGGGCGTATTCCAAATCGTGCCGGTCTGCCGCCATCATGGGCGCAACCTGTGCCGATGCGTCCACTAAGTCCAGAAGCTCGTCATGGGGCATGGGCTGCAAGCGGTCTTTCTTCTTTTTGTGGAGATAGTCATATATCCTGCGGCGGGCAATCATGTAGCACCATTCCCAAAATTCCTCCTTTGAATTGCCTTTAAACGTCTTCAGGCTGTTTGTAATGCTTATCAAAACCTCCTGCGATACGTCTTCGGCAGCCTGCGGCACGATGGCGCTGGATACGGAAGCGCGTAAATCCGGCGCAATCAGGTGGAAGATTGCTTCCACCAGCCTGAGTCGTTCCGCCAGTCCCGACGAAAGCCGGTAGGTTTTCACCAGTTTGATGAGCTGTTCCATTTGCTTCCGGCAAGGCTAAAGCCTGCCGTTCCCCTGTGGCAAATTATTTCGAGTTCGATTTTTCGCGGGGGCGCGGACTGGTTTTGCATGAAAGACGATCAACATCGGTTTATGTCGCTGCTCGGTCAATTGCCCCTCCGCCTCACGGCGGAACAAGCGGGCTGGGTGCTGAACTGCCAGGCGCATGACATTCCGGCCCTGATTTCAGCGCGGCTGCTCAAGC
>Ga0206865_1243_pt1 | contig 13344 bp, 17 predicted proteins | sample Alteio_BWOrgCont_39_FD_152628 | JGI IMG/M metagenome (GOLD analysis project Ga0206865, IMG submission 152628) | Enriched cells from forest soil in Barre Woods Harvard Forest LTER site, Petersham, Massachusetts, United States -... | ecosystem: Environmental > Terrestrial > Soil > Temperate forest >...
ACAGGTAGACTGGGATAGCCTGATTGCCGCACAGGAAAAAAGCGGGTTATCACAAAAAGATTTTTGCAATCAACGAGGCTTAGTTCTTTCCCAATTTGTTTACCATCGCTTCTATAAAAATAAAAGTAAACCTGCTCAAACTGCTGAACCAGCATTAAACCAGTGAAAGTAGCAAGCAAGGAACCTTCTGCTGCGTTTGGTGATATCCGTTTATCACTTCCTAACGGACTCCAGTGCTCATTTTCCTGCTCTTGTGATGCAATTCAAATCAAGCGACTGGTTGAGGTGTTTCTATCATGCTGATGCCAGAAAACATAAAAATATATTTTTATACACAGCCAGTCGATATGCGTAAATCGATTGACACACTTTGTGTGATGGTAGCGGAAGTATTAAAAATGAATCCAACAGAGGGGTATCTATTTTTATTTCGCAGTAAAAATGGAAACAAGCTCAAGGCGCTTCATTATGAAACGAATTGCTTCACCTTATGGTACCGTCGTCTGGAGAAAGGAAAATTTGTTTTTCAGAAGAAATCGGAGGATTGTATTGAAATGAGCCAGGAACATTTCAAGCGGCTGCTGGCGAGCGATAAATTTTCAAGAAGGGATGCATTTGAGGCAAATCAAATTTCACATTTTAGTTAAAAAAACCTCGATAAAATAGCTGTTATTTGCTATTATTCGCGTATGAAAACAAATAAAAAATAACTGCCAAAGTCATCAGAAGCTCTCGAAAAAATCATCTTTGATTTGACTGCTAAGCTTGAAAACCAGGAAAAAATAATTGAGCAATCAAAAGCAGAGCTGTCCCTGTATAAGGAAAAATATGCACGCCTGATTGAAGAAATCAGGCTGGCAAAACAACAGCGCTTTTCCCATTCATCTATGTGGTGTTACCGTGGTGGTGGAGAAAAAACAAATATTGTTTATGAATATCATGAAACGCGCGGTAGTTATCATGCGCAGCAATTTCTTAAGGGCTTTAAAGGATATTTACAGACGGATGCTTATTCTGGCTATAACTGGACTGATGATGACGGAAATATTATTCCTGTAGGTTGCCATGCTCATGCGAGACGGCCATTTGCAGAACTGGTGAAATTGAATAAAAGCACAGGACTTGCGGCGGAAGCAATCAAGTTTTATCGCAAGCTGTACACGGTTGAAAAAACCGCCAGAGAAAATAATTTATCCACCGAAGCTTGCCACAATCTCAGACAGGAACAATCAAGGCCAGTACTCGATGTTTTTAAAATCTGGCTTGATCATCATCTGACAAAAACATCGGAGCAGGGGAAAATCGGCAAGGCGATACGTTATTGCCTGAATCACTGGGTTGAATTAAACAATTATCTGAAAGACGGACGCATTGAGATCGATAATAACCTGATTGAAAATGCCATCCGACCATTTGCTCTTAGCCGCAAGAACTGGCTCTTTATGGGTAGCCCGGCTGGTGCAAAAGCAGGTGCGATTTTTTATTCTCTTATTGAAACCTGTAAGGCAAATAATATCGAGCCATATAAATATTTTTGCGCGATGTTGAATCGCATTCGTGAATGTGTGACTGAGGATGATTACTGTAAACTGCTACCGCAGTTTATCCAGATTTAATAAACTTGCAAGTGCGATAACGCTTACTCCACAATTTATTCAGATTAAGTAAGAAAAATGTTACTTTCAGGAGACATAAAAGATGAAAATTGAAAATCAAGATGAATCGATTACTAATGCAATAAATAATGTTACCGAAAAACTTAGCGGTGTCTTATTACAAGAATTTTTAAAGCTACCAAAAGAATTACAGATAAATATTGTTTTGATAAAATCAGCACAATTACTTTTAGCGAATATTTTATGCCATGTAGCAACTACTAAAGAAGAACTGGAAAATATTGCTGATGATCAAGGAGTAGAAATGAAAGAATTAACATTCAATTGCGCCCTTACTGGATTTTCAGATAAATTTGATATCAACAAACATTAAATTTTTTTAAGCTCCCTAAACATTTACTAGATTATGAAGCGTTAGAATGCAGAATTATTTTTAAATTATATAGATGTGGTTGACGAAACGCTTACGATTTAGTAGATAGGTATACTCGTATGATGTATTAATATTTTCGCTAATTTCATTAATTCTGATTGCTATGTGTGATCGATGTACGCTTTCAGGTGCCCCAGGGTGTAAATTATTTGATTCGCGATATAAGCGTTGAATTATGTGCGTTGCTTTTAAAATTGGTTCACTACCATAACGGTCATCAATATGTATTAAAAAATCTGCTTGTGCCGTATTTTTAATTCCGGCTAATTGAATCCAAGCAACACGTGCTAATAAACCTGTAACAATTAGTAAGCTTGCGGTAAGTCTGTGTAAATGATACAGACTTACCGTAAACGCAGAAGCGCCGGGATAAACCGGCATAGAATCGCGAATGAAAGAGTCGTACATCGAAGGTTTAGTCAACCACGATGACCCCGAGTCATGTGTTTATTATCGTGAGGTAATAACTGAAGCGTTGACAGGGGCACATACAGGCAGAGTATTGAGCCGCGAAAACAGGTAGACCAGGATGCTGACGTCGTTGTGTTATGCGGAAAGCAAAATGAGTTGATACGTTATGACGAGAATCAATTCAATCCTGCGCGGTCGGAGACCTCTAGCATGTATAGAAATTCTATGCGCGAGAACCGGGAGACCTCATCGTCTTCTACAATCAAAAGTAGAACGTGTTGGGAAGATGAAAATCGAAGCCAACAATGAACGATGGTGAGGAGTCGGACAACTCCATAGTACCAACGAAGCAGTTGAACAAAATAAAGGAAAATTATGGCGGAAATTGTGGAGGGAAGGGAGTTGACCAAGGGGAATGCGATTCAACTTAACACGCACCGAACACAGGGTCGGAATAATGCAGTGTCAAATGAGTTGGAACGCATACGTCGTGCCGCGAAACAAAATAAGGGCATCAAATTTACTGCACTTATGCATCACATTACTATAGACAGGTTGCGGAATGCTTTCCTTGCTGTTAAGAGAAATGCGGCACCCGGAGTAGATGGTGAAACGTGGGCGTCATACGAATTATGTTTAGAAGAAAATCTCAAGAATTTACACCAAAAAGTACAGAATGGTGGCTACCGAGCTAAACCATCACGGAGGGTATACATTCTCAAAGCTGATGGAAGGTTAAGACCATTAGGCGTTGCAGCGATGGAAGATAAAATACTGCAACGCGCAGTGACTGAGGTGCTGAATGCAATATATGAGACGGACTTCCTTGGTTTTTCGTATGGATATCGACCAAAGAGAAGTCCACACCAAGCGCTAGATGCGCTGGCTTGTGGAATCAAATGGAAGAAAATATGCTGGATACTCGATGCGGATATCAGTGGCTTTTTCGATCACTCATCTTGATACTCCTATGAAAAACGCAAGTTCTGGAAATTGCCATTTTTTAATCCATGGAACATATTAATTGTTTCCTCGTTATCAGGGAATAAATACAATCCCTTTTTATACTGCGGTAAGTATGTTGGAATTACTTTTATTTGTCCATTGTGAATCCTATCATAAATCCAATGGGCAGAAATATTAGTAATTTGTGCCACTTGTGAAATTGTTAAAAAACCAGTAATAAAACGGGGATGTGACTGAGCACGGTTTTTTAATATACGGCGTTTTAGGCGAATGGATTTCACTGTATTTAATAATACTTCGCACCCCATAGGAGAGCGAAATCCATTGTTAGTGAGATGTTCTGCTATTTCTTTATCGTCTCTTCCAGACTGACTAAGTTCAACAATTTTATCTTCCATTTCTTTAGCAAAAGATAATTGTGAGAGTGAACCAACAGCAACTGGAATTTTAATTGTTGTTGTCTCCCCACCTTTCCAAACGATACGCGTATGCACAATATCACTCTCAGAACGATGAATGACAACTTTATCAATTAAGCAGCGTAAAAAAGCTTTTTTCTGCTGTTGTGATACTGTCTTGTTCCATAATGCAGGAAGATTTTTGCCAACGTCTATAAAAGCTAATCGTAATTCTTCTGGTAAAGATATAACAGCAATTTTCTCTTTCTGTTGCGCAAATGATTCCTCGGCGTGTCTTAATTCTCTTAAAGTATTTTCCCAGCGTTTTTCAAGTTCTGATGCAACCAGACGATTATCTGGATCAACTTGATTGAATTGCCGTTCTGCTAATTTTACCTGATAACGAAGTCTTTCTAATTGTTGTAGATGTGCTTTCTGAATAGAAGCATCTGCCTGGGTTTGTAAGGCAATGGCTTTTGAATAAGCATCAAGTTCAATAGGAGAGATAACTTGAAAAAATTTTTCAACTACTTCGATATCAACTGGATTACCAGGAATGCGTTGACAAACAGGTGTTCCATATTGTTGCCGTACATAATTGCAAAGATATTGCGTTCCTTTTTTATATTGAACAACCATTTTATGTCCGCATTCACCACAATAAACAATACCATGTAATAATGCTTCACCAGGTCGAGGAACGCCACGTGTTTTATTACGGTCATATTCGGCATAATTATCTTTAAGCATGGACTGTATTTTTTCAAAAGTTTCCCAGTTAACATAGGCAGGATATTTATCTCGAACAAGAACTTTCCATTCTTGTTGAGAGACTTTTTTCATTGATTTATCTGTTGGTGATGGGCCATTGCGAACAACACGAGAGCGGCCATATGCAAATGCTCCAGCATAGGCTGGATTTTTAAGTGTAGAAAGGATTGCTGCTACAGTAGGTTTCCTCCAATGCAATTCACGAAAGCGATCATAGCGAGGTAATCGTAATTCTTTTTCATTAAAATATCGTACTGTTTTATTGGCTGATTTTACTCGCAAGAAGGTATCAAAAATTAACATAATACGATTCTGTATCTCTAAATTAGGTCTTTTTGCACGAGATGATATGAATTTCGCACGAGCCCCACGGGCAGTTGCAAAGCTAAATCTCCACGCTGTGCTTTGTTTAATAAGCCAGCTGTTAAGCGTGCACGAATCGTATTAAGTTCCACTTCAGCTAATTGTCCTTTTAGCCCTAACAATAGTCGACCATTGACTGTTCCTGGGTCATAGACACCATCACGATCTGCAATTAAACAATGACGGTAACCACAAAGATCCAGCAGAGGATACCAGTCAGAGCAATTTCGCGACAAACGTGTGACGTCGTAAGATAAAATAATTCCAATCTGACCCAAAGCAACTCGCGTTAGCATTTCTTTAAAACCTTCACGATGATCAGTGGAAGAGCCTGTTAAACCTAAATCTGAGTCAATTATTTCTATATTATCAGGTGACCAACCCAATTCGGTAGCTTTCTGCTTGAGTGCATATTGTAATTCCAAACTTTCTTGGTTGCTCAGCGTCTGATGGGGTGTCGATTGCCGTATGTAGATGATGGCTTTGTTGGCAAGGTGTTGCGTTGTGACGAGTTCCGATATCATCAATAATCTCCTTACAAATTAATGCTAATTGGATGAGAGTGTCTTGTTGCTGGTCTGGGGATAATCGTTGCCAGATTTCATTGGGACTGGATGGCATACTATGCTGCACTCCTGTGCTAAAGAAACTAGCTCCTCTATTGAAGAGCCAGTAAGTTTGGTCGAAGAAATGCAAAAGCTACCAGCTATGTCCGTTGCTGCGAAGGGAATGCGTAACGTGATGCCTTCACGGTAAATGACGAAAACATGTCCTTGGCTAAAAGAAGGATTACTGGTTGATAAAATCGGAAAAGTTCGGTTAAAAAGCGGATGCCTAGGATCAATGACTGTAACTTCTGTCTTAACTTTTTCTATTGGGTTGTGGAATGGGGTACTTTGTTGATATATCGTACGACAACATCAACCATGAGTGGATGATGAAGTTCTTAAGTCACAGGATAGCTGATACAAGGATGTTACGACTTATCAAGAAGTGGCTGAATGCTGGTGTTATTGAAGCTAACGAATGGAGTAAGAGTGAGCAAGGAACTCCGCAAGGGGCTTTATGCAAAGCTTTGCATAAACCACCTTATGCGAAGCAAGTTCTTATGCAAAGTAATCTCAATAACCTCTTGATTTTAAACAAACCTCTCTGAATTTACTTCGCATAATATCCGAAAATATAAGAAGAGCCTAGCGCTCTATTATTTTCGGAGGATCTTCCCATGAAAAAGCAATCATTAGTTGAATTGCTTCATGACTTGGAGCAAGAATTACTAAGATTAGGCTACACCAAAGGATCAATGCAATTTTATCGTCGTCAATGGAAGACATTAATTCAATTTGCAAAACAACGAGGTGAAAAATATTATTCTGAATCATTAGGTCTGGATTTTGTTAAAAAACATTATCAAATTATAGAAAAAGATTTTAATCGTGGACTATTACGATCCGAAGTTCAAAAATTACGTATTGTGCGAATGATCGGTGATTTTCAGCTACATCGCACTGTTCTACGTCGTTACTATAAGCATAAAGAAATACTAACCAAGCCTTATTACATTGCTATCAGTAGCCGATTTAAACTGTATTGTGAAGATAAGGATTATTCCAAAGTAACAGTTGAGCATTATGTTACGCAATCGGCACGATTTATGGATTATCTTGTTTCACAAGGCGTTAAAAATTGTAAAGGAATCACACTTCCAATAATCCACGCTTATATCAAAACCCTAGCTGGTTATACCTACAAAACAGTCGAACAAAATATTTGTTCTATGCGCGCGTTTTTTCGGTTTCTTTTAGCGTGTGGTGAAGTAAAAACTGATTTTTCTGCAAAAACACCTATGGTCCAAGCAAGAAAACAAACTCGCATTCCGTCAGTATGGACAAAAGACGAGTTAAAAAAATTAATTTCTGCAATTGACAGAGGTAGTCCAAAAGGAAAGCGTGATTATGCAATTATTTTATTAGCCTGTTGTCTTGGCATGCGCTGCTCAGATATGAAAAATTTACAAATGGAGAATTTTCATTGGGCAGAGAAAAAAATCATTTTTACACAATCCAAGACAAAGACTCCATTAATTCTCCCGCTCACATCTGAAGTAGGTTGGGCTGTAATCGATTATCTCAAATACGGTAGACCTAAAATAGAAAACCCATATCTGTTTGTAAGACACATGGCACCATTTGGTCCTTTTTCAGAAGGTGATCATCTAGGTCAATTGATCCAAAGCTACATGGTATTAGGACACATACCTACGCTGAAAAAAAAACGAGGAATGCATTCTCTTCGGCACACGATGGCAAGCGTGCTTCTTGAAAAAGATACTCCTCTCCCAGTTATTTCAGACATCCTGGGACATATTGATACTGATTCAACGGCCATCTATTTAAAAGTGGATATCAAAAAACTAAAAGAATGTGCTCTTACTTTCGAGGAGGGAAATGATCATGAATAATATTATTTATAATGGTCCATTTAAAAAGTATATTCAAGATCACATTAAATTAAAACAGGCTGTTGGTTATAAATATGATACTGAAGCAAGGCATTTAAAGCGTTTTGATAAATTCACATTAGAAAAATATCCTAATACCACCATACTTTCAAAAGAGATGGTACTTGATTGGTGTAGTAAAAAATCTTATGAATCGCAAGCAAACCAATGTTCACGTGCCTCTGTCATTCGGCAGTTTGCTCAATACTTAGATTCTATTGAAGTTAAAGCTTATATTATTCCTAAAAATTATTATCCTTCAGAAAAATGATATATACCGTATATTTATTCAACTGGTGAGTTATCAAGGTTTTTTGCCGAGACTGATAAGTGTAAATACAGTCCTGAGTGTCCCTATCGGCATCTAATTATGCCAGTCATCTTCCGTATGATTTATATGTGTGGGTTGCGATCTTCAGAAGCAAGACTTCTAAAAGTGTCTGATGTTGATTTAAAAGAAGGTATTCTTAGTATTCGTCATGCAAAAAAAGATAATAGTCGTTTAGTGCCAATGTCTGATTGTTTGATAAAAAGATGCCGCGCATTTTCTAAGCTAGTCCATTTTGATTCTAATGAGAACGATTACTACTTTCCAGCGCTGGGTGGAAAATCAATGACGTTAGTAAATCTTTATCACAACTTTCGTCGATTTTTATGGCGCGCAAAAATATCGCATGGCGGCAGAGGCAACGGACCACGCATTCACGATTTTCGCCATAGCCACGCCGTACATTGCTTAAAAAAATGGTCTGAACAACAAAAAGATTTAGCAGTTTATCTTCCAATACTTAAAACCTATATGGGTCATGATTCATTTGAAGAAACAGCCTATTATTTACACCTCACGGCTGATGTGTTTCCTGACATAACTTTAAAAATTGAAACCCGGTATCAAGGAATAATCCCCGAGCTAGGAGGAAAGCATTCATGAAGCCAACTAATTTTGCAAAGTATCTTACTGAATTCTTTTCAGACTATCTATCAAGGCGAAAAAATGTTAGTCGAAATACTATTCTTTCTTATCGTGATACGTTCAAGCTTTTAATTCTTTATTGTCAGGAGGTCAAAAAAATACGTGCTGAAAAAATTACACTGGAAATTCTTTCGAGTGATTTGCTAGCTGACTTTTTAACTTGGTTGGAAATGAATAGGAAATGCAGTATTGCAACCAGAAATCAGAGGCTTGCTGCACTTCATGCTTTTTTCCGTTACATACAAACCGAAGAACCTGAAGGAATATTACACTTTCAAAAAATTGTTGCTATCCCGATAAAAAAATCAAAAAAACACATAGTGGAATATCTCACTCCTGATGCAATCAAAATATTATTGAAGCAACCTGATAAGCAAACGCTTAAAGGTAGACGTGATTTAACACTTATCAGCGTTTTGTATGATTCTGGTGCTCGTGTACAGGAATTAATTGACATGAATGTTTGCGATGTGATTTTACAAGAACCAGCGATTATTATTCTTACGGGTAAAGGAAATAAAACGAGACGTGTTCCAATTATGAAAAATACAGTAACTCTGTTGCAGCGTTATATTTCTGAAAATAATCTGGATCAAGCTTCAAGAAATGAAGAACCATTGTTTACTAATAATCAGCATCATAAATTAACAAAAGAAGGTGTAAGCTTTATCATTTCAAAATATGTTGCCTTGGCAAGACAAAAATCAATGATCGTCCCAGAAAAAGTTAAAGCCCACATGCTTCGACATTCAAAAGCCATGCATTTGTTACAGGCAGGGGTCAATCTCATTTATATTCGTGACTTCCTTGGTCATGTTGACATCAAAACAACTGAAATTTATGCTCGCGCAGACACTGAAACAAAACGCAAAGCAGTTGAAAATCTTTATCCTGATTTGATTGATAGTAATTTACCTGATTGGAATAAAGATAAGACATTACTTACTTGGCTATCTAAATTAAAATAGGACTTTGGAAATTATGCAAAGTAAATTGACTAGCGTTCTTTATATTTCAATGTATTAGGCGTTTACTTTGCATAATGTTTTTCTTCGCATAAGGGGCTTCACTGTCACCGTTGCTTTCAAACATATACCTTCATTATGCATTTGATACGTGGGCTAAATGTTGGCGCGAAAAAGTAGCAAGAGGAGATGTGATAATTACGCGTTGGACTGATGACTTTGTTGTCGGTTTCCAATATCAGGATGATGCTAATAAGTTCCGAGTAGCACTTAATGAAAGATTGAGTAACTTTTCATTGAGTCTACATCAAGATAAAACCCGTCTCATTAGATTCGGGCGTTTTGCAAAACGTGATGCCAAGTTATTTGATAGGCAGTCAAAGCCTAAGACATTTGATTTTCTGGGGATGACACATATTTGCGGTCAGAAGAAAGACGGCAAGTTTAGAGTCTTCAGGAAGACAATTAGGAAGCGACTAACAGAAAAACTAAAGGCAGTGAAAACGGAACTCAATAAGCGCATGCACAACTCTATCCTAGAGCAAGGTAAATGGTTAAGTACGGTAGTCCGAGGTTATTTTGGATACCACGCAATACCAGGAAACATGAAAGCTATAGGAACGTTTCGCACGCAGATAGCACGTATGTGGTACAAAACACTTCGCAGAAGAAGTCAAAAGTCGAATCTTGACTGGGAGAAAATGAATGTGATCGTAGATAAGTGGTTACCACGAGCACGAATATTACATCCTTGGCCTGATGAGCGGCTTGAGCGTCAACTACCTAAGGTAAGAGCCTAGTGCAGTAATTCTGCCCGCTGGGATCTGTGCGGGGGGCTGTTAGTGATAACAGTCCCTACCGCGACCGTAATTTAGCCTAGTCATTACAGTAAGCTCAATATATTTTCGCCACAGTAAACATCTGAGCAGGTGGCTCCCTCAACCATTATCACTCAAAATAAACAATCCATCTGATTTTACCGCTTTGAATATAACTAATACACTCCTCATACCCGAAGCGTTTCAATTTTCGGGTATGGTCACTCTGATTTCTTACGTTTTTATCACTATTTTGAGCTTAAAGTGAGCGTGTTTGACGGAGTATGTAAATGCTCTTTAGATAATATTTCTTTCAAAGTGAGCTTCACCCTGTACAAAGTTGGCCTCTTCTCCGGGTCTTCGTCCGTACATGATTCAATTAACTGGCCTACAGCAGCGGGAATTGGCATACCGTTACTTGACAAAAAACGCTCCATCAAGCGGCCAAAAGAGTAAATATCCATACTGGAATGGGCCATGACGATTTTTGTTGACCAGCATTCTGGAGCGATATTGGGCCACTTTTTTCTATTTTCTATAGCTTCATTCTGAGTGACATAGAACATAGAACTTATCATGTCACCTTCTTTAGCTGAAAGACCACCGTCTATTAAATAACTTTTCACAGAAGAAGAATCGTAATGAATATTTGTGCCATTTAAATCAATGACAACGTACCCTGTAAGGTGGCAATGTTCTAAGGCATTTATTATATAAAGAAAAAGCTCGATTTGTTGCGCGCTATTTGACCTATCTGGCTGTAGTTTATCATAGGGTTCACCGGGAATGAAAGGTAACACAAGTCTATATGTGTTTCGATTTGGCTCGTTTATTAGTTTAACGCCGATGTTAGGGTAAAGGGCTTGAAAAAAGCTGTACTTGGCCTTTGCTTCATCAAAATCAACCCAGGACTTGGGGAGGGGTGCTAATATTGCCTTTTCTTTTTGTTTGTCCTCTGATTGAAATAATCTTGCCTTGGCATAAGCTCCAGTGCCGAGGTCTTTTTTAAACTTATACTTCGTTTTACCATCACTCTCGTATCCAGATTCATTACCATCATCACTATATTGATATCCAGTATATTTATTATCTGTGCGTTGGCTTTGCATAGTGTGTAACCTAATTTTTAATAGTAAACCGTAACCTTCCAGTAGAGGCAGTTATACATTTTTTATGTGCAAAATTCAATTTATGTTCATAATTCAGCTACACTGACTTTTATTGATTTAGGCTGTTGATTTACATCGACATAGTCGCTAGTCTTGCTGCCTAATTTATTGGAGGCAGCTATGAGTCACAGCGATGAGTTACCTAAAGTTGTTGATAAATCACAAACTGATATCGATGCCGCAATCGCTGCAATTAACACTAGTACAATTGACGGTGGCAGCAAAGATTTCGCCATTTCTTGCATTAAATTGGCTGTCTGGTTACCCAGAGCACTGTTAGAACACAAAATCTCATTGTCAAACTTACGCAAGCTCATATTTGGCCTCGGCAGTAGAAATAAGAAGAAGACGAAAAATGCAAAGCCATCAAATACTAAATCTAGCCGCAGTACATAAGTACTGGATTGAGAAACTACGCTGCGCATCGTGCAGCTACATTGTATCAGCTGATATACCAAAGCACGTTGGAACAGAAAAATATGATGCTGCGTTTAAAGCGATATTAGCGCTGCAAAAATATTACGTTGCTGTGCCGTTCAATAGACAAGCTTACTTTCAATCTTTGCTCGGAGCCCCTTTACCTGCATCAACACAGTGGCAACTAATTGAGGAAGTAGGCGGTGCAGCACTACTTGTTTTTCCAACATTGGAGCGCATGGCTGCAAATGGTGAAATTGCTCACAATGATGACACCAATGTAAAAATTACTGATGTCATTCGCCATAACCGCACACACCCAGACAAAGAGCGCACTGGCATGTTTACAACAGGTATCTTTTCACGCACAGGTCAGCGAGATATTGCCATATTTTATAATGGCACCATGCATGCGGGTGAAAACATGGAAAAATTGCTCAAGAATCGTGATGCACAAGCTAAAGAAATAATACAAATGTGTGATGCGCTGAGTCGAAATATTCCTGCATCATTTAAAACTATTCTATGCAACTGCTTAAGCCATGGGTTTCGCAAATTCAATGATCTTAAGGAATTCTACCCTGAGCCATGCATACGTGTGATTGAACTTATCGCTACTGTATATAAACATGAAGAAATGACTATTGGATTAACCAAACAACAGAGACTTGAGCATCATCAGCAACATAGCGCACTCATCATGAACCAATTGCATGAGTACATCATGCATCAACTGGATAGCAAGCAAGTTGAGCCAAACGACTCACTTGGCAAAGCCATGCGCTATATGTTGAAACACTGGTATGCACTTACGCAATTTCTGCGTGTTGCTGGGGCTCCGTTCGATAACAACATTTTAGAACGCGCACTTAAAATCCCAATCCGTGGACGGCGTACATGGTTATTCTACAAAACCGAATACGGTGCGATGATTGGCGGTGTACTGACAAGTATCATCTATACTTGTGCGTTATCAGGCATCAATCCACTAAATTACCTGATAGCTTTGCAAGAGAATAAAAATCAGATTTTTAAAGAACCGGAGCGTTGGCTACCGTGGTGTTATCAAGAAACTCTGTTATCATCATTAGCAGCATGACTTGCAATGCATTTCCAATCTTTAGGTATGGCTGCTTTTATAGGATCACCTTGGGCTAAGAGAATTTGCATTTCACTCGCACGAATTGAAACAGTGCTTGTTTTGGCTGTTGGCCACCAAGCAAGTTTTCCCTGGCTAAATCGTTTTTGTGCCATCCAAAATCCGCTCGCATCATATACTAGTAATTTGACAGAGGTGCGTGAGCGGTTTGTAAATGCAAATATAGTTCCGCTAAATGGATCGCATAATAATTTTTGTTGGCATTTTGCTTTGAGACCGCATATGCCATTCCTGAAGTCTATCGGTTCTATAGCAAGCAACAATCGGTGTTGCGGTGTGATTTGTAGCATCGTATTACCCCATAAATTGAGTGATGATTGCAGGTAATGATGCAACAGGAAACGCATTAATTTTAAGGATACCACCGTTTGCCCGATGAAACTCA
>Ga0206865_1244_pt1 | contig 13313 bp, 8 predicted proteins | sample Alteio_BWOrgCont_39_FD_152628 | JGI IMG/M metagenome (GOLD analysis project Ga0206865, IMG submission 152628) | Enriched cells from forest soil in Barre Woods Harvard Forest LTER site, Petersham, Massachusetts, United States -... | ecosystem: Environmental > Terrestrial > Soil > Temperate forest > O...
GATGGTATTGCCGCCTGTGCCGCTGTTGAAATAAAGGTTGGTGGCCAGCGGCTGCCAGCTTTGGCCGTTGGGGGTGGTGACGTTGGTGGTTTGATTGACGCTGTCAATAATCGTGTTGGTCGCCCCGGAAACATACATCTGGGTATTGGTCGAAAAGTTTTTGTTGGTGGGGTACCAGGCAAACACATTAAAAAGGCCCGGGAAGGGAATAGTGGGGGTATACGTCGCCCAATTCGTCGGATTCCCCTGGGTGGTATTGGCGACATTATAATAATTTCCGTAGAAGTTGGTGACGGCGCTTGAGCCTTGCGACCAGGAGCCCGTGTAAGCGGCCTGCCCGGTGGTAAGAATCAAGCTGTTGGTGGTGAAAAAGGACCCATTGGTAGTATAAAGGATTCCGTTCTCCCACGCCATGGCCTGGAAGTAATTTGTTGCGCTGCGCGTCAGGCCGGTGAGCAGAACAACGTGATTGGTGGAGGAATGGGACAAGGTTGTATATGTTCCATAGTTGGTGGTCAGGCCGTAGGCCACCTGAACCTTGGCGCGGACGGGTGTGCTCCAGGTGAGAAAGGCGCTGCTGGCAAACGCAGTCACGGTGAAATTGCTGAAGGCTGGCGGAGGATAAATTACCGTCGCAGTGACTTCGTTGGTGTTATTCAGCAAATTCGTGTCGAAATCGGCGCTGCCCAACGAGACCCAATCGCTCACCATGCCGATGTTGGTCGAGACCGCGGTGAAGCTGAGGTTGGTGCTTTGATCGGAGTTCAGTGTGCCGAGCAGGAAAACAAGCGTGTTACCGTTGAGGGTATATGGAACGGGAGACACCACGGTGATCTCGGAAAGATTAGCCGAAAGGATGTTGGTCACATTGATGATCCCATTCGTGGAAAGGCCCAAGTTGGTCACCATGTCAGTAAAAGTGATTGCCTGGTTGGTCCAAGGGACGGTGGGCGAGACGGACACGCCAATGGCCAAATCCTCCCCGTTGATGGTAACGATAGGAGCCTCAGCCGTGTTGTTGATCAAATTCGTATCGAAATCGGTGCCGGAAACAGTGGCGACACTGACGACATTTGTGTCCGTGGTGTTGACGGAGCGGGCCACAGCGGTATAAACGATTGTAACGACATCATTGAGGCCCAATTGACCTATATTGAAACCAAGCATGTTTGAAGATTGGGTGATGCTGCCTATCAGTATCGTTGTGTCGGGCAAAATGGATTGGACGGCCAGGTTGGTCACGTTGTTCGAAAGCTGGTTGGTGAAGGAAATATTCCCAGAGACCGATGGACCATAATTCGTGATCGTCATTGTATATGTAATCGTATCTCCAATATTGACATTAAGAGGCGAAGCCGACAAACCCACCCCTAAATCTTCTCCAAGGATGGTAACGGCGTTGGTCGCATAGTTGTTGGACAAATTCGTGTCGAAATCCGTGCTGGTGGCAAAGGCTATGTTGGTGGCGTATTGGTAATTGAGGCCGAGGGACAGGGTCGTGGCGGTAAAAGATACGGTCGTAGCCGTATTGGCGGCCAGCGTCCCCAGGCTGAAGATGATCGTGTCGTTGCTGACCGAGTATGTGCCTTGGGACTGGGTCACGTTCGTCACTTGTGTCAAGTTGGCCGTGAATGTGTTGGTAATGTAGATCAACCCATTGCCCGCCGGGCCCTGGTTGCTTACGGTCAGATAATATGTGACTGGATTGCCGATATCAACATTACTGGGCGAAGCAGTCATGGTCAAAATCAAGTCCTCCCCGCCAACCAGCACAACGTTTGTTACAATGCTACCGGAAGAGGAGGTTTCGAATGTACCATTGCTGGTGTTTGTGGTGACAGTATTGAGAGCGGAGGGGGCGATGGTCGTGGAGCCAACAGACGCGATATTGGTCGCATAACCGGATTGATTCGCTGTGATGACGATAAGATTTGTGATGGAGGTTTTGGCGGGTATGGAGGCAAAGCTAAAGATGATGGTCTGGTCATTACCACTAACGCTGTAGCTTCCACCGCCGGCGGCACGCACCAAATCAAGCGTCACATTGGCGGCAAGCACATTTGTCACCTTAACGTTGTTGGCCACGAAGGGGCCATAATTGGTCACCACCACATAATAATCTATGCTTTCGTCCGAGGTCGGCGGATAAGGGGTCTCCGTCACGCTAACGACCAGGCTGGCCGTGGGAAGCACCGTATACGCCGCGCAGATATCAAAGTCGGTGGGAGGACCAGGATTATTAGCAAACATGCCGGAATTGTCCGCCCAGACGGGATAAAAGTTCCCCGCGGCGTAGGCCAGTCCGATGTGATGGCCCAAACCGTTGACGTTGGTGGCGATGGCCGCTTCGGAGCTATAGCTATAAGTAGTGCCCTGTGTTCCCGCGACAATGGTTTCGTAGCCGGTTGGAGCTGGAGTGGTGGCAGTCCATATGGGAATCATTGGAATGTTGGGCGAAACATTTGTCCCACCATTGGTGCTGACTGTCCCATATACCATGTAGTCGTCGTTCGCGACCCCATCCAAATCGAAAACGTTGGTGTAGTAATTCGTTGACACACCAGCGATCACTACCGGTCCAATGATCTGCTTGGAGGAAGGACCCGTGTCGTTCCGGCAATCGTCCCAGCAATACCCGATATCTCCAGTGCTCGCATCCAAGGCGATGCGCGGCAGAAAGTGATCATTGCCGCTGGTGTCGTCGTTGACTTGTATGGCGGAAGTCCAGGTATTGCCGTTGTTCATGGAATACTTCGAATAGATATTGATTCCCGGGGAACTGCCTGACGCATAAACAATATACGTCCGCCCATAAAAAAGGCTGGCTGGATTTTCATCCCAAACCAAACCCACCCCCGCATTGATCCCGTTGGCGGCTTCTTCCGCGGGAATATAGGTCAATCCGCCGATTGCATTGGCAGCCACGGTGATGGGCGATCCAAATCCGTTGGTCAGCAAGAAATTGGTGTTGACATTGACAAAAACAGAGGAGGTGCCGGAGGAGAAGACGTTGTTTTGATAGGCCACCATGAGCTGGTTGCTCGGGCCGATGGCGATGTCAGGAAAGCCCCCGTTGGCCGTTCCGGGAATGACAAAAGGGCTGGAAAAAAAGCCGATGGCACTCGTGACGATGGCGTAATTTGTTATAGAAATGGGACCAGCAGCGTGGTTTGTAGTGGGCGTGATGGTCGTTACGAATCCCGCATTAGTATTGAATGTATTAGTTGAAACACTGATGCCATTTGAGGTGACAATGAATGTGTCGGTGGTAAGAGTGATGGGGCTGTTGACGTTTGTGCCAATGACCATTTGATTGCTGGTAATGGTTGCCACGTTTGTGCCCAGCACGGCATATGCGATGGATTTCGCGCCGATCAGATCGGTCACGTTGGTTCCCGTACCCGGCACCGGCGATGGCACGTTGGCACTCATGTTGGTTGTGAACAGGCCCTGGGCGACCAACGGAGTGCCAGTCAGGGAATAATCTTTATAGACCAGCCACACACTTCCAACGTTCGGGCCAACGTTCGTGCCTGGCACCCCGGCGACAATCCGCGGTTGATCCGTTACGTGGGTGGGCACGAGATTGGTCAAGGCGAGAAACGTCCGGCCGCCGTTGGTGCTGAACGCCACAGCGATGCCTTGGAAAGTGGCCGGCAAATAAGCCAGGAAAAGGTTTGAGTTCAAATCCCACGCCGCTGTAGGTTCTCCATAGGCCTGAACCAGGTTGGTGGTTAGATTTGTGGAATTATTCGCTTCCCAAGCGATGTTGCTGACTGTTGTCCAACCGGTAAAACTGGTGGTGTAACTCGTGAGCAACCCGTTCACCTGGCTGGAAACAGCTGCAACAAATACATTGGAGACGGCATTTGGGTTGACGGCCACGGTCGGATCCGTTTCGTTGCCCGGGTACTGAGAGATATCCAAATCGCTATTGACCGAGAAAGATTGAGCGAAAGCGGACTGCATCGCGCTCAGGCAGAAGAGCGCCAGCGCCAGGAAAAAAGCGCGGACCACCGGTCGGGCCGGGATTGCGAGAGAGGCGTGCTTCGGTGGAATGCGCATAAAAATGGTAAGAAAATCCTGGTTTACTATTGTTGTATCAAAATTCTGGTTTTAAGTCCTGGCCTTGAGCTTGCTCCAAATAAATAACAGCGGCCTCATCCTGGACTTGAATGAACCGCCTCTTTGATCGACGACAACCGAGACTGACGGTAATCCCGAACAGAATGGACATACATCTCATTGGCAAACACCATTACGGTAACAGGTCGCCATAGGGTTTACAACCAAAAACTGAAGCAAACTTGGAGACAATTCACAAGGTTTGCCTCATTCCGGCCCCGGCCAGCCGCTTGAATCAAGCCGTCCCCGAAATAGCGGTCTGCGCGGCCAAATGTTTCGCGGGGACTGCCGGGTTTCGGCTTAGCCAGGTCAATAACGCCTCGATTTTTTCCTTGGAATATTCGCCCATCAGGCAGATTTGAATCCAGTTGCGACGGCGCAAATAATCGCTGTTGTAACTGAGCAGGAACCCCGCCTTCTGCAATTTTTGGCCGAAGTCCGATGAATTCTGTTCCGCAGGCAACGTGATGGTCACGACTCCCGGCACGGCCTCGGTGTCGGCTGTAATCAGGCGGAACCCAAGTTCGCGCAAACGCGCCCGCAAGCGGACCGACACCTCGGTCACTTCCGCGAATTTCTTTTCCCAATCCTGCTGCCTGACCGCAGCATCCAGGGCTTGCACCAGATTCGACGAGTGCGTAAAAGCGATCCCTTGATGCTCGGCGTACCAGCCCAAATCCAAATAGCGCGGCAAGGCGGTGGTGGACGCAATCGCATGATTGTAATAGACCATGCACAACCCGGGATATCCGGCCAATCCCTTGCCGCTGGCGCCCGACGCCAGATGAATCCGTTCGAGGTTCACCGGCACAAGCCCAATTGAACTGATGCAATCCGCGCAGAGCTTGATGCCCTTTTTCGCGCACAGGGATTGCAGGACAGGCAGCGGGTTCAACATGCCTGTCGAAGTTTCAGAATGAACGCACCAAAGCCATCCCACCGCCGGCGAACGCGATAAAAATTGCTGCACCACATCAAGGTCGAATGCCTCGCCCCACGGGAACTTCAAGGTATCGAACGTCAGCCCGAATCGTTTGGCGTGATCGACCAGGCGCTCTCCAAATTCACCATTGCTCAGGATGACCCCCGGCTTTTTCTCCAAGGTCAACTGCGCCGCCACCGCGTCATTGGCCAGCGTCCCGGACCCGAGCAATATCTGAACATGGCAGGAGCGGACCAATTGGCAAAGCCGACCCCGTGTCCTTTGAAAATCCGCAATAAAGAAATCGGACCGATGCGATTCCGGCACCCGTTCGAAAGCCTTGCGCACCTGTGGAGGAATAGTAACCGGCCCCGGCAGAAAGCTGACCGGCCGGTGCGGTCGCAATGGCTGGCGCAAAAAGACTTCGGCCTGCTTCTCAAATTTCTCCAGGGTCACATACATGGGCTGGAACATCGCCTCCCCCTTGCCGACCTGCGGACCGAACGGCACAAAACCCAGATGCCGGTATAACTTTTGTTGCCGGGTCGTCCCGGAAATTAGGCCCAAGTCGTAACCGTGCTCAGTGCCGAACTGCCAGATCAAAGCCGTCAAACCGCGGAACACCTGCCCATTGCGAAACTCCTTTTCAACCGAGAGCAGGCGGATTTCACAAGCGCGCCGTCCGGCGGGAAGATAGGAATCCAAATCGGGCAACTTCTGGTCGAGCGAAAATGGCCGGCGACCACGCGTGGCCACCATGCCGATGACCTGATCGCCGCGCAGGCAAACCAGATAAGTGTTTTCAGCGTGAAATTTATCGACCAGACGGGGTGTGCTGGAAGCTTGGTGCTGGGGAATTTCCTCCACGAACGTCCTGTAATTGAGTTCGTGAACTTGTTCAAATTCCCATTCCTCGGTTGCGACTTTGAATTGCAGCGGATGTATGCTCATAGTTCGGTGCGGAAAGGATCAGGGTTTGACGATAAAGTCACGACAGGCCATTGGCAACAAAGCATGGCCAACAGGCTGCACATCAAGGCCTCGCTTGTCAACGCAAACTTCCCTTCATAATTGCCCATTATTTCTTCAAACCATGCCATAGATCTTTGGCCGCCAACTTGACTCCACCCTATTGTGCGGAGTATCCGGGCCAAGTTCATACAGAGGAACCCTTCAGGTTAAAAGTATAAAATTTCAAAATTTGGACCAAGGCGGCCCTCCCAGCAAAGCCTCGCAACCGTAACACTCCTTCCCAAAAGCCGTCCCGGAATTTCGAAAATGACGTCGATGCAGAGGTAACAACCCGTAAACATCCTCGCATTTTATGCAGCGCAATTCTCACAACATGTTATCAATTAAATATTTACGCACAGTAACCCACTCCCACAGGAAACAAGCGTAATAACAGGATTGGACATTCCTTGTCATTTCTGGCAGTATGAGGGAAGGTAAAATTATGAATGTATCCTTGACCCCGGAATTGGAAAAGCTCGTGACGAGCAAAGTCGAAAGCGGCCTTTATCAGTCCGCCAGCGAAGTGATCCGCGAGGGGCTCCGGCTTCTGGACGACCAGGACCGCTTGCGCCAGCTTCAACTCGATGAAGTGCGAAAGAAGATTCAGGCCGGCCTCGATCAGCTTGACCGGGGCGAAGGCATCCCCGGCGATCAAGCGCACGCCAAAATGAAGCAAAGGAGCGCAGCCTTTCGCAAAGGCAAGCGATGAGCGATTACCTGATCGCTCCCGCCGCCTGCAACGAACTGGACGAAATTTGGGACTACCACGCGATTGAGCTTAAAAACCCCGACGCCGCTGACCGCATCCTCGATGAAATCTTCGGCGCATTCGGCAAACTTGCCCGAGCACCCGGTATGGGGCATTTCCGCCGCGATTTGGCCGCTGAGCCGCTGCGCTTCTGGCATGTGCGGAGTTACCTCATAATCTATCGCAGCGAAAAGCGTCCGATTGAAGTCGTACGCGTCCTCCACGGAGCGCGGGACGTGCAGGCGATTTTGGGCAAGCAAAGCACTCCCGATGAGTCGGGAAAGTAATACCCCTCACACAGGGCGACATCCTCGAGCACATCCGACGTGTCGGGGTCGAACAAAAGGCGGCCAAGACCGGCGCGCAATCGCTCGAAGCCTGCATGGCTTCCAGCATCACGCAGGCGCGGGAAGGGACGCTCTACTTGATGTGCGGCGGGGCGGAAGAGACGTTTAATCGCGCCAAACCGGTGCTGGAAAAACTGGCGGCCTCCGTGCGCTACGTTGGCGCGGCCGGCAAGGCGGCGCAAGTCAAGGCCCTGGTCAACATGGTGATGAATATCAACACGGCTGGTTTGGCCGAGGGTTTGGGCTTGGGCGCCGCGCTGGGACTCGACCTGACCCTGTTGCGCGAAATCTTTTCACAAACGGGCGCCAATTCGCGCGTCCTGCAAACCGACGGCGAAGACATGCAAAAGCGCGATCACAGTTGCTTCTTCTCCGCTGCGCACGCGGCCAAGGATTCGGGCATCGCCTTGCGTCTGGCCAGGGAACAGGGGTTGAATCTGCCCCTCGCCACCGCCACAAAAAAACAATATGACAAGATGGTCGCGGTGGGCCTGGGCGAATTGGACAAGTCCGGCATCGCGGAACTGACCTTCAAAGACCGGCACGCGGCAAAATAGCGCCATCGGGCATGCTGGATGAGTCGGAGTTGCCGGCCCGTTATTTTGCCGCGGGCGGCAGCTTGGCAAAAATCGTGTTGGCCTCCGCCAAATTTTCCTTCGAACCGATGTCAAACCAAATACCCGGGACGCGCCAGGTATAAACAGGCGTGCGCTGGTAAAGCCATTGCACCAGCCGCCCCGGTTGATCGGGATTATTTCCTTCGGCCACGTATTGGCGAATCAACGCCAGGGTCGATTTGGGATAATAATAAAGAGCGATGCCCGTCAGGGTGCTGGTGGGATTTTTGGGCTTTTCCTCAAAGAAGGTGATTTTGCCCGAAGCATCAATGGAGATGGAATTATATTTGGTGATTTCCTGCAAATTGCCCACGTCATAAACAGCCAGGACCGGCGCATTTTTCTCGCGGCAATACCGGCCAAAATCCTGCAAGCTCTCGCTGAAAAGGTTGTCACCCGCCACCACCATGAGGTCGTCATCGATTTTTTCCTTCGTCATCACCAGATGCAGGTCCCCGATGGCGCCCAGTTTGTTGCTGTCATCGGTCGAGCCATCGTTGACGATGGTAAAGTCGAGCTTGGCCTTGGCGGCGCGATACCGCTCGGACCATTCCTGGAACTGCCCGGCAAATTTTGCATTGGTCACGACATAAACGCGGTCAATTCCACCAATCGGCGCCAGGTTGTCCAAGACATGTTCAACCATGGGTTTCCCCGCGACAGGCAGGAGGGGTTTGGGCTGCGTCAGCGTTAGAGGATAGAGCCGGGTGGCGTAGCCGGCGGCCAGAATGAGCACTTTCATTGTTTTAAGTCTGATTTTCAAACAGGCCCGGCGCAACTTTTCTGGCCAGGGCCTCGGAACGCTTCAGGATTTCCTGACCCGATTCGCATTGCAAGGCAAACTCCGCCAGTTCTTTGGCCTCGGTCATATTCAACCGGCGGATGAGAAATTTCACCCGGGGCAGGCAAGACGGCGCGATGCTGAGTTCGTGGACACCCAAACCCAGCAAGAGCGGGGTCAGGAACGGGTCGCCGGCCATTTCTCCGCAAACTCCGCACCAGATGCCGCCCCGATTGGCCGCGTCCACGGTCAGCTTAATCAGCCGCACCACGGCCGGGTGGGTTGGTTCGTAGAGATGGGCGATCCGTTCGTTCAAGCGATCCACCGCCAGGGCATATTGAATCAAGTCATTAGTGCCAAGGCTGAAGAATTTGACGCGGGTGGCCAGGGTGTCGGCGGCGACGGCCGCGGACGGGATTTCAATCATGACGCCGATTTCGATTTTCTCATCGAAGGGCACATTCTCAGCGCGCAATTCGCCCTTGTATTCTTCGACAAAGGCGTTGGCCTTTTCCACTTCGGCGAAGCAGGAAATCATCGGGTACATTATTTTCACGTTGCCCTCGGCGCTGGCCCGCAAGATGGCCCGGAGCTGGGCGCGAAACACGCTCCGCTCCTCCAGGCAGAATCGAATGGCCCGCCAGCCTAAAAACGGGTTCGTCTCAAGCGGAATTTGCAAATGAGTCAAAAACTTGTCCCCGCCCAGATCCAGAGTCCGAATGATGACCGGATCCGGCTTCAACTCGGCGGCAATGCGCCGGTAGGCCTGGTATTGTTCTTCTTCAGTGGGAAGCGTCTCGCGATTAATAAAGAGATATTCGGTGCGGAACAAGCCCACGCCCTCCGCGCCGAAGGCTTTGACGGCCGCGCCATCGCCCGCCTGCTCGATGTTGGCTGAAAGGATGATCTTTTGCCCATCGAGCGTGACGGCAGGCAGATTTTTGATTTCGCGCAGTTTGTCTTCAATCGAAGCCTGGCGCCGGAGCAGTTGCCCGTATTGGAACAACGTCTGATCGGTTGGGTTGACAATGATGGAGCCGTTGTAGCCATCCAGCAGCACATGGGCGCCTGTTTTAATCTTGTGGCTGGCATCCTTCAAGCCGACCACGGCCGGCACTTGCAAGGACCGGGCCATGATGGCGGTATGGGATGTTCTGCTGCCCGCATCGGTGGCAAAACCGAGAACGATCTTCCGGTTCAGCACCGCGACTTCGGAAGGGGACAAATCTTCGCTGATGACGATGCACGGTTCCTGCAATCCCTGCAGGTCCTGATGATGGTTGTGACCCAGCAAATTGGCCATGATGCGCGAGGTGACGTCGCGCATGTCGGCGGCCCGTTCCCGCAAATAAGCGTCGTCAATCGCGCTCAGGGTCGCGGTATATTTGTCGGCAAATTCCTGGAAAGCGGCCTCGACATTGATTTTGCGCGAATGGACCAGGGCAGTGACCGACTCCACCAGGGTGGGGTCCTCGAGAACCAGCAAATGGGCGTCGAAAATACTGGCATCCTTGGCGTTCAATGCTTGACTGACCTTCGCCTGCACCTCGATGATTTGTTGCCGGGTCAGGACGAGCGCCTGGTGCAGGCGCTGAATTTGCTGGGGCAATTCCGGCTCCGGCACGTCGTATTTGGGGATGGAAGATTTGACTCTACTAACGACAAAAACCTTGCCCTGGGCGATTCCGGCGGAAACAGGAATGCCCTTATACACGCGCTCTGCGCTTTGCCCCGGGTCTGTCATAAAATATACTTAACTCGATTCAACCCCGTTGAAAAGCAATTCTTGCCTTTTTTTCCGGTATTCGTTGCTTTCAGTCCGGCGTCTGATTAGACTTCATGTTTGTTGATCGGTTGCAGTCGTCATGAAAAAAAGCGCTTCAACGTCTCGTTCCGGCCTGCTGGCTGCGGGCAATTGGATTATTGATCAAGTTAAGATAATTGATGTCTATCCGCAACGCGATCAGCTGGCCAACATACGCCGGCAATCCCAGGGCACCGGCGGTTCGCCCTACAATGTCTCCGTCAACCTGTCCCGCTTGCAGGCTCCTTTCCCGCTGAGCGCCGCCGGTTTGGTGGGTAATGATGATTTGGGCCGGGTCATTTTGGAGGATTGCCGCCGGCATGGCATCGACACCCGGCATCTGCGCGCAACGCCATTGGCCCCCACTTCCTACACCGACGTTATGACGGAAGATGTCGGCGGCCATCGCACTTTCTTTCACCATCGCGGCGCAAATGCCTTGTGGGACGGCGCGGACTTGGATTTTAAAAAGCACAAGGCGCGCATTTTTCATCTCGGCTATTTGCTGTTGCTCGACGCCTTGGACGCGCCCGATCCGAAGTTCGGCACCAAAGCCGCCCGGTTGCTGCACGCCGCCCAGTTGGCCGGCATGAAAACCAGTGTGGACGTCGTCAGCGAAGACAGCGACCGTTTTGCCAAAATCGTGTCGCCGGCGCTCAAATACATGGATTACTGCATTCTGAACGAAATCGAAGCCGGCAAAACCACCGGCTTCAAGATTCGCGAAGCAAATGACCGGCTGAACACCGTTTCGTTGCGCCATGCCGCCGGCGCCTTGTTGCAAGGGGGCGTGCGTGAACTCGTCGTCATCCACTTTCCCGAAGGCAGCTTTATGCGTACCCGCCAAGGCGAGGATTTCTGGCAGTCCTCGCTCAAGCTGCCCGACAAACACGTCGCGGGAACGGCTGGAGCCGGGGATGCCTTTGCCGCGGGTGTGCTGATGGGGTTGCATGAAGGATGGGAATTGCCGCGCTGTCTCTTCACCGGGGTGTGTGTGGCTGCGGCGTCGTTGTCCCACCCGACCTGCACCGGAGGCGTCAAATCACTGCCGGCCGCCCTGAAATTAGCGCGCAAATTCGGCCATCGCCCTGCGCTGGGTTAGCCGGGCTTACGCCCGCTCCATGTATTTGCCGGTGCGCGTGTCCACCTTGATTTTTTCGCCGGTCTTGATGAAAAGCGGCGCCTGGACTGTAATACCGGTTTCGAGCGTGATCGGCTTCTGCACATTATTGGACGAATCGCCTCGAATGCCTTCCGGCGCATCCGTCACCGTCAGCACCACGCTCGACGGCAGCTCGATGGAGACCGGCTTTTCACCCACAATAGTGACCGTGACCGTGGCATTTTCCACCAGGTAATTTTTCGCGTCACCCACCAGCTCTTGCGTCAGCGTGGTTTGCTCATAAGTTTCCGGGTCGGAGAAAACAAAGTCATCCCCGTCCTTGTAACTGAAATCCATTTTGCGAGTCATCATGGGCACGACATCAATTTTTTCCGTTGAGCTGAACCGCACATCGGAAGCCTTGCCCGTTTTGATGCTGCGCAGGGTGGCTTGCACAAATGCACGGAGGTTGCCCGGGGTGCGATGCTGCGTTTCCAGGACCACGGCAATATCGCCATTATAATTAATGGCCATGCCTTTGCGTAAATCGTTGGCTGATGACATAATGTATTTGTGTTCTTTTTTCTGCGCTCTCCGTCCATCGGAATAAGCGGGACGTGGAAGATAACGCAGCCGCGGATGAAAGCAAGTCATTAAATGAACTTTGGAGCAAAGGTGGCAAAGAAAAGAAGGCTTCACACAATCGTCACACAATGGTAGGAGTAATGGTGCCCAAGCGTCCTGCTGACGCCCAAGATGGAAATCAAAACGATAAAAATTCTGCTGGTGGAGGACAATTCCGACGATGTCTTTTTCCTGCGTGCTGCGCTGGAAAAAGTGACCGGAACCCATTTTCAACTCCAGACCGCCCATACGCTCGCCGCCGGCATCGAAGCCCTGGCTGCCGGGGGCATAGATGTCGTGCTGGTTGATTTGACGCTGCCGGACAGCACCGGCCTGGACACTTTCAAGGGCATCAAAAGCCAGGCCCGTGATGTGCCCATCATTATTCTCAGCGGGATGGATGATGAAACTCTGGCGGTCAACGCCGTCCACGCCGGGGCGGAGGATTACCTGGTCAAAGGCCGGGTGGACAGCCAGTTGATCACACGCGCCATTATTTACGCCATGGAACGGACGGACGCCAAGAAGGCCGTGGTTAAAGCGGAGGAAAAATTCCGCAGCATTTTTGAAAACTCGGTTTCAGGCATTTTCCAAACCACCCCGGAAGGCGGCTATTTGAATGTCAATCCCGCCCTGGCCCGCATCTACGGTTACAACACCCAGGAGGAATTGATGGCCCGCATCAGCGACATCGGGCGGTTGCTCTACGTGGACCCTGCCCGGCGCACAGAATTCATTCGTTTGATGCAGGAGCAGGGGGTGGTCAAGGATTTCGAGTCCCAGATATATCGCAAGGATGGGTCGGTCATCTGGATCGCCGAAAACGCCCGCGCCGTGCGCGATGGCAAGGGCCAAATCCAATATTACGAGGGCACGGTCGAAGACGTCACCGCTCGCAAGGAAGCTGAGGAAAAGCTGCGTTTCTCGGAGACGCGCTTCCGTTCCGTCTGGCACAACTCGTCGGACGGCATGAGGCTGACAGACGAGTTGGGCATCATTCTGGCTGTCAATCCTTCCTTCTGCCAGATCGTCGGCATGCGCCCGGAGGAATTGGTGGGCCGCGCCTACACCGTCATTTATTCCGAGTCGGAAGATTTGACGGACATGATGCAGAAATATCAACAGCGTTTCGCTGAGCGAAAAATCGACAGCCAGCTCGAACGCCAGGTCACCTTCCGTTCCGGCCGGACGGTGGACGTTGAATTGTCCAATTCCTTCATCGAACTGGA
>Ga0206865_1245_pt1 | contig 13311 bp, 11 predicted proteins | sample Alteio_BWOrgCont_39_FD_152628 | JGI IMG/M metagenome (GOLD analysis project Ga0206865, IMG submission 152628) | Enriched cells from forest soil in Barre Woods Harvard Forest LTER site, Petersham, Massachusetts, United States -... | ecosystem: Environmental > Terrestrial > Soil > Temperate forest >...
TTTTTATGGTCCAGTTTGTCCACCCATTCGCTGGCGACCAGCTTTTTATTCAGGTCGTTACCGTAAGGAGCAATTTTTGGTTCTATCTCGGTGGCAAAGTATTGAAAGCTTTGAAGTAACTCTTCATTAGTGGTATCGCAGGTCATGCGGATATAGCGCCAGGCAAAATCCTCTTCCAAAGCAGCCTCCAACTCGCTGCGGTCATGCAGCCATTTTTCAAGCTCATGAACGGAGTTTACCGGGCGATTGCACAGTTCCTGGTAAAGCGGTTCAAGGGTTTCCCATTTAATATCAAAACCGGCAGGTAAATATGTTCTTGTTTTTTTGTGAATCATTTCTTTTTGATTTGCAGATGGCGAATTTAATCAGAAAGACCGAAAGATTTATTACGGAACTTAATATAGACTGTGCCGGCGAGTTTGCAACTCGTGGTGTTGCATTATGGTGGTCTTCAACCGCCCCGAAAACAATGTGTAAATCTGAAATTTTAAAACCGCCTATTTTCCCAGCCAAATCTCTTCGCCAGGGTAAAGCCGGAAAACTCTTCCATCCCGGTAACCTCAGTTTGGTAAGGGATAGGCATTTCGAAAACCCGCATTTGCTCCTCTGTTTCAAACTCCACCTCGGCAAGCAACAGTTCATCTCTTTCGGTCGCGTAGCTGTCTATACCAATGGTTAGTTCGTTGTAAGGCATTACAAAACGTAGCTTGCTTACAACCACCGCACGCAATTTACTGAGCAATTGATATTCTTCAGGCGAAAGATAAATGGTTGTAATTTCTTCCCTCCCCGGCGAAAGGGGCGTTTTTTTGGTAAGCTTATAAATCTTTTCGCCGTCCTTATCTACCTCCCGTAACCGCAAATGGGTGCCGACAATATAATTGTCGAGAATAGCTCTCTTCGCCAGGTCCATTTCCATCAATACGTCATCGCCCGGCGACAACAGAAATTTTCGTTCGTTTTCAATCCGTGCGTATTTTCCAATTGGAGCCATAGTTATCCTAAAAGATTAAAACCAAATATAGCGAGGATCGACAAATGTGAAAATTTGCCAATCCTCCTGTTCAACCCTGTTTTTCATCTTTCGGACTTTCCGACTTTCCGACTTCCGTACTCCCCAACTACTTCTTCCTATACACCGTCTCCGATATCAGCTTAATCCCATCTTCATACCTTGTCGGCTTAAAATTAAAGGCCTTTTCAAATTTGGATGAATCGAAATTATAATCGTGGTTGTACTGGTAGTACATTTCGACGGTGCCTGCTACAACCTTATTAAACAAACCGTAACTCCAAAGCATAAACTTGTTTATCGCAAAAACCTTTGGCTCAACACCGTAAATTTTAGCGGTCATGTCAATAAATTGTTTGCCGGTTAAAGGTTTCGCGGTGGGCATATGCCAAATTTGGTTATCACTATCCGGGCTTTGCCCAAGCAGGTAAACGCCTTTGCCCATATCGGGGATATAGCTAAAGTTGTGCAGTTTGTTAATATCGCCCAGCCATTGTGCTTTTGCCCCTTTGGCGTAATTATCAAGCACCATCATATCTAAAAAGCTGTTTTTATTTTCGGTGCCGTAAAAATCGGCGGCACGGGCAATTCTTGCTTTAATATTGCCGGCTTTGGCCTCGTCCATCAATTGGGTCGCTATTTTTGCACGTACTTCTCCCTTTGCACTTGAGGGGTTGTAAGGTGTATCTTCGGTCATGGGGCCATCAACCAGGCCGTACATGTAAACGTTGTCAAAAAATATCAGCCTTGCGCCGGTTTCTTTAGCCACATTGATGGCATTTTGCATGATCACCGGCCATTGCGCCCGCCACACATTTTTGTCGTATACCAAACCTGCCGTTAAATAAATAACTGATGATCCCTTAGTGGCGTCCAGCACCTCGGCATAATTCAGTAAGTCGGCTTTTTTCCAGCTGATGTTTGGCGCTGTGTGCGCGATAGGTTTGCGGCTAACAAGGCGAATGGTTTGGTTATTGTTTAATAATTCGCGGGTAAGTGCATTTGCTACTGCCCCGCCGGCTCCTAATATGGTATGCATTGTTTTATCGTTTTTGATTTAGTCAAAGGTAGGTCGGCCCTTTGGCTCAAAACGTTAACAAAAGATAAGAAGTTTGTCTGAACCGGAATTTTTGGAATTATGGAATTAATCGAATTATTGAAAGTTTAATCCAACAAATTGTTTAGCCAGCCAACAATTCTAAAAATTCTTAAATTCCATAAATTCCGGTTCAGACAACTACGCCGCTCTCATAATCCTTCTCCGTATCCGCGACAAGGAAACCGGCGTAATACCCAAAAAGTGGGCAATATAATGCTGTGGCATCCGCTGGATGATATCGCGACCTGTATTGAGCAGGTCAAGGTACCGCTCCTCAGGGGTTTTGGTGATAAATGACGACATCCGTTCTTCATAACAGATCAGGTAAAATTCCGCTACCAGTCGGCCAAAGCGCTCCATTTTATAGGCCAGCAATGGGTTTGCCAGCATGGCCTGCATGTTTTTATAGGTAATGATAACCATCTCGGTATCTTCAAGCGCCTGTATGTAGTTGAGGCTTGGTTCCCGGGTTAAAAAACTGCGGTAGGAGCTAACCAACTCATTTTCGAAACTAAAATACCCGGTGATCTCTTCGCCATCCTTCACATTAAAATAGCGTACCGAACCGGTTAATATAAAGCCAACCTCGTTACATACAATGCCCGGCTCGGCAAAATGGCCTTTTTTCTTTAGCTTTTTTAAATCAAGGTGCCGACTGACGGTTTCCCATTCAGCCTCGTCAAATTCAATGAATTTACTGATGCCTTTTCTAAAAACAGTGAATGCTTCCCGGGTTTCCATACTAACGAAATTAAAGAATTCCGTGCGCAATTAAAACCCTGTCCAACAAAAACAACGAGGCAAACACCACGCTGGCAATTCCGTTGGTGGTCATAAAGGCAAAATTAACCCGGCTGAGGTCGGTAGGCTTTACCAGGCGGTGCTGGTAGATGAGCATCAAGCTAAAAAACACTATACCGGCATAATACAGGATGCTTACGTGGGTAAAAAACACCGGCATTACCACAAAGGCTGCCGATAGTATGTGCAAAAACGTAGATAATCTTAAAGCATTCACCTTGCCCAGGTAGGCGGGAATAGAATGCAGGTTCTCGGCGCGGTCAAAATCTTCATCCTGCAGTGCATAAATAATATCGAAACCACTTACCCAGCACAACACGGCGAATGAGAAAAACAAAGGCGTTAAGGCAAATTGGCCCGTAACCACCAAATAGGCGCCAATGGGTGCCAATGACAAACCAAGGCCCAAAACCAGGTGGCACAAGGCGGTAAAGCGTTTGGTGGCGCTGTAACCCAAAACCACCAGCAAAGCAACTGGCGACAAATAAAAACAAAGCGGGTTAATGAACCAGGTGGTGGCAATAAACAACAGGCAGTTAGCAATGGTAAAAGTTAACGCCGCTGCCGGACTAATGCGCCCTGCCGGGATATCGCGCTGTTTGGTACGGGGGTTTTTTGAATCGATGTTCCTGTCCAGGTACCGGTTAAAGGCCATGGCCGAGTTGCGTGCAAACACCATGCACAATACCATCATTACCAATTTTAGCCACTCAAAATGGGCATAGGTGGTAGTTACCGCCAAAAAAAAAGCCAATAAAGGCAAATGGCATGGCAAAAATGGTATGCGAGAAAGTAACTAACGAGAGATATTTTTTCATGTTAAATTAATAACGAATATCGAATGTTGAATATCGAATGTCGAAGGTAGAAGAATAAAATAATACTTGGGCGTGGGACATTCAAAATTCGATATTCAATATTTTAAATTAATGCCATTTTGCTCTTAAATACTGATCCGGCCATTTAACCTCGTGTCCCAGTTCATGTGCTGCTCGGAGCGGGAAATAGGGGTCGCGCAATAACTCGCGGGCCAAAAACACCAGGTCGGCCTGGCCTTCCCGGATAATGGCATCAGCCTGTTTGGCCTCCGTAATTAAACCCACCGCGCCGGTCAATATGCCGCTTTCCTTTTTTACCTTTTCGGCAAACTCAACCTGGTAGCCCGGTTTTAACGGGATCTTAGCCGTGCCGATATTCCCCCCGCTCGAACAATCAACCAGGTCGACACCCTTATCGATCAATATTTTTGCCAATGCTACCGAATCATCGGCCGTCCATCCGCCTTCGGTCCAGTCGGTGGACGAAATCCGCAGGAATATAGGATTTTCTGCCGGCCAAGCCTCCTGTACACTTTCAATAATTTCAAGCAGCAAACGGATGCGGTTTTCAAACGAACCGCCGTATTCATCAGTACGGTGATTGCTTAACGGCGATAAAAACTCGTTGATTAAATAGCCATGTGCGCCATGCAGTTCAATCACATCAAAGCCCGCCGTTAGTGCCCGTGCTGCTGCGGCTTTAAAATCAGCCTTTACCTTTTCAATACCGGCTTGGTCCAGTGCTATTGGCGCTTCTTCATTCACGGCAAAAGGCAATGCGCTGGGTGCAACTGCTTTCCATCCATTTTTTTGGTCCGATGGTATTTGAGCGTTACCTAGCCAGGGCAATTCGTGACTTGCTTTTCTGCCGGCGTGTGCCAGTTGTGTGCCGGCAAAAGCGCCGTGTGCGTGGATAAAATCGGTTATTTGCTTTAGTTTGGCAATATGCTCGTCTTTGTAAATACCCAAATCGCCGTGGCTGATCCTCGCCTCCGGCGATACCGCTATCGCTTCGGTAATTACAAGCGACGCGCCGCCTACGGCCCGGCTGCCTAAATGTACCAGGTGCCAGTCGTTGGCAAATCCGTCATCGCTGGAGTATTCGCACATGGGCGATACCACAATACGGTTTTTTAATTCGATATTTTTAATTTTTATAGGGGAAAATAGATGTGGCATGACGTTCTTTTTCTGCAAAGATGTAAAGTATACGCCGTTGATGCTTCATACACCTGTTGATTTTACGGTATGATGATATGTTTTAACTGGAGAATCAATTTACGCGTAAAACTCCCCGGTCGATAAAAATTTACACGCCAACAGGGTTAACACAACTTAACACATTTCAATGTTAACCCATTTTATTTTGCTGTAAATCAAATGGTTGAAAAATTGCGTTGTTAACCCTTTAAGAAATTTAGATTCGACGGCAAAGATAAATAAAAATCTGTATAAATAAAGAAAAATCTTTACAATATTTTTTATCAATCTAAACCGTATCTTTACATTCTATTTTATAAAAAGCATGACCACATTAAAAGAAGGCGACAAAGCACCCGGTTTTACAGGTAAGGATCAAAATGGCAAACAGGTGTCCTTGTCGGATTTTGCCGGCAAAAAGGTTATCCTGTATTTTTATCCAAAAGACAATACCCCCGGCTGCAATGCCGAGGCCTGCAGCTTCAGGGATAACTACCAATCGATGCTGAGCAAAGGCTTTGAAGTGATAGGGGTGAGCACCGACGACGAAAAATCGCACAAAAAATTCGAGAAAAAATTCAGCCTCCCTTTTACCCTGATAGCTGATACTGATAACATCATTGTAGAAGCATATGGCGTTTGGGGCGAAAAAATGATGTTCGGCCGTAAATATATGGGCACTATCCGTACAACATTTATTATCGATGAAAATGGCATCATCACCCGTATTATTAATAAGGTTGATACCGAAAATGCGTCGCAACAGGTGGTAGACGTGTTGGGGATGTAATACAACGGGTATTATACCTTAGATTTTTTATGTATTTTAGGATATAAAAAAACAATTATAAATTAGCTGTGCAATCGGTGGAAGGAAACTTAAACCCCAAATCTGATAACCCGTTGCCGGATAAAATAGATATTTAAAGTAAAAGAGTTGGATAAATGACTGAGTTGCAATCTCAAATCTCATATCTCAATTCTCAAATCTAATAAAGCATGCCAACAGAAATTGATGACGCAGTAATACTAAGCAAATTCCAGGATGAGAAAACCCGGAACGAAGCGTTTAACATGCTGCTGAAAAAATACCAGCAAAAAATTTACTGGCATGTGCGCCGTATGGTTATTGATCACGACGACGCGGATGACCTGGTGCAGGATGTATTTATTAAGGTATGGAAAAACCTTGCGGGTTTCAGGAGCGATGCCCAGCTGTACACCTGGATGTACCGTATAGCCACCAATGAGTGCATCACCTTTTTAAACAAAAAGAAGGCAAAAAATAATATTTCATTGGACGATGTGGCTTACGAGTTAGCTGATACCCTGGCCGATTCGACCTATTTTAATGGCGATGCAGCACAGCGTAAATTACAAGAGGCGTTGCTTACCCTGCCCGAAAAACAGAAGCTGGTTTTTAACATGAAGTATTACGACGATATGAAGTACGAAGAAATATCGGAAGTGCTGGGTACCAGCGTGGGCGCGCTAAAAGCGTCGTTTCACCTGGCGGTTAAAAAAATTGAGGCGCACCTATTGGCCCGCGATTAATTATGCAGAATTATTTAATTTCATATTAAACCTTTTGAGATCAGTTGCATCTATAATGGTTAAGAGATGAAGAGCGAAATGGAAAACAGAGAATGGCTTAATGATTATCCGTCACTTAAACAGGTTAACCCGGTTAACCCGTTTACAGTGCCCGAAGGTTATTTTGATAGCCTTGGAAGCCGTATTGTGTCTCTCAAAAATTTAGATGCGTTAAAAAACAATACCCCTGCAAAGGATTTTACAGTTCCTGAAAATTATTTCGAAGAGCTAACAAACAATATACAGAGCCGGATTGCGATAGAAACAACTTTAAATAATGAGGACACCGGATTCGCCGTGCCCGAAGGTTATTTCGAGGGGCTGGCCAGCAATATACAAAGCCGCATAGCGGTTGAAGAAGCGTTAAATACAGAAGATGCAGGTTTTGCCCTGCCCGATGGTTATTTTGATGAACTCGCCGGTAACATACAAAGCCGCATTGCAGTTGAAGAAGCTTTAAATACGGAGGATGCCGGATTTGGTGTTCCCCAGGGTTATTTTGATGAACTGGCGGGTAATATCCAAAGCCGCATAGCAATTGAAGAAACTGTAAATAACGAAGATGCAGGTTTTGCAATCCCCGGAGGCTACTTTGACGAATTGACTGCCAATTTACAAAGCCGAATAGCTATTGACGAGGCGTTGAATACCGAAGATGCCGGATTTGCAATACCCGAAGGCTATTTTGACGAGCTGGCTGGTAATATCCAAAGCCGCCTGGCGGTGGAGGAAATATTAAATACCGAAGACGCCGGTTTTGCAATCCCTGCAGGGTATTTTGACGAGTTGGCTGATAATATCCAAAGCCGCATGCTGGTTGAGGAGATGATGGCTGAACAGTCGGAGGAGTTTGCAGTGCCCGAAGGTTATTTTGAAAAGCTTAACCAAAGCATTTTAGATAAAACTATTGGCGCTCAACCGGTTGAAAAAACGGTTAAGGCTATTCCAACAAAACGCCGGGGCATTGTACGGAAGATGTATGCATCAACCGCTTTTAAATATGCTACTGCTGCTTGTTTTGCGGTAGCCATAGGCACCGGCATACTGTTAATGCAACCAGCCGCGCAGGACAACTCGCATCAGCACTCTTTTTTACATAAAGAGCTGTCGGGTGTTCCTATTGATGATATAAAAAGCTACCTGGAATCAAACGTTGACGGAGGCGAAACCCAGCAGACTGTTATAAACGAAGGAGCACCGGTTAATGACGCCCAATTAAAAAAGGATTTACAAAACATTGATACCTTGCAATAATATACGAAGATGAATAAGTTGATCAAACCCTTCTTTGCTATATTATTTATACTGCTATGCGGTTTAAAAACCTTTGGCCAGCAATATTACCCGGCGCCGCCACAGCCGCGCAGGATGGTGCAACCGCGCAGGGTGGTGCGGCCGGTATATCCCGGCCCATATCAGCAGCCTTACCCCGGGCAGCATCTAAATCCGGGGCCTGTTCGTCAGGGGCCCATTCGCCAGGGATATCCTGTAGGTGGCGGCAATCGCGTCGGTCGTGTTGAGGTGGTAAAAGAATCGTTTATAGGCCGGCAATTAAACCTGTCGCCGCAACAATCACAGTATTTTTGGCCCCAATACAGGCAATATACGGCAGAAATGGTGGCCGTGAGGCAGGCAAAACGGCAAAACCTGTCAAGCAATACCACCAACCCCAACAGGCAGCTTCAATTGGATTTTCAGTACGATACCGAATTGGTAAATATCCGGAAGCGTTATACCAATCAGTTTTTGAGGATAATGCCTCCCCAAAAAGTTAACCTGCTGTTTAAAAGTGAACGCGAATTTAACGATGAGTTGGTAAGGCAATTTGGAGAACGCAGCGGCATCCGGTCGGGCAATTAATATTTGAGTTTATTGGGTTGATTTGCTGATTGGATTGAATGGGTTAACTTTGCGCTAAATCCAGCTCAATCAAATTACACCATGCCCACCCTTCGCCAGCTTTTTTTAACCAATAACGCCCAAACAACTGATTTTCCGCTTTTGCTTGAATTTGAGCGTGCCGAAGGCGTGTATATGTACGATGCACAGGGCAAGGCCTTTATCGACCTGATCTCCGGCATTGGTGTAAGTAACCTGGGGCACAGCAACCCCTATGTAATTAATGCAATAAAAGATCAACTGGATAAATACATGCACCTGATGGTGTATGGCGAGTATGTACAAACCCCGCAGGTACGTTTTGCCGAAAAGCTGGTTTCCCTATCACCGGAAAGCCTCCAATCCGTTTATTTTACCAACTCAGGCGCCGAAGCCGTAGAAGGTGCGTTAAAACTGGCCAAACGTTTTACCGGCAGGCAACAGATCATCGCTTTTCATAATTCTTATCACGGTAGCACCCATGGCGCTTTAAGCGTGATGGGTAACGAGGAATTTAAGCAGGCTTATCGCCCGCTTTTACCGGGTGTGGGCTTTATCGGTTTAAATAACTTTGATGACCTTAACCTTATTACTCATCAAACGGCCTGTGTTATTTTGGAGACCGTACAAGGCGAAGCAGGCGTACTGGTTCCGGATAAAGCCTATATGCAGGCATTGCGCAAACGTTGTACCGATCAGGGTGTGCTTTTAATCCTCGATGAAATACAAGCGGCTTTCGGACGGACCGGTCGACTATTTGCCTTCGAACATTTCGGCATCGTGCCTGATATCCTTTTACTGGCCAAGGCGCTGGGCGGCGGCATGCCTGTAGGCGCTTTTATAGCGTCGCATGGTATCATGTCGGCATTAAAAGAAAATCCCATCCTCGGGCATATAACCACCTTTGGCGGGCACCCCGTTTGTTGTGCCGCCGGCCTTGCAGCCCTGGAAGTGCTGCTGGCAGAAGATCTTATTAGCCAGGTTGCAGAAAAGGAAGCGCTATTCAGGAAATTATTGGTACATCCCTCTATAAAAAACATCCGCGGCAAAGGACTGATGCTGGCCATCGAATTTGCCGACTTCGATCTCAATAAAAAAATAATAGACCGCTGCATTGAACACGGTGTAATTACCGATTGGTTTTTACATTGCAGCAATGCCATGCGAATTGCCCCGCCATTAGTTATAACCCAGGCTGAAATTGAAAAAGCCTGCGCCGTTATTGTAGAAGCTATCAGCTTTTACAGTTAGACATTTTTCTTATCTCCGCCTGCCTCATCATAAGGCTCTGGGTGTTCGAAACCTTGAAAACGTAATGCAGCAACCCTCTTTAACGCTTGCGTTAGAGAGGATGGTCGAGCGAAGCGATGACCGGGTGAGTAAACTATGCGCCATGCGTTTGCGCAAATACTGCTCGCAAAGTCGACTCAATGCGTCCATCCCAAGCCCGTTTCGTGGCATTTAATTGTAAAAATTTAGTTCTAATTAAATTGGTATGGTTTATGCATTATACCATCCTGAGTATAAAAATAAGCCTTATTGGCCTTTGAGAAGTCTTTTTTAGACAAATCGCGCACTTTTTTTAAGTCACAGCTTTAAACAAATAATTAATACAGGCGTTAATCAGTCAAACATCTGCTACAAAATATGAAAGTATCGTATATATCAACCTACCCACCCCGCGAGTGCGGAATTGCCACATTTAATCAAAATTTAATGCGTGCCATCAACGCCAATTTTCCCGAGCGGAAGAATTTGCTGCAGGGAGGTTTTGTGGTTGCTTTAAATGATTCTGAGAATATGCAGGAGTATGAATATCCTGAAGAGGTTAAATATGTCATCCGCCAAAATCATCAGAAAGATTATATACGGGCAGCCAATTATATCAATACCAGTGATGCGGATGTTTGCATCCTGGAACATGAATTCGGTATTTATGGTGGCGAGAGCGGTATTTACATATTGCCACTCATTAACCGATTAGAAAAACCATTAATATCAATACTACACACCATATTAAAAGACCCAAGCTATGTTCAGCGGATCATCATTCGTGAAATTGCCGAGCAATCGTCAAAAATAATTGTGATGAGTCGCAGAGCGGTTGAGTTTTTAACCACCATTTATGATGTGCCTGAAGATAAAATTCAGATCATAGAGCACGGCGTACCCGATGTGGAAGCCTGCGCAGATAATCCGGTGAAAAACCTGAGTCAGTTTAAAAAACAAAGAGTATTGTTGACCTTTGGGCTGATTAGTCGTAACAAAGGGCTCGAAACGGTTATCAGGGCCCTGCCGAAAATAGTAGCCAATCACCCCGACGTAATGTATGTGGTATTGGGTAACACGCATCCCGGCGTTATCAAAAACTCCGGCGAGGAGTACCGTGATCATCTAAAAACCCTGGCGGCTCAATTGGGTGTATCCAAACATTTAAGCTTCATTAACAAATTTGTGAGCGAAGAAGAATTGGTAAACTACCTGTCGGCCGCCGAAATTTATGTTACGCCTTATCTTAATGAAGCGCAAATAACCAGCGGCACATTATCCTACGCGGTAGGGGCAGGTGCAGCAGTGGTATCAACACCTTACTGGCACGCTACCGAACTATTGGCCAATAACAGGGGCCGGTTATTTGATTTTAAAAATGCCGATGCACTTGCCGAAAACGTTATTGAATTATTGGATCAGGAACGGGTGCTGCGCGAACTTAAAGAAAATGCTTATGCCTATGGCCTGCATTTACGCTGGCCGGTTATTGGTGCCGAATATATTAAAGTGGCGCAGGAAGCATGTTCTGCACACGATTTTAGGGACAAAATACTAAAAAACAGCATTGTTGATCCCGAAATAATGCCCAAGTTTAGTTTAACGCATGTTTTACGTTTAACGGATGACACAGGTATTGTTCAACATGCCAAATACGGCATCCCTAATTTAAAAGAAGGGTATTGTGTTGATGACAATTCACGCGCATTAATAATGGCTTTAATGGCTTACCAGCGCAGCAAAAGCAAGGAAGCCTTTGAGTTATTGCCCGTGTACCTGAGCTTTATTCACTATATGCAGACAGAAGATGGCAACTTCCGTAACTTTTTAAGTTTCGATCGCCATTACCTGGACGAAGTGGGTTCCGAAGATTCTTTTGGCCGCACGGTATGGGCATTGGGCTATTTGATCGGCTGCGCAGCCAGTAATTCATACCGTGAGTTTGCTACCGAGTTATTTCACCGGTCGTACCCGCATTTTAAAGCGTTGAAGCATTTAAGGGGGATGGCAAATACCATAATAGGTATAGCGTCTTACCTGCAGGCGGTTCCCGGTGATGAGGGGATGTTGAATGAATTAATAAGGCTAACGCAACCATTGATAGACGCTTTCGAAAATACGCAGTCTGATGATTGGCAATGGTTTGAGGAGAAAATGACCTATGATAATGGTATTCTGCCGCTGGCCCTGCTGCATTCCTGCGAAATAACCGGAAATGAGAAAGTGAAACAAATAGCTTTAAAATCGATGGCCTTTTTGGATAAGCTGACATTATCCAATGGGTATTTGAGCCCGGTTGGTAATGATGGCTGGTATTACCGGGGCGGATCATTCCCTACGTTTGACCAGCAGGCTATTGAAACCATGGCCATGGTGCTGATGCATTTCCAGGCCTACAAGATTTTCAGGAAACCGCAGTATATCGAAAAAATGTTTTTAAGTTATAAATGGTTCCTGGGCGAAAATACGCTAAGGGCGCCGCTGTATGATCACGAAACCAAGGGTTGCTGCGACGGTTTATTGCCAACGGGCATCAACCGCAACCAGGGCGCCGAGAGTACATTGGCCTACCTGATCTCGCATTTGACAGTGCTAAAGGCCTTTGAGCTTGAGTACGAGTACAATAAAGTTGGCCAGTTTGCCGAAAGCTGTTAAATGAAAGTAGCTGTATTGGCACCAGTTGCCTGGCGCACGCCGCCCAGGCATTACGGTCCCTGGGAACAAATTGCATCCAGCATTACCGAGGGATTGGTAAAAAGGGGTATTGATGTTACCCTGTTTGCCACCGGCGATTCGATAACGGCAGGTAAACTTGCTGCCATTTGTGACAGTGGTTACGAAGAAGACGTGACCCAGGATGCCAAAGTGCTGGAATGTTTGCACATCAGTAACCTGGTTGAGCAAGCATCGAACTTCGATATTATCCATAATAATTTCGATTTTTTGCCGCTGACGTATTCGAGGCTGATAAAAACACCCTTTATTACTACGATACACGGTTTTTCGTCGCCGAAGATCGTCCCGGTTTATAAAAAGTACAATGATACCGGCTCATACGTTTCGATAAGCAACGCCGACCGCAGCCCCGAGCTCAATTACCTGGCTACGGTTTACAACGGATTGGACGTTAAATATTTTGATTTTAATAAAAACGGTGGCGATTACCTTTTGTATTTCGGTCGTATACACCATCATAAAGGAACCGCAGAAGCCATCGAAATAGCGAAAAAAAGCGGCCGTAACCTATTGATCGCCGGTATTATCCAGGACACAAACTATTTTAAGGAGAAAATAGAACCGCAGTTAAATTCCCAAATTCAATATATAGGCAACGCCGAGCCTGCCAAACGAAACGAGCTTTTGGGAAATGCTTATGCCTTATTACACCCCATCAATTTCGATGAGCCCTTCGGCATGAGCGTAGCCGAAGCCATGTTATGCGGCACACCCGTGATTGCCTTTAATCGCGGATCGATGCCCGAGCTTGTTAAGCAAGGGGAGACAGGTTTTCTGGTTGATAACATCGATGACGCCGTTGAAGCGGTAGCCCTCATTAAAAACATCAGCCGGGAAGATTGCCGCAACTGGGCGTCATCACAATTTTCAAGCGATAAAATGGTGGATGATTACGTGGCGCTTTA
>Ga0206865_1247_pt1 | contig 13158 bp, 14 predicted proteins | sample Alteio_BWOrgCont_39_FD_152628 | JGI IMG/M metagenome (GOLD analysis project Ga0206865, IMG submission 152628) | Enriched cells from forest soil in Barre Woods Harvard Forest LTER site, Petersham, Massachusetts, United States -... | ecosystem: Environmental > Terrestrial > Soil > Temperate forest >...
AACTTGTTCCGCGTGCGACGCTCGAGCCTGAGATTGATCCCGCTAATTGCCCGATTAAACTTCCGGCGATACGTGGTTCAAACACAACCGGGAACTGACCGGTCGGCATTTTACGCGGCGCCAACCTTTTGACAGTGCGTTCGCCGGCTGTTTTGCCGATGCTGGCCGCGCTTGGCATATCAGAGGCAAAGACGCGCATCGCATACTCATGATCTGTCACCATCCCTGTCCCGTCGCCGGCTAAGACCGAAGCGCTAAGGCTATAAGAGGTGCGGCGATAATGACCAACGAACCCATTACTGCTTGCGAGCGTAATTTCTCCACTGCTTGTATCGGCACTTACACCTTCGGAATTGGTGACACCTTGAACGGCCATCGCTGTTTCTTCTGCTTCGTGTGTCTGGGCGATAAGCTGTTCTGCTGTGAGTTCTGTCGTGTCGGACATAACCAACTTTGGCCAATCCTTGGTAATTTGATCAGGATCAGCAATGCCGCAGAATTCGTCCTCGGGTGCTGCCTTGGCCATCGTTACGGCGCGTTCGACCAGTTCTCTTAAGGTTTGGGGGCGACGGTCTGTTGCCGATACCATCGCCTGCTTTTTGCCTACGAAAACCCGCAAGCCTAAATCACCCGATTCAGACCGCTCCAGGCTTTCAACCTTGCCTAACCGCCAACCGACAGAAAGGGATGTAGAATCGATCAGCATGGCATCGGCAGCGCTAGCGCCGGTTTTAAGGGCGTTTTTTTAACCAGATCATTGAGAAGGGAAGCGGCTTCGGTCATGGCGTTCTCTTACCTAAAATTGGGTGCGGGTACTGCATAAGCTCCAACCAAGCAACTGAACAGGGCTTTTTTGTGCCTCATATAAGTAATCTTTGCCAGAAATAGGCGAAGCGGTTATAAGCTGACCCCTGCTAATACCTTCATTTCCGATTGAATCACCGGAGTAAGATTGTGTCCATTTTTTCAGGCAAATCGAGCGTTGCTAAACCCATCGCTTTCCTGGGCTTAAGCCTCATTTTTCTTGGCGCCTTGACCTCGCCCGCTTTGGCCGATGGCATCCCGCACCCTTGGGGTCTTAATCTTCAGGATCCGGGGTCACCCCTTCAGGCACGCATCAATGATTTCCATGATATTCTCCTATGGATCATTACCATCATCAGCGTTTTCGTCCTGGGCCTCCTTGTCTATGTCATGGTTCGCTATAACAAATGGACAAACCCAACGCCTACGACAACGACACATAACGTTAAGTTGGAAATTGTTTGGACCTTGCTGCCTTGCTTCATCCTCATCGGCATCGCGCTGATTTCATTCCCCCTCCTTTATTACGGAGATCGCACCCCGGATAAAGTTGACCTCACGCTCAAGGTCACAGGGCATCAATGGTATTGGAGCTATGAATATCCTGATAATGGTGACATCACTTTTGATAGCCATGCTATTTGGGATTCGTCCGATGTCACACCTGACCAAGCCAACAAACTTATTGCTGATGCATCGAAGGACTGGCTCATCAAGGGCACACCACAACGTATGTTGGAAGTTGATAATCGCGTTGTCTTGCCGGTGGGTGCTGCTGTCCGTGTGCAAATCACGGCGACTGATGTTGAGCATTCATGGTTTCTGCCCTCACTTGCTGCCAACCGCATGGCAGTCCCTGGTCGCTTGAATGAAATCTGGCTCAAAGTTGACCACGAGGGCATTTATTATGGCCAATGCTCGATGATTTGTGGCAATGGCCATGGCTATATGCCCATCGTCATCGAAGGGGTATCACCCGACAAATTCCAGGAATGGGTGAAGTCGAAAAAAGCAGCTGTAGGATCTTTGGCGCCTTCGTCAAAGTTCGCCGCGATCCAATAACTTAGAATTTTTGCAAGGAAGCCAAGATATGACGACAGCACATTATGTAACTGCCCATGAAGGTGAGCATGATCACAAGCCGGGCTTTTTTTGTCCGTTGGTTTTGCTCAACCAATCACAAAGACATCGGCACACTTTATTTGCTGTTCGCAGTTGTTGCCGGCCTCATTGGTGGTGCTTTTTCAGTTTGGATGCGGTTGGAGCTCAAGGATCCAGGCCTACAATATTTCACTAATGGGCAACAATGGAACGTGATCATAACAGCCCACGGCTTGATCATGGTGTTCTTCACCGTTATGCCTGCCTTGATTGGTGGCTTTGGGAACTGGTTCATTCCTTTGATGATCGGTGCACCCGATATGGCGTTCCCACGCCTTAATAACATCAGTTTCTGGCTCCTGATCCCCTCATTTGCCTTGCTGCTTGGCTCGGCTTTAGTGGGCCCTGGCGCGGGTACGGGTTGGACGATCTATCCGCCGCTTTCAAGCGCCGTTGGCCATCCCGGCGCTTCCATGGATATGGCGATCTTCTCGCTCCATTTAGCGGGTGCCTCTTCCATCCTTGGTGCCTTGAACTTCATCACCACCATTTTCAATATGCGTGCCCCTGGCATGACATTGCATAAAATGCCGCTTTTCATCTGGGGCATGCTCGTGACAGCTTTCTTGTTGTTGCTCGCTGTTCCTGTCCTCGGCGGCGCTATCACCATGTTGCTGACAGACCGTAACTTCGGCACCAGCTTCTTCGATCCTGCTGGCGGGGGTGATCCACTCTTGTTCCAGCATTTGTTCTGGTTCTTCGGCCATCCTGAAGTTTACATCATGATCTTGCCGGCTTTCGGCATCATCAGCCAGATCGTCTCGACTTTCTGCAAGAAGCCAATCTTTGGCTATCTTGGCATGGCTTACGCCATGGTTGCCATTGGTGTCATTGGCTTTGTCGTCTGGGCGCATCATATGTATACGGTTGGCCTCGACGTCAACACACGCGCTTACTTCACCGCTGCCACCATGATCATTGCTGTGCCAACCGGCATCAAGATTTTTTCATGGATCGCAACCATGTGGGGCGGCTCGATGGATTTCAAGACGCCTATGCTTTGGGCGCTTGGCTTTATCTTCCTCTTCACTGTTGGTGGTGTCACCGGCGTCGTGCTTGCAAATGCGGGCCTCGATATCGCTGTGCATGATACTTATTACGTTGTGGCCCATTTCCATTATGTGCTGTCGCTGGGGGCTGTATTCGGCATCTTCGCGGGCTTTTATTACTGGATTGGCAAGATGTGCGGCCGCACTTACCCCGAATGGGCGGGCAAAGTCCATTTCTGGCTGACCTTCATTGGCGTCAATTTTACCTTTTTTCCGATGCATTTCCTGGGGTTGCAGGGCATGCCACGCCGTATCCCCGACTATCCGGACGCCTTCCATGGCTGGAACGAAATCGCGACTTACGGTGCGTTGTTATCTTATGCCGCGGCTCTTTGGTTTGTAGGCGTTGCCATTTACACCATATTCTGGGGTAAAAAAGTTGGCGCTAATTACTGGGGCGAAGGTGCTAATACGCTCGAATGGACCGTCTCTTCACCGCCGCCATTCCACACGTTTGATACATTACCGCGCGTTGAGTAATGCAAGCTTTAGACCCTTTTCGTAATTCATTAAGCCGAGCCGTATCCGCTGGTAATTATGCCCCACATTCACCGGATAGCTTGCTCCTTGGGTTGGGGTTGTGCGTCATAGGCGGGATCTTTTTCTTTTACCCTAAAGGGCGACAAAAATCTGCCGGGGCAGAATGGCTTTTAAGTGAGAGTGAAAAAAATGACCCCTTAAAACTTGAAGAGGACCGCATTAACTCAAGTAAGGCTGCCGGAGCGTTTATATTTTTTGCCGGTATATGCATGTTTGCATATTGGGCGGGTTGGATGGATATAGTTGTCAATAATTTTGCCTCAAATGTTCTGCAAGGAAACCCTTAAGTGACCATATCACATATAACCACAACACAGTTTGACTCGAATGTCGGATCATCCGTGCGCGACTATGTCGAGCTGCTAAAGCCGCGCGTCATGTCGCTGGTTGTGTTTAGTGGCTTAGTTGGCCTGATTGTTGCGCCTGGTCATATCCATCCGTTGTTAGGATTTGTTACCATCCTTTCTATTGCTTTGTCGGCTGGGGGCAGTGCTGCCGTCAATATGTGGTACGACCGTGATATCGACGCCATCATGTTGCGCACACGGACGCGTCCCCTGCCGCAAGGCCGTATTGAGCCCCAAGCCGCGCTTGAATTCGGTAGCACGCTTATTTTCTTATCCGTCGTTCTTATGGCTTTGGTTGTTGGCTGGTTGGCGGCTGGCTTGCTTGCCTTTGCATCACTCTTTTATATCTATGTTTATACAATCTGGCTCAAGCGCAGGACCCCCCAGAACATTGTTATCGGTGGTGCTGCAGGGGCTTTCCCGCCCGTTATCGCTTGGGCTGCGGTCACGGGAAGCATTGGTCTCCCAGCCGTTATTTTGTTCCTTATCATCTTCTTTTGGACGCCGCCTCATTTTTGGGCATTGGCGCTTTATAGGAACGAGGATTACCGCCGCGCTGGTGTGCCGATGATGCCTGTTATTGCGGGCGCACGTAGAACCAAGATTGAAATGCTGGTCTATACGTTGATCCTATTTCCTTTAAGCCTTGCCCCAGCCTTCACAAATATGGGCGGCATTGTTTATTTGGCAGGGGCCACGGCCCTCAGCAGCCTTTTTATCGTTTGTGCCGTCCGTGTCATGTTTGATGACACCCATAAATCGGCGCGCCAGATGTTTGGTTATTCCATCTTTTATCTCTTTGCACTCCTCACGCTGCTTTTAGTTGAGCATGCCTTACAGGTCTGGGCATGAATGAGCCTGAAGCCACGGATCCTGTTATAGTTGAGCGCAAACGCCGCCAACGCGGCCGCAACTACGCGATCTTCTTTATTTTACTGGGTTTCGTTGTTTTGGTTTACGCCGTCACTATCACCAAGATCAAAATGGGCTACGGCCCATGAAGAAGATGGATAAGAATTCGCGCATCCTCCTGATGCTTGCAGGTTTTGTGGTGCTGATGGTGGGCATCGCTTATGTGTCGGTACCGCTCTATAGCCTTTTCTGTCGCGCGACCGGTTTTGGCGGGACGCCCCTACGTGTCACCACTGCCGCACCAGAAACCAAGGAGCGCATGATCACCGTTACGTTCGATGGGAATGTCGATCCTGCACTGCCGTGGGATTTTGCCCCGGACGTTAAAAGCGTGCGGATCAAATTGGGCGAAGAAACAACTATTAAATATCACGCCACGAACCGGGGTCCTAAGACCCTTGTTGGGACAGCAACCTATAATGTGCAGCCGGATAAAACGGGTGCTTATTTTGACAAAATCCAGTGCTTTTGCTTTACAAAACAGCCCATAAAACCGGGCGAAACCGTTGAATTGCCAGTACAGTTTTATATTGATCCTGCCCTTGCCGATGACCATCAAAACGATGATGTGCAAAACATCACCTTGTCATATACCTTCTTTTTAGCCAAAGATCAGGACAAGTTGAAGCAAGTGCCCATTGATTCCGAAGACTAAAGCCCAACCCCTCAAGAACCTCGAGAGTTAGCATCATGAGCAACGACCATCACGATACCATTACCTATAAAGACAGCGGTATCGCACAGCCCTGGCATCTTGTACGCCCCTCTATCTGGCCTTTGATCGGCGCGATCGTTGCCGGCCTCATGGTTGGCGGCATGGTCCTCTATATGCATAAAGACAAGATCGGCTCGGTTGATCTTGGAGCCGGTTGGCCCATGATCGGTTTGGTTGGTGTTCTTTATGTCATGTATCGCTGGTGGAAAACCATCATCCATGAATCGTCGGTCGAGCACGCCCACTCGCCTGTTGTAAAAATCGGCCTGCGTTACGGCATGGCCTTATTCATCGCTTCCGAAGTGATGTTCTTCTCGGCCTTTTTCTGGGCTTATTACAGCGCAGCCCTCTATCCGCCTGCGATCCTGGGCGGTGTTTGGCCTCCCGCCAATATCAAGACCTTTGATCCCTTTGATATGCCTTCAATCATGACATTGATCTTGTTGCTGTCAGGCACAACAGTCACTTGGGCGCATCATGCCGTACTTGAGGGTAAGCAGAAGGAAATGGTCAAGGCGCTGGCTCTTACGGTGGCTTTGGGTTTCAGCTTCTCGCTTTGCCAAGCTTACGAATACCATCACGCTGAATTCAGCATCAAGAGCGGCATGTTCGGCTCAACCTTCTTCATGGCAACGGGTTTCCATGGGTTGCATGTCATCATCGGCACGATCTTCCTGGCCGTCTGTTGGTGGCGCGCCAAGCAAGGGCATTTCACCCAAGAAAGCCATTTTGGCCTTGAAGCCGCGGCCTGGTATTGGCACTTCGTTGACGTTGTCTGGCTATTCCTCTTCGTCTCGATCTACTGGTACGGATCACATTGATAGAGCTCCGCATTGGCGGCGGCCTTTTAACGCTCCGCCTTTGGCCGACGATCATCGCAGCAGGTATGTTTGTAACGTTGCTGGGTCTTGGGACTTGGCAGGTTCAGCGGTTGCAATGGAAAACAGAGCTTCTGGCCACGATCGAGGCGCGCTCGCAGGAAGAGCCTATCGATGTTTCTGAAATAAAAGATATAAACCAGGTTGATTATAGACCTGCGCAAGCGTCAGGCCTTTTCCAGTATGATCGTGAGTTTTACCTCCATGCGATATCGTTGGAGGGAGAGGGTGGTTATCACGTCCTTACGCCGCTTCAGCTGGAGAATGGGAAATACCTACTGGTTGACCGTGGCTGGGTCCCTTTTGATAAGAAGCTGCCAGCGACGCGGCTTGATGGCCAACTCATTGGCTCTGTCTTGGTCAAAGGTATTTTGCGTATCCCCCGTAGCTACTGGATGCAGCCGGCCAATAGCTCCTCTAAGAATGATTGGTATAGTATTGACCTCACCGCCATGGCGAAAATGGCTGATATCCCCGAATTCATGCCCTTCGTCTTAGATGCCGACAGCACCAAAAATGCCGGTGGCTATCCCCTTGGTGGCCAGACCCGTAAGGTGCTGCCCAACAACCATTTGAGCTACGCCATCACTTGGTATGGGCTGGCTTTGGCCCTCTTGGTTATCTATGGCATCTCTTCTTACCGTAAAGTATCCTAAGCCCCATGGGCATCCTCTATCATAGTACGCGCGGCCACGCGCCCGAGCTTGACCTTAAAGGGGTCACCCTAACAGGGTTGGCCTCGGACGGCGGCCTTTATGTGCCCAAAACCTGGCCGACCTTCAGTGCTGCCGATATCGAAGCTATGAAAAACAAATCCTATCTTGATATCGCCCAGCAGGTCATATGGCCATTCGCAAAACCTTCCCTTACTGATGTCGCTTTGCAGCGTTTGTTGCAGCAAGCCTATGCTGGCTTTCATGATCCGCTTATCACACCCTTGAAACAACTCGACGACCGCCATTGGGTCTTAGAATTATTTCATGGCCCAACTTTGGCCTTTAAGGACATTGCCTTGCAGCTGCTGGGCTTGGTGTTTGAGTATTTCCTCAGCCAGTCAGGTGACCGCATGACGGTTCTTGGGGCGACCTCCGGTGACACAGGGTCAGCGGCTATCGCAGCCTTAGCCAACCGTAAAAATATCGACGTCTTTATCCTCTATCCCAAGAAGGGGCCAAGCGAGATCCAGCGCAAACAAATGACGTGCGTTGAGGCGCCCAATGTCCAGGCCGTAGCCATTGATGGAAGCTTCGATGATTGCCAAGCGATCGTAAAGGCGTTACTCGGCAACCAACAATGGCGCACCCAATATAAATTGGCCGCTGTCAATTCCATCAACTGGCTGCGCATCATGGCGCAGATGGTTTATTATTTCGTTGCCGTTGCCCGTATGGGGGGTGTGCGCCCGGTCAGTTTTGTGGTGCCAACTGGCAATTTTGGCAATGTGTATGCGGCTTATGCTTCCATGTTGTGCGGCCTGCCCATATCAAAACTGGCGGTTGCCAGTAACAGTAATGATATCCTCACGCGCTTCTTTACCTCCGGCAAAATGAAGGCTGAGGGGGTTCAATCAACGCTCAGTCCAAGCATGGATATCCAAGTCAGCAGCAATTTTGAGCGGCTCCTTTTTGATCTTTGCAATGCCAATGGCGCGCAGGTGCGGAAATTCATGGAAGAGCAGCGTACACAAAATATGTTTGATGTCTCACAAGTCCAATTAGCCATGGCACGGCAAGTCTTTACCGCTGCGCGTGTGACTGACGATCAAACGATCCAGACGATCAAAGACGTCTATAAAGAAAGTGGCTATATCCTCGATCCCCATTCTGCTGTCGGTGTCGCGGCCTCGCGTATGTTAGAAAAAGAATTACCGGATCCAGTCATTAGCCTCGCTTGCGCCCATCCGGCTAAGTTCCCAGAAACGATCCAACGTGCTATTGGCCTAACACCTCCCTTGCCTGAAGCTTTGGCGGCTTTACTGAGGAAGCCAGAACGCACAGTATCCTTACCTGCCGATATCGCAGCAGTTGAAAAATTCATCTCCGAACGGGTCAAGCTATGACAATCCAGATCACCACCCTTAAAAACGGCCTCCGCGTTGCAACGGATACGATGCAAGATGCTGAAAGCGTCGTTGTTGGCGCATGGGTAGGGGTTGGGACAAGGCATGAGCCGTGGTCGGCTAATGGTGTTGCCCATCTGGTCGAGCATATGATGTTCAAAGGGACTAAAAAACGTTCATCTTATGCGCTTTCCGCCAGTATCGAAAAGAATGGCGGCATGATGAATGCCCATACAACGCGGGAGGAAACAGCTTATTACGCGCGTGTCCTGCCGGAAAATACCGATCTCGCCTGCGATATTATTTCTGACATGCTGCAAAATTCCGTTTTCAACACCAAGGAATTGGCGCGTGAGAAGCAGGTGATCATTCAGGAGATCGGGCGCGATATTGATAGTCCTGAGGATTTTGTTTTCGATGCCATGCACCAACAAGCGTTCCCAAAGCAGAAAATTGGCCGTTCAATCTTGGGCTCAGCCAAAGTCATCGCTAAACTGCCACGGAGTGCCGTAGCTGATTATGTGAAGACCTATTACCGCGCCACTAACATGGTGATTGTGGGTGCAGGAAAGCTTGACCATGAGGATTTTGTTGAGACTGTCAAAAAGCGCTTCGGCAAATTGCCGCGCGGCAAGGCGCCTAAGAAAGAGCCAGCTAAAATTGTAGGCGGCGCTAAACTGATGCCCAAAAAAATTGAACAACTCCATTTGATCATGGGTTTTGCGAGTCCTGGCTTCCATAACCCGGCGATTTACCCGGCACAGCTGCTATCAATTTTGCTTGGCGGTAATTCATCCTCGCGCTTGTTCCAAAAAGTCCGTGAAAAACGTGGCTTGGTTTATACCGTCAGCTCCGGCCTTGCGGCCTTTAGTGATGCGGGCATTTTCCAGATTTATGCAGGGACTGATCCTAAGCGTGTCGAGGAGCTCATACCCGTCATTTGCAATGAATTGCGTGATGTGACCCATAACGTGACAAAAGGCGAGCTTGATCGTGCCAAGGCGCAGGTGCGTGCTGATATGCTGATGGGGCAAGAAAGCGTCATGCGCCGTGCCGAAGTGCTGGGGCATCAATTGATAGCCTATGGCAAGCCCATTTTAACGGAGACCATCCTCAAAAAACTGATGGCTGTGACCAAGAAGGATGTCGAAGCCATGGCGAGCAAGATTTTTGGGCAGAAACCCATTATTACTGCGCTTGGTCCCCTTGGTAAGCTTGAGGACTATAAGTCAATCGTCAAACGGCTATCAGCCTAACCGAGGGTTGGTTCACTGGATGTTGCGGCTCATCTCATCCTTCTTCACTTTCCAAAGCCGTTGGCCATCCCCATCGCCTGACACACAGCTTATGGGTAAGGACGTCATCCTACGCATGGGTGACCCCTCTGATTGGCGGCATTGGCGGGCTATCCGGGAGATGAGTAGAAGCTTTCTCGAACCTTGGGAGCCGAGCTGGCCCCACAACGCATTGGATTATAATTTTTTCTGTGGGCTTCTACGCCGGAGCTGGCGTGATTGGCGGCAAGGCAACGCTTATGCCTTCATGATCTTCCGGCGCACTGAGGAAGGCAAGGTAGGTGCATTGGTGGGCGGTATAGCTCTTAATGATATTCAGCGTGGCATTGCCCAGAAGGGCACGCTTGGCTACTGGATTGGTCAGCCTTATGCGCAAAAGGGCTATATGACTGAAGCGGCGGGGTTGGTCTGTGATTTTGCCTTCCAGACACTTCGCTTGCATAGAGTTGAGGCGAGTTGCATTCCAACGAATGAGCCGAGCAAAAGTCTTTTAAGGAAGCTACAATTTGAAGAAGAAGGATATGCCCGTGCCTATTTACAAATTAATGGTGCCTGGCAGGATCATGTGTTGTGGGGAAAGAGGTCGCTTCGCCCACAAACACATGTCTGATACTAACTCTACTCAGTAGCTTTAATTGAGGATGTGGCCTTTGCTTTGGATACGGTCACGGACTTGGCGTAGAACGCAATCGAGCAATTCTTTGTCTTGAGCGTGATGAAGGGCAACTTCGCCCGATCGAACAACTTTTTTGTTATAGTCCGATACTCTGTACTGAAGCTTGGCTGTGTAATCTGAGATTTCAGCCGTGCAGTACATGGGCGAAAAGGCTTTCACAACACTGGTGATGATTTCCTCGTTCGATAACATGGCAACCCCCTATTCTTCGGTTGATGTTTCAGGTGTATCGATCATCGCACCTGCAACCATACCGGCATTGGAGCGTACTTTAGCTTCAATAGAGGCTGCCATTTCTGGGTTATCGCGCAGGAACTGTTTGGCATTCTCACGGCCTTGACCGATACGTTGGCCATCATACGAGAACCAAGCCCCCGACTTCTCAACAACACCAGCTTGGGCGCCGAGGTCGATAAGTTCACCGAGTTTTGAGATACCTTCGCCATACATGATATCAAACTCAACAACGCGGAAGGGAGGTGCCATCTTGTTTTTAACAACTTTAACGCGAGTCTGGTTGCCAACAACGGTTTCCCTATCTTTGATGGCGCCAATGCGACGAATATCAAGGCGGACGGATGAATAGAATTTGAGGGCATTACCGCCCGTGGTTGTTTCGGGGTTGCCGAACATGACACCAATCTTGAGGCGGATTTGATTGATGAAAATAACCATGCAGTTTGATTTGGAGATCGAACCGGTTAGCTTACGTAAGGCTTGGCTCATCAAACGGGCTTGCAGGCCCACATGGGTATCGCCCATTTCGCCTTCCAACTCAGCGCGTGGCACCAAGGCTGCAACAGAGTCGACAACGAGAACATCGATAGCACCAGAACGAACCAGCGTGTCAGCGATTTCTAGGGCTTGTTCGCCAGCATCAGGCTGTGAGATCAAAAGCTCATCAATGTTCACACCAAGCTTACGGGCATAGCCAGGGTCGAGGGCGTGTTCGGCATCAACAAAGGCACATGTGCCGCCTGTCTTTTGGGCTTGGGCAATGACGTGGAGGGCAAGCGTGGTCTTGCCTGAGCTTTCAGGGCCGTAGATTTCAATGACACGGCCACGGGGCAAACCACCAATACCAAGAGCGATATCGAGGCCGAGTGAGCCGGTTGAAACTGTTTCAATTTCTGCTGGTTGGCCACCGACGCCGAGTTTCATGACTGAACCTTTGCCAAAGGCACGTTCGATCTGGCTCAAAGCTGCATCTAATGCTTTCTGGCGGTCTGAGTTCACTTCCTTGTTTTCCTTGCTGTCTTTTTCGACGATATGGAGATTGGCATTCCGGGACATGATGAACTCCTTCGGTTTAGCAGGGGTGACGGGGTGACGATATAGGCAGTGGGGTACTGAAAGGGTGGTAAGGCTTGTCTCTATGTTTATGGTTTGTTCTCATAACGCGAAACCTGTTCCTATTGCAAGTTCTATTTTTGTTCTTTTCCAAATTATTTTCTAACCCACTGTATTATAATGATTTTACGCGCATGTAGGCCCAAGGGGTAGGGCCACCACGATTTTCCCAAGCGACAGCAAAGCTATCGATGGGATCCACATAAAGCTCTGGTGGAGAGATGATCGAAAAATCAAAGATATAAGGGCGGTTATAAATGACCTCGATGTCATGTGTGTCCTTAAAGCGCTCGACAATTTCTTTCGAAATTGTTGGGACGAAAACATCATGAAGTTCAACAAGGATATCGATCTTCTTCAAGGCTGGGTAGAGCGCTGGATCAAGAAGTTGGAGTTCGGCCCCTTCGATATCCACGAGTGCCAATGTTTTTTCTTTCTCATAGGCAGCAAAATCTTCGCCTTTATATATCCCACTTACTTTAACGCGATCCCCTACGTTGTTGAGCGTGGCCAGTTCATGGCAATTCTTTTGCTCAGCTTCAAGGATATCAAAAGCCTCGATTTTCGTTTGTGGCATGCGCAAGGCAAAGCCAACGGCATAATAACCGAATGAACAGCCAATATTCAGAATGGTTTTGTAAGGTGTTGCCATAATGCGGTCTACAACGCCATGTAACTCATGTTCGTAGCAACCCATCAGGATAGGGCCAAAAGCTTTTTCCATGGCGCCTTTGGCAAGTTTCATATTCTTGAAGGGGCCGGACAGTACAGTGGGGCCTATGCGGCCCGCGATCTCGGTACTGAGGACGTAGTTATGAATAAAAGCCAACGTCGTCCAAATGCGTGTCAGTTTAAAATCATCAGCCTCATCCTTATCCAACGCCTCGCGTACCTTGGATAGAACCTGCGCAGTTGTTTCAGGTGGATAGTGATACATGGGATAAAGCTCGAATCGATGACATGGTGCAGCTGAAAGTTGGCATGCTTGACGCACGCCGTCTAGGGTCAGGGCGTTACGTCATGTTGATGGATGTTATCATGAACCCGATGAAGGGGTGCTAAAGCGGACGGACGTCGCCTTCACGCGTCATCATCTTGCCAATCGACCAACTCAAAGCTTTTGCGATTTGCCTAATTGAGGCTTGGCGTGTTGCTTGAACGTCGCGCCGGCTTCGCCAAATAGCCGGCAGGCCTTTAAAGGCAGCGATGGTTCCTTTGATGCGCGCCGGCAAAGTAGGTGGATGACACATCAACATAAGATTACCGAGAACATGCAATGGCAAAAACGGCCATAATAAAATTCCGGGCATATTCTTAACGTAAGTCCAAATGCGGTTACGCGTGCCGTGATAAACCGAGAAGGGGCTCGAGA
>Ga0206865_1254_pt1 | contig 12279 bp, 12 predicted proteins | sample Alteio_BWOrgCont_39_FD_152628 | JGI IMG/M metagenome (GOLD analysis project Ga0206865, IMG submission 152628) | Enriched cells from forest soil in Barre Woods Harvard Forest LTER site, Petersham, Massachusetts, United States -... | ecosystem: Environmental > Terrestrial > Soil > Temperate forest >...
GCACGGTGGCTTCGAGTTCGCGTTGCCGGCGCAGAATTTCCTGTTGCTGCAATTCAATCTGCTTTTGTTTCTCGATGATGCTGACCTGCACTTCTTCCGCTTTCACCAATTGGCCCGTCTTGAACTTCTGCAAATCGTAGGCGAGGTCGGATTCGGCCTTTCTCTGGTTCACCGCGGCCTGGTATTGCGCGACGTTCGATTGATAATCTCGTTGCGCTTCGGCGATTTTCGTGTCGGCCGCGAACTTAGCCTCCTGTCCGGCCTGCGTCGCTTGCGAAGACTTGATCATCGCGTCACGGTCGGCTTCCGCTTGCGCAATCTGGGCGTCGCGTTTGACCTGCGCAATCCGTGGCTTGCCCAGCGCGTCCAGATAACCCTGTGAATCGCGGATGTCGCGAATGGTGAAGCTCACGATGCCCAAACCCATGTTCGCCATGTCACCGGCGGCCACTTCCTGCACCTTCGAGGCGAAGGCGTCGCGGTTCTGATAAATCTCTTCCACCGTCATGGTGCCGAGAATCGCGCGCAAGTGGCCTTCCAGCGTCTGCATGGCGATGTTCTTGATGTCGTCGGTGGCTTTGCTCAGGAACTGCTCAGCGGCGGTTGCAATCGATACGTCATCGCCTTTGACCTTGATCTGTGCGACACCATCCACCCGCACCGGCACGCCTTTGCTGGTATAAACTTCCGGCGTCTGAACATCGATCGTCAGCAATTCCAGGGAGAGAATGTCCACCTTTTCTTTGACCGGCATGACGAAGGTGCCACCGCCTTTGACGATACGGAAGCCGATATCCCGCGCAACGCCACCCGGGTCAACGATCCGGTGTTTGCCGCCCGATACCACCAGAACCTGGTTTGGACCCACTTTGGTGTAACGGCTGGCCCAAATGCCAAGGAAGATGAAGATGACGATGAGTATCGATGCGACCGCGCCAGCGATGAACATGGGCGTCGAAATATCGGCGAAGAGTGGAATGAGGTGCATGAGGTGTTTTAGTTATTTGGTTGTGGCCAGGTCCGTATCAAGCTGAACAAAAAACTGTGTGCCAACGATCCTGGTGATGCGCACGCATTGACCGGCGGTGACGGCCGAGCCGTCCGTGGTGCGGGCCGGGGCGGTGTAACGCGACCCGCCTTGGACGTAGGAGATTTCACCGACACCGTTGGGCGGGATGGGTGTTGCGATTGAGGCGACCTGGCCGATCAATGTCCCAACGCGTGATTCGCTGGAGCCCTGGAATTTGCGAAACATGTAGTTGAAGAAAGCGAACGTACCCAACGCGACCAGCATGCCCGCTGCAGCCGACACAGGAGCGCTGATCCATACAGTTTGGGTGGCGGGAATGCGCTCAAGGATCATTCCGCAAGCGCCGAACGCCGTGACAAAACTCGCCAGGACTGTCGGGCTGAAAAACGATATTCCCGGGATGCCACTGTGATCATAGCCAGCGTCCGCATGGCCGCCAGTACCCACATCCGCGTGGGCGTCATGGCCGCCGAACAAATGCCCGGCGATAGCGCTGAAGATGGTGAAAATTAAACCGACCGCCAGACAGATTGTGTAGATAATCATAGAAGCCTCGTCTTTCCATCTGCTGTTAATAAAGGGCCAATTAAACGGTCGTTGCAAGCACGAAAGGGCTTTGCGCTGCTAACAGTGTTCAGCAAATCTGCTTCTGTTGCGTTATAGTTCACATTCTTGCGTTGAAGAGACAACAGGCGCACCGGAGGCGCACCTACAATCTGGACGGTTCTTTGTAAAAATGATGGCATGGGCTCTCGGCTTGGACCGAGTGGTTTGACTGGCTTTAACCACAATTGTGCGTCCGCGCAATTCCCCCGGGGGGATTTTCGTCATTTCTTTTGAATAAAGTTCTCGCTATCCAGTTCGCTTGACCCTTTTTGGCCTAGTGGATTATTTTCCGTTCAGCGAAAGTCTATGACATGAGACATCGCGGCGCATTGTCATTTCTCGTCATTTTGGGCAGCCTCGCGGCTTCGGCGCAGACGCTGCCGAACCTGTCCTTCACCTCTCCAGCCAATCAACTGGTGCGTCTCGCCTGGCCATACACGAATTCAGGCTTCTGTTTGCAGGAATCCACCAATCTGGCCGTGGCCGCATGGCAGTCCAGCGCGCTTTCGCCGGTTTTTGATTCCAATTCCGCCGCGTTCTCTGTTGGCGCAGAGGCGACGAACACAACCATGTTCTTCCGGCTCGCTCAGCCGGCGGATTTGCGCGGAATTTACGTCTATGCGCCTCTCGAAGGCGGCCCCGATAATCCAAATGATGCGACAATATCCAACGCCATCAATACGCCCGGCGTTGACGGCCTGTTGATTGTCGGATTGTGGAGTTCCCTCGAAACGAATTTCAACCAATACGATTGGTCCCATTTGGACAAGTGGCTGAAATACGCCAACACCTACAACAAGAAAGTGGACTTGTCCATTCGGTCTGGTGATGGCACCCCCAACTGGCTTTTCCTCGCACCTACCAACGGCCCGGGCGCGACGCAACTGACCTTCGCCATCAGCCCAAAGGATGGCAACACAGGCGTGTGCCAGACAGACATTGTCACCATCCCCTGGGAAAACGCCTTCCTCAACTCGTGGAACGCCATGCTCACAAACCTGTCGGCACATCTCAAAAACACAGGCACTTACAGTGATGTCACGCTGCTCCGGCTCACCGGGATCAATCGCACCTCGGACGAATTGCGTTTGCCGGCGGAAACGCCGGACACCAACGTCTATACCGGCACGGGCCTGGAATGCGTGAGTAACGCGCCAGCCATCTGGCAGAGCAACGGTTACACGCCCTCCAACCTGCTTTTCGCCTGGAGCAACATCGTTGCTTCATTCAACACCAGTTTTCCCGACAAAACCTTCTGCGTCGCCATCATCCCTTATCCGCCGCAGATCCCGTTTCCGCCGATCGATGATAATGGCGAACTGATCACCAACAATCTGCCAGACCAGAACGCGCCGTTGCTGCAACTGGCCGGACAGATGCTGGCGGGCCGCCTCGTAGTGCAATTCAATTTCCTCATGACCAGCAACACGGCCAACCCGGCGGTGAGTGGAGGGGCATTAAGTTACGGGTCGCTCCCGGCCTTTCAAGCCAACGACTGGATGGCGGCCATCACGAACGTGGACGGCTCGGCATGCGGCGGCACCGTCAACAGCCCAACCCCCTGCGACGCCGCCACCTATCTGAATCTGCTTGAAGAAGGCATTTACCCATTGGGAACGACGAACTCTCTGCGCTCGCAATATATTGAGGTATGGGCAACCAACGTAATGGCTTTCACCAACGTCATCTGGCAGGCGCACCAGGAATTGTTAATGTCGTTCTGAGTGGTTGAAACCTTTTGACGTTTTTCGCGTCTTTACTAGAATTCCGCGCAACTCAAATATGAATCTAAAATCCGCATGCACAATTTTCGCTGTAATTGGAATGTCTACTGCCGCATTCGCGGCCGACGTGGACACCAGCAAACTGCCTCCCGCTTCGACCAAGACCGGGGTGACCTATGCCCAGGACATCAAGCCGATCTTCGACGCAACGTGCATCAAGTGTCACGGCCAACAGAAGCCGAAGGGGAAGCTGCAACTGGACACCCGCGACGGCATTCTGAAAGGCAGCAAGGACGGAAAAGTTGTCGTGCCGGGCAACAGCGCCAAGAGTGATTTGGTAATCGATATCGCGCATCTGGGTGATGAAGACGACTTCATGCCGCCGCCGAAGAACAAAATGGGATTGAAACAACTGACCCCGGACCAAATCGGTCTCGTGCGCGCTTGGATTGATCAGGGCGCAAATTAACGATTCCCAGCAAGGGGAGCGCGGCTCTGTAAGCCACAGCGTGATACTGGAAAAGGCGCTTAGGGCTGTCTGAGAGCGCAGTCGTGTGCGGGTCGCGGACCCGCAAGCCATTCTGCAGAAGGTGTGAACCCCGGCAAAGAAATTGCTTGCTGTTACGGCGTGCTGATGACATGAATTTGGCACCGCAATGAGAAAAGCGAAATCGACGCTGTCTTTTCGGAACCAGGCTTATCGCCGGGCCTGGGCGGTGGTTTGTCTCGCGCTTCTTCTCACGCTCCTCGTCTTCACGTCCTCCGAACGGCTTCACAAGCTGATCCACCCGGACGCTGACTGCGCCGATCACGATTGCGCTATTACCATGCTGGCGCACGGGCAAGTGAGCACGCCGGTCACTCCGCCGGTTGTAATCGCTTTTGTTGCCGCGTTGTTCTTCCTTCTCCCGCCACTGCAATTGGCGGTTATTTCTTCCTTCGAGTATCGCTTCAGTCCCAGCCGCGCTCCGCCGCTCGTGTAGTTTCCCCTCTCCTTGTTCAGACGGCTGCTCGGGATTCACCCGGCCATTGTCGGATTTTAATTCTCCACGAACAGCTTCGTTCTGAAGCCGGGCCGCCTATTGGTAGCGCATAACGGGTCTTTGGAAACTAGAACTTTAACTTTTATTTAGAAATCATGAGCGCAAGAAATCTATTTGATAGACGACAGAATCAATTAATTTTGAAAATCGTCGCCTCGATCATGGCCATTGGAATGGCTGGTCAGGCGGCGAACGGGCAAACAACGAATTCCCCTTCCTCCACGGCTTCATCGACGGCGCCTCCTTCCGCTGCGCCTCCTCCTGCCGAAACCGGCAGTTCGACCAATGTAACCGAGCTGCCGTCCACAGTGGTAACGGCGCAGAAATTGAACGAGGCTCGCAACCAGATCATCCCTGATCTTGGTGCAACGGCGCATTTATTTGACGAGTCGCAAATTCAAGCCATACCGCAGGGCGACAACGCGCCCTTCAACGAAATCATCCTGCGCGCCCCAGGCGTGGCGCAGGATTCGGCGGCAAACGGCGATTTGCACGTGCGCGGCGAGCACGCGAATTTGCAGTATCGCATCAACGACGTGTTGCTGCCGGAGGGCATCACCGGCTTCGGGCTGGAGCTGGACCCGCGCTTTGTCCAATCAATGGAACTGGTCACCGGCTCGCTGCCGGCGGCTTACGGCCTCCGCACGGCGGGTGTGGTGGACATCAAAACCAAGAGCGGATTCGAGAATGGCGGCGAGGTGGACATGTACGGCGGCAGTTTCAATACCGTCCGGCCGAGCTTCGAATACGGCGGTGTGCAGGGGAAGTGGAACTTCTTCGTGGACGGCAGCTACGGGCAGAACGATCTGGGCATTGAAAACCCCACTCCCAGCTACAACGCTATCCATGACCACACGAAACAGTACAAAACGTTCCTATATGGTTCCTACATCATTGACGACACCAGCCGTGTAACATTGATGGGGAGCGCCTCATACAGTGATTTTCAGGTGCCGAACACGCCGGGCGTAGGGGTTGGTGCCGCGCCGGGAGGCGAGGCATGGAATGCGGGGCCTGCTAACGGACTCCCCGCAAATTTCAATTCCTCAAATCTCAACGAGAATCAAAACGAGCAGAATTATTACGCGGTTGCGGCGTACCAGAAATCAGCCGGCCCTTTCAACATGCAGGCGTCTGTTTTTGGACGTATCAGCAGCGTGCATTTCACACCCGATCCCGTCGGTGACCTGTTTTTCAACGGCGTCGCCAGTGATGATAAGCGCACGCTCTACTCCGGCGGATTGCAGGTGGACGCCAGTTATGAGTTGAACGACAGTCACACATTGCGCGGTGGCGTGCTGGTGATCAATGAAGGAGTTTCGGCGCACAGCACAACCACGGTGTTCCCGCTGGATCCGATCAGCGGAAATCCGAATGGCGCGCCATTCCCGATCACGGACAAAAATTTCCTCCACGGCATCTTCGCCGGCATTTACATCCAGGATGAGTGGAAACTCATCCCGAAGGTGACGGTCAATTACGGCGCGCGTTTCGATGAGTTTTATTCTTCGTTCGACAAGGAAAACCAACCCAGTCCGCGCGTGAACCTCATTTACACGCCGACAGACTCGACCACGTTGCACGCAGGTTATGCTCGGTACTTCACGCCGCCGCCGGTGGAAAACGTGCCGGCCACAACGGTGAGTCAATTCGACAATACTTCAAACTCAACTGGCAACGACCAGGACAGCGGGGTGAAGGCCGAGCGCGCGAATTATTTCGACGCCGGCGCTTCGCAAAAAATCGGGGACCACCTGCAAGTTGGCGTGGATGGTTATTACAAGAACGCCGTCAACCAGCTCGACGACGGTTTGTTCGGCCAGACGCTCATCCTTTCGGCCTTCAACTACGCCGATGGCAAGATATACGGGGTTGAATTCACCGGTTCCTACAATCTGGGTGGTTTCTCCACGTATGCGAATATCGCTTATTCAAAGGCCCAGGGCCTGAACATCAATTCGGCTCAATTCCTGTTTGGCGCGACCGGCCCGGGGACGAAATTGACCTATTCGCAGAACCACTGGATTTATCTGGACCATGACCAGACGGTGACCGGTTCGTTTGGCATGGCTTATACGTGGAAACATCCGTGGGGTGGCACACGAGTCTTTGCCGACGCGCTCTATGGCAGCGGACTACGTACGGATGGCGGCCTGATTACAGGCACAACGGGTCATGTCCCCAATGGTGGCACTGTTCCGGCGTACTATTCTGTCAGTCTCGGCGCTGAGGAGTCGTTCAAGCTCAGCAAAAAGCAATTGCTTAAAGCCCGGCTGGATGTGGTGAACGTGACCGACAACAGTTATGAACTGCGCAACGGCACCGGTGTGGGCGTGAACGCGGCGCAGTTCGGCGAGCGGCTGGGCTTTTTCGGAACGCTCAGTTACGCTTTTTGAGACTATTCCCCGATGAATGACACGGATGCAAATCGAATGCCACAGCGCGAGTTGAAAGACGAGCTGGCGCGGCTTTGCCTGCCCTCAGCCAACCGCGACCCGAACCGGAAACTCGCGTGGATCAATTCGATTTGCATCCTCTTTTTGCTTATTGGAATATTCGGGGCCGCGTCGGCTACGGTTTCCACAAAACCTGTGCCGGCAGTTGAGGAAATTGCTCCCATTGCAATTGAGACTCCCCCGCCGCCGCAGACAGTGACACCGACCCCGAATGAGAATCAAAACGAACAACAGCCTTCCGCGCCGAACGTCGTTGTGGTGGTGCCGAACGCGCCGAACATCAGTTTTTCAGTGCCCACTATAGGAAATCTGGTTGCGCCCGCCGCCATGGCGCAAGCTCCGCCCCTGAATCCCATGGAGCACGTCGAACCCGTGACTCAACTCGCGCGAATTTCCAATACCGGCTCCGGCGGTTCACGGCCGAGCCCGCCTTATCCGGAAATCGCCAAGAATACGGGAGAGCAGGGGACCGTAACGGTACAGATGACCGCGGATTCTAATGGCCGCATTGCGTCTCTCCAGCTCACACACTCATCCGGTTTTCCGGTTCTGGATCGCGCTACCGAGGATTTTATCCGACGCCATTGGACGCTGCCTTCGGGCGGATCTACCAACCAGATTTTTGAAACCAGCATTCTTTACCAGTTCCAAGAGCATTGATTTTCCAAAACCAAAAACGAAACTGAAACCATACTTATGTTTGCAAACATTGCTGTCCAATTTTTCCTTCAAGGCGGGCCGGTCATGTGGCCGATTCTCATCTGCGCGTTGGTCGCCGTCGCAGTCGTGGGCGAGCGGACTTTCTGGTGGCTCCGCGAAAAAAGCAAACGTGAGCCGCAAAGGCTCGAGCAGATTCTTGCCGCACTGGAAAATTCCGACGTACCCGCGGCGGCCAAGCTTTCCGAAGGCTCCGAGGACCCGGTTATCCGCATGATTTCCCGCGGTCTTTCACACTTGGGCCACGCCCATGCGTCGTTGATCGGCGCGCTGCAATTGGCGGCGGGCATTGAACTAAAGCGGGCCGGGCGGTTTCTGGTGGTGATGGACACGCTCGTGACGCTCGCGCCGCTGCTCGGTTTGCTGGGCACGGTGACCGGCCTGATGCGTGCGTTTCTGAAAATCGGCGGCACGGAGTTGGCCGTCACCGAGGTGACGGGTGGCATTGGCGAGGCGCTCATCGCGACCGCGTGCGGATTGGGCATCGCGATTTTCTCCCTGATTCCTTTTAACTATTTTTCGAGCAAGGTGACGCAATTGCAGTTTGAACTCGAAACCGCCGCGACCAACGTCGAAGTGATGGTCGGCGGCGGCAAAGGAGGCGAATCCATTTCAGTCCGTCCGCCGACCCAATCGCATCAGAGTCCCGGGCACTGAAATCCTTGCGATGAAATTATCCTCACCCATCCCGCGCCGGCATTCTCGGATCGTCATCATTCCGCTGATTGACATCATGTTTTTCCTGCTGGCGTCCTTTATGATGGTGAGTTTGCAAATGGACAAAACTCACAACCTCCAGGTGAATCTGCCGTCCTCGACCGAGGCGCGGCACGATTTCAAGCCGGACATGCTGAACATCGCCGTGGATAAATCGGGCGGTGTGTGGCTGGAGAGAAAGCAAATCACGCTGCCGGACTTGAGCCTGGTTTTGAGCAACCGTTTCCGGAGTGACACGAACCTGCCGGTGTTCATCAGTGGCGACCGGGACGCGCTGCACGGCGATATGGTGAACGTTTATGAAGCGGTCCGCGATGCCGGCATTCAGAAAATCGCGTTCTCCGTCGGCGGGAATGAAACCCAAACCAATCAATGAAAATCCACTCGCCACTTTCCCAACGGCAGACGCGGCTGGAGATCATCCCGCTGATTGATATCATGTTTTTTTTGCTCGCGTCGTTCATGATGGTGAGCCTGCAAATGCAAAAGGTCCGCGCGCTCAAGGCGAGTTTGCCCACGGCAACGCAGGCAACCTCAACGGCCAAGCCGGACATCATCAACCTGAAGGTGGACAAATTCGGCCAGGTATCGGCGGATGACAAACCCGTGGCGCTTTCGGAATTGCCCGCGATGCTGGAGAAGCGTTATGAAGCGAACACAAACGTCCCGGTTTACATCACCGGCGCCCGGGATGCGACCCACGGCTCGATCATTTACGTTCTGGACCTGGTGAAACGCTCCGGTATCCAACAAGTCGCGATTGCGGTGAAAGCTGCCCCATGAAAAATTTCCAACAAAACCTGCTCGTCATTCTTGGCATTTGTCTTTGCGCGCTGTGCGCGTATCAGTGGTATGGCCAGACTGTCGAACGGAGCGCGATTCAAAAGTTGAACCAGATGGTTTATGACAAGTCCGTCGAAATTCGCGATGACACGAACTCGATTGCCACCTTGAATCATCAGGTTTCCCAATTGGATGAGAGCGTGACTGATCTTCGTAAAACCCTTGGGATCCAAGACGACAAAATCGCCTCGCAGAAACGTGAACTTTACCTGCTGCAATTTGGGTACGAACAGGCGACAAACGAAATCGCGCAATATCAGGATGCCGTGGGAACGTTGACGAACCGGCTGGCGGAAGCTTATGCGGGAATTGAAAAGCAAAACGCCGCGTTGAAGGAATTAGCGGCGCAGCGCGAGCAGCTCGTGCAGAAATACAATGACGAAGTGATAGACCGGAACAATATTGTGTCCAATTACAACGCTCTGGCCGCCGAGGTGAAAAAGATACAAGCCGCCGCCGCCAAGCAGTAGCCCGTCAAACTACCGTCGGGGGATGGCGACTTGCGGGCGGTTGATGCCGGAGATTTTTGCGCAGCCAGGGTTTATAACTCCAGGACCTTCTCAAACTGAGTCAGGTTCCTCGGACTGCCTTTGGTCACGAGCGCGACATCCTCGAGGCGCACGCCGCCAATCTGCGGATAGTAAAGCCCCGGCTCAACCGTCACAACCTGCCCCGTTTTCAGAACTCCTGTGGAAGTTGAACCCATCCGTGGCGCCTCGTGAATTTCCAGCCCCAGGCCGTGTCCAGTGCCGTGGAAGAATCCTTCCATGCGACCTTTTCGTTTTCCGGTTTTATAACCCTCCTGCTGAAAAAGTGTTTGCACCGCCGCGTGAACCTCATTGGTTGGAACACCTGGGCGCACCTTCTTGAAAGCCAAGGTCTGTGCACGAAAGACGGTATCGTAAAGTTTGCGCGCCGCCTCGCTGGCCCGGCCGCGCACAACCGTGCGCGTGATATCGCCGAAGTAGCCGGTCTTCTGCGAACGCGGAAAGATATCTATGATGATCAACTCGTTGGCATATAGCTGGCCGTGCCCGCCCTCGTGGGGATCGCAACCCTGTTTCCCACCGGCCACAATCGTATGCGCGGCAAGCCCGCCAGCCTGCAGGATGGCGCAATCAATGATCGAGCGCAGCTTTTCAGAGGTCAGCGGCGCGCCATGATACATCAACCGGTGGTCGCGACCCACCTTTGCGGATTTGAGCGCCTGCATTGCTTCCGCCATGCCAACTTCCGCCATCATCAGCGCCGCACTGATCTTCTTGACCTCGGCAGCCGATTTCGATTCGCGCTCCGCGAAAAAATCCTTTTTCGGCGTCACTGCAATATGGAGCCGCTGCAATTCGGACGCGACGCCTAGCGGAAAATTGTGCGGCACGACAACAGATCGAATGTTCTTCTCCCGTAAGATCATTTGTGCGACAGCCGCCAAACCGGTTTGTTTGGCACCGCGCGATTTTAGTTTCCGCTGGTAACGGCTGAGCGAGAGCACGTGGCAATGCGGTGCTTGCTGGCGCGCGCGGTCAATTTCCAGATCGCTCATCACGATGACGTCCTTCCCGCGCAACCGCAAAAAGATGAACGGATCCGGCACGAACATGCCGGTGGCGTAAAGCATGTTGGCGTCGCGGTCGCTGTCAGCAACGATTAGCAGATTCTCGGGATGAGGCATCGACTCGCTATTAAGTTAAATAAGTGGCTCGCTCGCTCTGAATGGAAGCTACACGCCAAACAAACGGTCGCCCGCGTCCCCCAGCCCCGGCAATATGTAGCCTCTGTCGTTTAATTTCTTGTCAATCGCCGCGGTAAATATCGGCAATCTCGGATAATGCTCGCGCACATGGCGGATGCCTTCAGGCGCGGCGACGAGGTTGACGAGACGAACATGCCTTGCCCCGAGGTCGGAAAGCAAGTCCATTGCGGCTACGGCGCTGCCACCCGTCGCGAGCATCGGGTCTATTAGCACCACCTCGAACTCCTTCAGGTCGGGTGGCAGGCTCTGGTGATAGGACGTTGCCCGCAATGTGGTCTCTTCCCGTTTCAGCCCGATAAATCCAACGCGGGCGTTCGGAATCAACTGCAAAATGGAATCGAGCATTCCCAATCCCGCCCGCAAAACGGGCACCAGCACCACCTCACGCTGCAGACGAAAGCCGCGAGCCGACGCCAGCGGCGTTTGCACTGCCATGGACCGGACCGTTAACGAGCGGGTCGCTTCATACAACATCAAGGCCGCCACTTCACCAAGCACGCGGCGGAATTCTTCGGGGCGGGTGCGCTTGTCGCGCAACCTCGTCAGGTGGTGCTGAACGAGCGGATGCGAAATGACCGTGACATCTTTCACTCAGTGGAAAAGCACGGGCGACAGGTAATACATCTGGCCCGCCTCGAGCTTCGGAGCGTCGAAGCCCAAATCCACCTTTATCGTGCGTGATTCGGTCTTGCTCTCACCGAAAATATGGAGGAGATCCGAAATATCATAGTGTTCCTGATAACGAACTAGATTCACGTCTCCGTCAATCTTCGCAATCGTCTTGGCGCGTTTCACCGCTGTCCGGAAATCCCCCAACTCATCCACAAAACCAAGTTTCTGCGCTTGCGTGCCGGAAAGCACGCGGCCATCGGCGAAATCCGTCCAATTGTCCGCCAACTCGCGGCATTCCGGGTTGGCAGCGTGGGCGGCCTTGCGCCCGGTTTCCACGACATCCTTGAAATCCCCATAGATCTCATCGATGAGCGCCTGCACCAACGCGTGTTCCTCGGGAGGAATTTCATTCGGCGCGCGGGAGCCGCTCAACATGTCCTTGAACTTCCCGCTCTTGTAAGTTTCCGGCTCGATGCCTACCTTGTCGATCAATCCACGATAATTCCATCCGTGCATGATCACGCCGATGCTCGCGGTCAGAGTCATTTTATTGGCGACAATCCACCGGCACGGTGCGGAAATGTAATAGCCGCCAGAAGCTGCCAGGTTGCCCATGGAAACGATGACCGGCTTGCCGTGGCCGTATCCGGCGTCGTCCCCGTTGCTCTTTTTACCGTCCTGAAAATTCTTGATTGCGTCGCTGATTTCGTCAGACGCCAAAACTTCGCCCCCTGGGGAATCGACTTTCAGGATCACCGCTTTTACATGGTGGTCATCC
>Ga0206865_1255_pt1 | contig 12124 bp, 3 predicted proteins | sample Alteio_BWOrgCont_39_FD_152628 | JGI IMG/M metagenome (GOLD analysis project Ga0206865, IMG submission 152628) | Enriched cells from forest soil in Barre Woods Harvard Forest LTER site, Petersham, Massachusetts, United States -... | ecosystem: Environmental > Terrestrial > Soil > Temperate forest > O...
CGGACAATCGAATAAAGCCATAGGCCACGAGTCTCCAATAGGACCATGCGTTGCCACTTATCCAGTGGACAACTATCAGGCTTGTTGTTTCAGAAAACGATGGACGCCCGTCACGACAGCGAAATAAAACTCACAACGGGGAGCAGACGTATCTCCGCTTCGCACGCGGAGACGAAACAAGGTTACTCGGCCTCAGGAAAACCGCACGCCCAAACAGTGGGGGGGCTGAATGCCGAGACAAGAATAGGCGGTATTGAGCCGATGGGGAAGATTTCTCTCTTGACATTCCTTTTTATAGGACCTCCGGGATCAACAGCAGCCCACGACTCGATGGATCACTCCATTGCCCTTTCCGGTGCAAGTGGTCGCCAGCGTCGTTTCCGTTGACGAATTCTCTGGAACACTGACCACCGAATACAGTTATCATCACGGCTACTGGGACGGATTCGAAAGAGAATTTCGCGGTTTCGGGCGAGTGGATCAGCGCGACACGCAGATTCTTGATGTGCCATATTATTCGCCCCCGACAGAGACTCGCACGTGGTTCCACCAGGGCAACATCGGCGACCCGTACGGCGGCTGGAAGGAAAGCGATTCGCAAGCCGGATTTACGGGCGAGTACTTCAGTGAACCCTGGTCCGATGCGCCGCAAACCGGGCAGGTCCTGTCACGACCCGCACCGGTAACCACCTATCTAGCTGACCTTGAGCCAAGTATTAAACGCGATGTATTCCGGAGCATGCGAGGAAGAATTCTCCGAACCGAGCTCTATGCGCTGGATGGGACAGCCAGGCAGAGTCTTCCTTACACCGTCTCTGAACACGTATACGCTACCCGCGAGGAGGTTCCACCCCACGGTTCATCTCCTCCGGTGTTTTTCCCGTACTCACTGTCGGAACGCACCACGCAATGGGAGCGCGGCAGCGACCCGCTTACCACATTCTCTTTCACTGACAACTGTGACGCCAGCGGTCAGCCGCTCGACTATGACGCATACGGTCAAACACTCTCCAACATTGCTGTCGCCGTGCCGCGAGGCCGGGTCTTTCAGTCCGCCGGCAGCGGGCCCTCCTATCTCGCCACCCAGACGGTCACCACCTACGCCGTGCCAGGCACGACTCAGCCCTTCATCGCCGATCGCGCCACGTCCGTTGCGAGCTACGAATTAGTCAACGACGGAACGCACCCTGTCCTGCAGTTTGTTCGTCAGATTCAAAGTGGCTCAGGCACAAAGAACCTCATTGCCCACACCGTCAATCTCTATGACGGAAGTGCTTTCGTGGGTCTGCCGTTTGGGCAGATCGGCAGTTATGGCAAGTTGGTGCGGACAGACGAACTGGTCCTGACGGATGCGATCCTGCAAACGGCGTACGGCGCCAGCCGGCCACCTTACATCATTTCGAGCGGCGCGCCCGCATGGACTTCTAACTATCCCGAAGAGTTCCAGAATCTGTTGCCCGCGGATGCGGGGTACGTGTACCAGGCCGGGGGAGCAGGGACTCCTTATCAGACCGGATATTACCGGATGGCGGCCAGGCACCAGTATGATTTCCAGGATAATGCCGCCGGCGCACGCGGCCTCCTCAGCGCCAAACAGGATGCGCTCGGCCATCAGACAGCGATTACGTATGACCAATTCAGCTTGTTGCCAGTGAGCGTAAAGGACCCCGCTGGCCTGGTCACCTCCGCGACTTACGATTACCGGATCCTTCAACCCTCCCTTGTAACCGATCCGAATGGAAATCAGACGCGATATGATTTCTCTCCTCTCGGGCTTCTCGAGAGCATCGCGATCATGGGACAGGCCGGGCAGCAACTCGGCGATGCACCACTGGCCGCGAATGCGGCCCCGATTCCCAGCAGTACGTTTGCCTACACTTTCCTTGACGCAAACGGGACACCGGTTGCCGACCTGAAACCGCCGCAGCCGATCTCCGTCCAGACGACGCGCCGCGTGTATCACGCCAATCAGACGGGGGTGCCCGAACCGCAGCGCGACCAGACCATTAACAAAGTGGAATATTCTGATGGCTTCGGCCGCGTTCTCCAGACGCGCGCTCAAGCAGAAGAAGTTATATTCGACAGCGCGTCCCCGAACAATCCGGTCTTCGGCGACGCGGGATTGCCCGTCAATCAATCTGATCCTGCGGGTGATGCCGTTGGCCAGTTAGCCGCGGCAGGCGCAGGTCCATATGTTGTAGTCAGCGGTTGGCAGGTTTACGACAATAAGGGCCGCGTCGTCGAGAAGTACGAGCCATTCTTTTCGACAGGCTGGGTGTACGGGAAACCCGGCGATGCACAAATGGGCCAGAAAGCGACGATGTACTTCGATCCGCTCGGGCGACTGGTTCTCACCGTAAATCCGGATGGCTCAGAACAGTGCGTGGTTTATGGCGTGCCCGGAACCATTGCCGCGCCGAACCTCTCCTATCCCGACGTATTTGAACCGACGCCGTGGGTACCGTTTACTTACGACGCCGATGATAATGCCGAACGAACCGACACTGCGGGGTCAACGCCATACCAATATCAATGGAACACGCCATCGAACATAGCCATCGACGCTCTTGGAAGAACCGTACTTTCGGTGCAGCGCAATCGCAATCTCCAGGCAGACGGCACGTGGTCCGACATCGTGGAATACAACACCGTCTCCACATACGACATTCGCGGCAATCCCCTCACCGTCGTCGACGTCCTGGGCAGAACGGCCTTCACTTATACTTACGACCTATCCAATCGTCCCCTTTCGACGACCAGCATCGATGGAGGGAGCCGGACCACCGTCTTCGACGCGGCGAATAACGTCATAGAGCAGCGCGACAGCAAGACCGCGCTTATGCTCCATTCTTATGACGCCGTGAATCGCATCATTCGGCTTTGGGCGCGTGACGCCCAGGGGCAGACGGTCGCATTGCGTGAACGCATAATCTATGGCGATGACAGCGCCAACTCCGGATTGACGCAGGCGCAAGCGATTGCCGCGAACCTGCTGGGAAGGCCCTACAAGCACTACGATGAAGCCGGCTTATTGACGTTTGCCTCATACGACTTCAAGGGCAACCTACTCGACAGCACACGCACTGTCGTTGCCGAATCGGCGCTGCTCGCGGTCTTCAATTCTCCACCTGCGAACTGGAGTCTCACGCCATTCCGCGTCAATTGGGGCGCCGCGAATCCGCCTCCGCTCGATACGACGGTTTACGAAACCACGCTCACTTACGACGCTTTAAACCGGACAATGACGATGCAGTATCCCGAAAGCGTCGACGGGATGCGGCACCTTTTGACGCCCGCCTACAACAACGCGGGAGCGCTCGAGAGCGTCGCTCTGGACAGCGGTACCTACGTTGACCGCATTGCCTACAACGCCAAAGGTCAGCGCATTCTGATTGCCTATGGAAACGGCCACATGACGCGGTACGCGTATGACCCGCAAACATTCCGGCTGCTTAGAATGCGAACCGAGAGCTACACCAAGCCATCGGTTTCGACCTATCATCCTTCGGCTCCTACTACGCCCCTGCAGGAATATGGCTACGTTTACGACCTGGTGGGCAACATACTCTCCATGACAGACAGGACACCGGGAAGCGGAATCCAGAACACGGTACAAGGTCCTGATGCGCTGAATCGAGCCTTTGTCTACGATCCGTTCTACCGGCTTCTCTCCGCTACCGGGCGCGAATGCGATGTGCCTCCTCAGCCGCCGCCTTGGATCGATACACCTCGTTGCACGGACATCACCAAAGCCCGGGCTTACACAGAAACCTATCAGTATGACAGCGTGGGAAACATGGCGCTTTGGAATCACGCGAGCGGCCCCGGTTTGGCAACAAACCGGCAGTTTACGCCCGTTACCGGCAATAACCACCTTAGCCAGTTGGCCATCGGCGCGACTACTTACAAGTATGTTTACGATCCAAACGGCAATCTCATCCAGGAAAACACGGAAAGGCATTTCGAGTGGGGCCAGAGCGATCGCATGCGCGTCTTCCGCACTCAGACGGACGGCTCCGCACCTTCCGTGTACACGCAGTATCTCTACGACAGCGGCGGGCAGCGCGTAATGAAGCTGACGCGCAACCAGGGAGGAAGTTATGAGACCACGATTTACATCGGTGGAGCGTTTGAGGTGCGGCGCAGCGTATCCGGCGGAACGACCGTTGAGAACAACCTGCTGCACGTGATGGATAACAAGAGCCGGATTGCGATCGTGCGCATTGGCGACGCACTGCCCGGTGACGGCGCAGCAAATGTGCCAATTCAATATCATTTCGGCGATCACCTGGGCAGCAGCAACATAGTCGTCGATAACACAGGCGCATGGATCAATCGTGAAGAATACCTGCTTTACGGAGAAACGAGCTTCGGAAGCTTTGCGCGAAAGAGATATCGCTTTACCGGGAAGGAACGAGATGAAGAGAGCGGGTTGAGTTATCACGGCGCAAGATACTATGCGCCGTGGCTAGCGAGGTGGATGAGTTGCGATCCGGCAGGAGTTGGCGGCGGCCTGAACGCTTACAAGTACGCACATGGCCAGCCGATGCGGTACTTAGATCCAACGGGTCTGAATGGTGTCGAAGCGGACCTATCCGATACCAGTGTTGCGGTGCCTCCAAGCGCTGTAAATCCGACAGCTGCTTCACCGGAGCCGCCGACACTGTCGCCCTCGAGTGGGACAGGTGCAGTAACGCCATCCAAAGGCGGGATGGGATATCAGCCGGCACCACTGCCTGGTGCCGGTCGAGAACAGGCTCAAACGATCGAGACGGCGCCGCAAAGTTGGGGTGAGCGAATTTTTAACTTTTTGCAGCGTCTTCCCTCGCTAGCGTCGCCGTTGGCCTTCGGAGTTGGGGTCTTTTTCTACGAACCAGAAAACAACGTTTGCGCCATGCCGGGAGGAGCACTGGAGTGTGGTCTTGATCTGCCAGGTGCTTCCTCTGGCGCACCCGCGGTGGATCCCATTACGTCACCACCCGTCTCTGCTCCAGCGACTCCTGGTGCTAAGACCGCTTACCAGGACCCAACGAGTGGGTCTAAGCAGGACCTCCCAGGGGCTGACAGCAATGGAAGCTTCATGAATCTAGCAAGCAGGAAAAACAACGCTTCATTTATGAACCAACAGCTTAAGACGATTCTAAATACACCCGATCACCCACTCGCATTTCTTGTCGATCCGAAAACAGGAGACTGGCTAAGCAGAGAAAAGTACAGCCAAGATCCGACCGTTCAAGCGGGCCATCTTACAAGCCTGCTCTTAGGTGCAGCGGAGAGACTTGCCATAGAAGACTCCACCTTTAATCAATGGAGTAGCAACCGAGGTGAGAGTCAGGGAGCCATCTTCTTAAAATCCGCGGTTGGTATCTGGGGTGTAATTGTTGAGCTGAGAACAGCAATGGAGTGGCTGAACGCGGGCCTAATATCGCCTGATGTTTTCGCGAGTGCGCTTCCCTCACAAGGATGGAAACCGCAGTAAATGACAGTTGACGCAAAGGATGTGTGCGGTTGCCTGACGGCTCGATATACCAAGGAATGGATGTTGCATGGAGTGTGACATATGCCCCAGACAAGTATCGTTAAGCCCTTAAACACAGTGCAAAACGGGGGAGGCAACGGGCATGTCCCCCCGCCGCCACCAACGCCCCCCGGGCTGACCGTCCAGATTACGTCGCCGACAAATAATGATCCAGTGGTCGGCAACAATCCCGGTGTCAATTTGTCCGTGACATGTTCGGTTACTGTCAGTGGTCTGGTTGCGAATCAGCTCTGGGCACGGAGCATGAACGTTTATGTTCAGCTGGGCAGCGCGGCCTATGCTCAGGCGACTCTGACCGCGGGCAGTGGATTAACAAACGGTATGTCGACCTGGGTGTACACACACGCCACGCCAACCGGCGGATCCCTGCAGATCAATGCCTATGTTGCACTCGGGTATTCCTACCCGGGCGGCGCTAATTCCGAGTTAAAGTATGCCGCGGCGATTACAGTGGAGCCGTCTGTTGTTGAGTTGACGGTAAACGTTCCAACGGATGGACAGGTGTTCGTTGGAACCGGCACCGGCTTTCCTATTGCGGCGTCTGGATCCGCTTCTTCCACCGTCCCTATCACCAACGTCACCTGGGTTTTTCTGGACGCTTCTGGAAATCCGAAGGGGACACCAACCCCCATGAAGCCGGGGCCAGGCGGTTGGAACTCATGGAGTGGACTGATCAACACTCCGCTTGGCCTGTCCACGATCCAGATCACCGCGACGGACAACAACAAGGCATCGCAAAGCGTAAACGCCGGCGTGCAAGTGGCGCTCAATGCCGACGTCCTAGGCATTTCGGCACAGTCTTATCTCCAGGCGCTTGTCGATTTCGGCACGAAGCCGTTCACTGCCGATAACCACTCGCGCGTTCTTGCTGGCAACCTCGGCGACCTTACGCCTGCGATCATCGATACCACCTTCTGTCGCTCCACCGCCGTCATTCTGAGCGGTGACTATTCTGAGCAGGCGAACGAGGAGGTGAACCCCGCCCGCATCTGCATCGAGATATTAAGAAGGTACATTGTGCAAAACCCGCCTACTCCCTCACAGATGCCAGCGCTGGCTGCGGCGCAGTTGTCATATCAGACGGCTGCTTATACGTCGCTACTGCAGCAGATTGGAACTTCGTATAGCGAGATTCGCCTGGCACGGACCTATAACAGGCAGGATCCGAACGGACTCGCCAATGCTCAGGCGCTCGCAGCGCGCCTCGGCATCGATCTGAGCGCTACGACCGATCCCTACGGGGCTTACACAGGAGATCACCTCGACCGGCTCTGCTTTGCTCCGCAAGGCACGCCCGACACGACATTGGTTTTCAAGCTCACCGTGACCGACAGCACCGGCACCACCGGAAGCGCGACCGTGAATATTGTTGTTTATGGAAACAACTCACCCATCACGCTCAAGGCGGGTAACAATCGGGCCGTCAACAAAGGCGCTACCGTTGACTTAAGTGCCTCGGGGGTGGATTCGACGCCTGGTGCCACGATCGCGTCCTATCAGTGGACCCAGACCGCCGGCCCGTCCGTAACATTGAACAACCCCGCTACTGCGACTCCGAATTTTGTGGCGCCGGCCGTGACCGCGGATACCTTATACACGTTCCAGGTCGTAGCCACAGACAGTCATGGCGCTACGGCCTCGAGCACTGTAAATGTAACCGTGAGCGCCGCCACCCGTTCTCTGCTCGTCAGCGCCGGAAACAGCCAGACTGCATACCAGGAAGCCGGCGTCAATCTATCCGGGAGCGCTACGGATACAACAGCGGGCGCGACCATCACTTATCTCTGGACCCAAATAAGTGGACCGCCGGTTACGCTTGTCAATGCCAACACCGCTAATGCCGGCTTCGCAGCGCCCCTGGTCGTACATCCAATCCAGTTTCTGAACGAGCAGACGGTCGAGCACACCTTCGGACTCGTCGATTCGACACGGGATCCGTTTTCTCAGGGATCCACTGTCGGAGACACGCAAGGCATTATAACGCGCTGGAATATCGAGGGCGTACAGTGGAACCGTGCCGATCCCGACGGGATCGTGTACCTGGAAGTCGAATCTGTCGTTGGGCAGCCGAGTCAACTCACCCTCTACAAGGAAAAGGGCAGGGTCAACCTGCTTGCTACGGGTACGGGAAACACGCCGGGAGAAGTCGCTCTTACGGCATACGACGGAAGCGGTGTGTACGGCAACGTGTTGGTCAATGCCAACCCGGGAAGCGCCCTCATCGGGCTTTCCATCTTTCCTCGGTTGCTCAGCTGGCAGCGTCAACATATTCGCAGCGTCTGGCAGCAGCAAGATTTTCAATTCACTCAAAGCGCGGTTATTGGAGATACCCAATCTCAGATTGTCAGTTGCAACATAAGTGGAGTCCAACCCGGGACTAACACTGACGCAAACGGTAATCTTTACATCTCCCTGGAGCAGGTTGCTGGTCCCGCATACCAGGTCACTTTGTTTGAGGATGCCGCCCGCGCAAAATCGGTCGCTTCGGGAACGAGTTCCAAAGCATCGGGCCAGATAACTCTAACGGCTGCGAATAATAGCGGGCTCTCCGGCGCGGTGACAATCGACTTCAAAGCGGACTCAGCCCAGATTATGCTTCAGTTCGTCTACATAAAGGCTCCGCTAATCGATCCAGATGTCCTCATTCCCGAAGACTTCAAGTACCGCGTTGCGAGTGATCCTGCCTATAGCCTGTATACGTCCAGACAAGCCACCATTCAAAACTGGATAAGTCAATTGAAAACTCAGGCGGCCGGCACCCCGGCAGGGCTGAACAGCATTTTGCAGACCGTGCTGAAGGATCCCACTTACTATCCCAACGGCATGCAGATAAGCGACATCTTTGCGCTCAACACCCAGGCGCAGAACGGAGTTGATATTTCCCCGCAACTGACGGCTCTCCAATTATCGCTGGATGGCTTCAACTATCTGGTACAGATATGTCCCGTCGTGCAAAGCGGATTTCCAATCCTGGATTCGGAGTGGAGCGATATATTTTCGATCCTGGTGCAGGTGCAGAAGCTTCGCGCCTACACCTCATGGTGCATTCAGGAGTTTAACGCGCAATTAACCCTTGGGCCTGATTTCTTCAACTATCCGCCATCGCCGCCGCCATTGGCGAATACCGGTATGGATCCAGGCGGATTACGACTCCCGAACGGCAACACCGATCTGCGCTGGACGATCATTTCCACGCCATCCGGCGCGACACCCGCGCCCTGCTATGTCACTAATAATTCCTACCCGCTCGGAATCGCGTGGATCGCAAATGATTCGTATAGCCAATGGATTAGCCCACAGGCGAACGAGAGCGTGGGAGATGCACCGGGACTCTATACGTACCGAACGACTTTGGACCTCACCGGGTATGACCCGGGCAGCGTGACCCTCACGGTGCTGGTCGCGGTTGACAATGCAATCAGCGCGGTTCGCCTGAACGGCATCAGCCTTGGTCTTACCGCAAGCGGTTACAACGGATTCACAACTCTTGAGATTGACGGTCCATTTCAGAGTGGCGTGAACACCCTTGATTTCGTCGCCTACAATGCGGGAACCAGCGCCAACCCATCGGGATTCCGCGCACTGTTTTCCTACGCCGGTGCTCCGGGTTTTGCCGATCATCCGGCGTGGCGCGCAACCATCCAGCAACGGCAGATCTGGCAGGACTCACTCAATGCCAGAATCGTCCAGGACGATTCCCTGGCCACTGGCCTGCAATCGGTAGGCGACCAGACCGAACGGCAGGCTCTAGATCAGTTACGCAATGCCCTTGTAGAGGCATGCGCTTTTACAACATCCATTCCAACGCTGTACTCGACAGGCACTCACTGACTCCCGTACAGGTGACCTATACACCGCCCATAACATTTGCGTCAGTCGACAATAACTGGACGATCACTGCTACTCCTACCGGGAATGCGAGTGTCCCGGCATATGCATCCTACAACGTGGTCTGGATGGCCAACGACAACGAGAGTCAATGGATATGTCCGAGCTCGGACGAGGCCGCCGGTGAGGATGCGGTGGGTAATTATATCTATCATACGAGCTTCGACCTTAGCGCCTTTGACCCTTCCACAGTCGCGATCAACATCAACCTCGCAGCCGATAACTCGGTAACCACTACGAATCTCAATGGCCAGTCGATCGGACTTACTGCCGCCGGTTTCTCAACCTTCGCAGAAGCTACAGTCACCAAGGGCTTTACGCAGGGAATAAACACCTTCGATATCGTAGTCAATAATTCCGGGGCCAGCCCGAATCCTTCTGGATTGCGCATTGAGTTTGCCTCTACGGCACCCATACCGGTCACTTCGGATTGGCTTTCGCAAACGCTGCTCACCGACGCGAAAGGCAGCAGCCAGCAGAAGATCTCCCGTCTGGACGAGGCCGCCGCGATGATGCAAGGGCTCTTTTTCGCATTGCGGAACGGCGAGTTCGATCAGCTCACTCCCGCGCCCGGCACGTCGTCGTGGACATTGAATGAGGCGTTCGGTTCGTTTGATGATGAGTGGTATTGGATGGGGTCCTATTCGAACTGGCAGTCCATCATGCAGGTTTTCCTGTATCCGGAAAATCTGCTTCTGCCAACCTTCCGCACGAATGCGATAGCCGCAAATGGCGAACCAGCGAAATTAGCTGAAAGCAGTTCACCATTCTCCGACTTTGTTTCCGCGCTCGATTCGGAGCAGCCGCTGACTCCAGGAGCCGCTCTGAGTGCGGCCACAAGTTATCTTGCAAACCTGAATGCGAAGACGTCGGCGGGTGCTCTCGAGTTCCCGGATTTACCCGCCGAACTGCAACCATCCTCATCCTCTTTGCTGGCAAGCTACTCGCCCCCCGAGAGCGTCAATCTGGCGACACTTCAGTCGGCCACCTTCAACGCGCTGATCAACTACACAGGACAATCTCCAAATCCGATCAAAGCCGCGTTCCTGTGGGAAGCCTGGTATTTCGTTCCAGTGCAGATTGCGCTTGAGCTGCAGAAGGCCGGCCAGTTCGAGGCGGCTCTGGACTGGTTCCGAATTGTCTACGCATATGACCTTCCCTTGCAGCCCGGCGGAAACTACACAGATAGCGATGACAGCCGGAAGGTCTTCTACGGCCTGGAGATCGAGAGCGCCCAGTTGTCTCAATTCACTTATGCCCAGGTTCCCACCTGGATGATCGATTCGGCCAATCCGCATCAAATTGCGCCTAGCCGGCTGTTTCCGTACACCCGGTTCACAATGCTCTCCATCGCTCAATGCCTGCTGGACTTCGCGGATGCGCAATTTGGTACTGAAACAGCGGAGTCGATTGAGAACGCGCGTCTCCTTTATCTCCAGGCACAAACTCTCCTTGACCAGGCTCAGGAGATTTTGCCCGCCGATCCGATCACAGAATCGAATCCCGTTTTCATGGCACTGCAGCAACGGGCCGCAACCACCCTGTTCAATTTGCGCAGCGGCCGGAATATCGCAGGCATGTTGATTCCCACTCAGTCTCCTTCGGATGATGCAGTGTCGATACAACCCAGCGCATATCGATATTCGGCGTTAATGGACCGGGCCAAGCAGCTTGTGACTCTCGCCCAACAGGTGGAGGGAACCTATCTTGCATCACTCGAGGAAACCGACAGCGAGACTTACACCGCATTGCAGGCCGGCCAGGACCTCGAAACCGCCAACGCAACCGTGACGCTCCAGCAACTGCAACTTCAGACCGCGACCGACGGCATCACTCTAGCAAACGACCAGATTGCCAAAGCCAACGATGCAGTCAACCATTACAACTCGCTGATCAACTCCGACATCGTCAGCCAGGAACAGGCGGCCATTGATCTTCAATGGACAGCAGTGGGCCTGCAAGTGACATCGGCCGCCGCCGCCGCCGCTTCCGGGTTTAACTTCTTTGGAGACTTAGTATCGGGCGGCCAGAACGTCACCAATGCTGTTACCGGTACCCTGAACTCTCTAGCCGCGGCCGCAACGACCACCTCCTCCGTTCTGAACGCACAAGCCAGCCTGGAGGAAAAACAATCTGACTGGCAATTTGGATTAAGCCAGGCGCAAAACGACGTTGCCATCGCGCAGCACCAGATCGTTATCGCTCAAGATCAGCAGGCCACAGCGACGCAGCAACTCAACATCTCGATACTGCAGTCTGCTCACGCTCAGGCAACAGTCAATTTCTTAGCTAACAAATTCACCAATGCCGATCTTTATCGATGGATGAGTGGGGTCCTGGGTGGCGTTTACGCGTACTTCCTGCAGCAGGCAACCGCTATGGCCCGCCTCGCTGAGAGCCAACTGGCGTTCGAGCGCCAACAACCGGCGCTCTCCGTGATCCGCCCATCGTATTGGCAGCCGTTGTCGAGTACAAATCTCCTCGGCAGCCAGGGCAGCCAGGGCCTTACAGGAGCAGAGACTCTGCTCGAAGACATTACCACCGTCGATCAGTATGCCTTTGCAACCGACCAGATCAAACTGCAAATCACGAAGGTCCTTTCGCTCGCGCTGCTTGACCCGGTTGCCTTTGAGCAGTTCACTCAAACCGGCATATTGCGCTTTGCAACTCCAATGTCGCTCTACGATCAAGACTTTC
>Ga0206865_1257_pt1 | contig 12097 bp, 11 predicted proteins | sample Alteio_BWOrgCont_39_FD_152628 | JGI IMG/M metagenome (GOLD analysis project Ga0206865, IMG submission 152628) | Enriched cells from forest soil in Barre Woods Harvard Forest LTER site, Petersham, Massachusetts, United States -... | ecosystem: Environmental > Terrestrial > Soil > Temperate forest >...
CTGCCTGTTACGGAGCGCCAGTTGGAGCGTAAATTCAATCATTACATCGGGGCCTCACCAAAAAAATTTACGGACACCATCAGGTTTCAATTCTTTTTAAAAGCACTTCAAAATCAGTCTGATCAAAACCTTACTGAAATTGTGTACGCCTATGGTTTTTACGACCAGGCGCATTTAAACAAATACTTTAAACTCAATACGGGACTAACGCCGCTGCAGTACAAGTTGAGTTATAATCCATCGGTCATCAACTTCATCAGCGTTCATTGACGCGCGATTGTCGGGTTTTTACAATACCACTGCCGTTCGGTTGTGCAATTTTGAAAGAAAAAAGATCATGAAACAAAACCTAAAAATTGCCACCGCTCAATTTGAACACAAAAGCGGCGATAAATCGTACAACCTTGGTATTATCAAACAGATGGCTTCCGAAGCCGCCCGGCAGGGTGCGCAGGTTATCGCTTTCCATGAATGCTCCATCCCGGGTTTAACTTTTGCACTAAAGCTGTCCAAACAACAAATGCTTGATCTGGCTGAAGTTTTACCCGATGGGCCAAGCATCGCGGCGCTTAAAGATATTGCCACCGAATACAATATCACCATATTGAGCGGCTTGTTTGAAAAGGACGAACAGGGAAATCTTTTTAAAGCCCAGGTATGTGTAGATAAAACCGGTATGATAGCAAAACACCGGAAATTGCACCCGTTTATCAATCCCCACCTTTTGCCCGGAGATTCGTATACCGTATTCGAATTATTTGGCTGGAAATGCGGGATCCTGATTTGCTATGATAACAACGTAATAGAGAATGTGCGGGCGACGACTTTATTAGGTGCCGAAATTATTTTTATGCCGCATGTAACCATGTGTACCCCATCGCCCAGGCCGGGAGCCGGTTTTGTTGACGCCAAGCTTTGGCTGGATAAAGACGCAAACAGCGAGACACTCCGAAATGAATTTGACGGATTAAAAGGGCGAAGCTGGTTAATGAAATGGTTGCCTGCCCGTGCATATGACAATGCAATTTATGCCATTTTTTCTAACGCGATAGGCATGGATGATGATCAGTTAAAAAATGGATGTTCGATGATCATTGATCCCTTTGGTGATGTAATGGCAGAATGCCGGTCGCTGGAGAACGAATTGGTTATAGCAGAATTGTCAGCGGAGAAATTAACCAATGCCGGCGGATACAGGTATATTAAAGCCCGCAGACCGGACTTGTATCGCGACATCATAGGCAAAGAACATCAGCCGGAGCAAAAAGTAGCCTGGTTGTGATTGGGATGTTTTAGCCACCAACAAAACCAGCCACGCCGTCATTGCGAGGAACGAAGCAATCTTTACACTTGCAAATCCAGTACCTGAGCGACTTTGATTACTTGTCAGCCGCACGCCATCCACGCGGAGGCATTGCGTTAGTTGAATGTCCTGCGTAGAGGTTGCTTCGTTCCTCGCAATGACGAGTTTGCGAGTCGCTTTGTGGCAAAGATTTAATGGGGTAACTTCAAGTTGCGGGGTTTCCCGCAACTACAGCACACTCACCAACTCCGCAATCCTGTTTGAAATCCCTACTTCATTATCATACCAGGCTACAACTTTCACCAGTTTGCCCAGGGTTTTGGTGAGGCTGCCATCAAGAATTGATGAATGAGTATTGCCCAGGATATCCGAGGATACCAAAGGTTCTTCAGTATATTCCAGGATGCCTTTGAGGGAGTTTTCGGCGTAGTGCTTAAACAAGTCGTTTAGTTCGGCAACGGATACTTCTTTTTTTAGGTTGATGGACAGATCCACAATTGATGCATCAATTACCGGCACGCGATAAGAGTAGCCATCCAGTTTTCCTTTTAAGTTTGGTAATACATCGCCTATGGCCTTAGCTGCGCCGGTGGTTGTAGGAATGATGGAATAGGATGCTGCACGCGCACGGCGCAAATCTTTATGCGGCGCATCCTGTAAGTTTTGATCGGCTGTAAAGGCGTGCACAGTAACCATATAACCCGATTCGATCCCAAATTCTTTATCCAGGATATACAAAGCCGGGGCGATGGCGCCCGTTGTGCAGGATGCGGTTGAATAAATTAAATCATCTGCTATCAGTTCGTTATTTACGCCGTGAACAATGGTTTTTATGCCACCGGACGCCGGCGCCGTGATCAACACCTTTTTTGCACCGGCAGTGATGTGTGATGTTGCAGCAGCTTTATCTGTAAACCTTCCGGTTGATTCAATAACGACATCGATACCTAAATCTTTCCATGGGAGTTTTTCGGGATCACGCTCGCTTAACAGGAGGATTTTCTTCCCGTTTACGATGATCGTATCACCTTCAGCTGTAACCTCCCCGGGGAATCGACCATGGGCAGTATCATATTTAAGCAGGTGGGTTAATGTTTTGATATCTGTGAGATCGTTCACTGCTACAACTTCTACCCCTGGCTTGTTTTGTAATGCCCTGAGGGTCATCCGGCCTATACGGCCGAATCCATTAATTGCAATTTTCATTTTGTATATATTAAGTTAGATATTAATGAGTCCTGAGTCGAAAGTCTTGAGTCGGAAAAGTAAAAAATGACTCAAGACTTTAGACTCCAGAATATTGACTTGAAACCTTGAGTGACGTCCGAAAGGCCCGGCGATAATCGGAGGGGGTAGTCATTAAATGCCGCAAAAACGTCCGCCGCATGGAAACCAGGCCGCCGAGACCGCATTTTTCGGCAATGTTTTCAAGGGCCACATCCGTATTTTCCAGGTACTTACGGGCAGTTTCCACCCGCATTTTTTCAATAAATTTAGCAGGAGGTAAACCGGTTTGTTTATGAAATACACGCGTAAAATTCCGCGGACTCATATTCAAATGTTCGGCTATCCGGGTTACGTCTAATTGTTCATGCAGGTTGTCAAGCAACCAGCCCTGCAGCTTTTCAGCAATATTGGGACTTTCGTAAACCGGCAATAAATTGCCAAACTGAACCTGGAAACCCGGTCGGCTTAAGTAAAAAACAATTTTACGGGCCACCTGAATGGCAATATCTTTTCCGTGGTCTTCCTCTACCAAAGCCAGCGCAAGGTCAATTCCAGATGATACTCCACCCGATGTATAGATATGCCCATCGGTGGTATAAAATGCCGTGTTGTTCACTTCTACAAGCGGGTACTCCTTTTTTAACCGGTCGCTTAATTGCCAGTGTGTGGTTGCTTTTTTACCATTTAATAAGCCGGCTTCGGCCAGCGCGAATGCGCCGCCACAAACCGAACCTATCCGGCGGGTGTTATTTTGATTGATGATGGTTAGCCATTTATAAAAATCAGCGTATTCCGGTTTCTTTAGGGCCTGAAAGTCATTACCGGCGACAATAAGCGTATCAATAGGCGTTGTAATTTCCATGGCGCAGTATTGGCAAAGCATGTCCATCCCGGTTGTGGTGCTCACTTTCTTGTCCATGGTTGGCGATGCGATCAATACATCGTAACCTGCTGTTGAACCGGAGGCACTCAAGCATTTATCAGCATTGGTGAAAACATCGGCAGGCCCCGCAAAATTGAGCAGCATATTGCCGGACATGGCCACAATTACCACTTGTTTTCGTTGCTGGTTATTAACGGTTATAGATTCATTCACATAACAAATTTAAACTTAAAATGAATTGTCTCAAAGGACATAAATTATACAATTTAGGCCAAGTAAATGAATGATTTAGGTATTTATTTCTGATAAAAGCGAATTTGATTCGCTTCTATCCTTTAACTTTGATTTAGTATTCCGACACCCGACGCCGATTATTGCGCCGACACGCCACCAATAAAACCCTAAAACTCAGAATATGAAAGAATTTATGTTACTCATCCGCAACCTGGGCGATAGCAAATCAACATTTTCGCCCGCACAAGACCTGGCCTTTTTGAAAGCCTGCCAGGTGTATGTAGAAGGATTGAAAAGCAATGGCAACCTGGTGAGCGCACAGCCACTGATCCGTGAAGGAAAAATGATTTCGGGCTTTAACGGTTCCTGGAACGAAGGCCCCTACAGCGAAACCGCTGAAGTGATCGTGGGCTACTACCATATCATGGCTCAAGATCTTGATGAAGCCATAGCCATAGCAAAAGGCAACCCGGAATTTGCGTACACCACCACTGCCAGGATAGAGGTGCGCCCGATAAAAATGAAGGAAGAATCTACCTCATACGTTTACCCAAAAGGCAAATAAAAGGTAGGGGATATGCTGGTGAAGTATTTATTTGGAGAGACTTTATTCGTTGTGAAAAGAATCTGCAGGGACGAAACCTATGAACAGCTTAGGTCTGCTGTCATACTTGATAGTCAGGCCTCGATTTTGCCGAGTTCTTTGTAAGGTTGTGTGTAATTACCGGCATCATCAAGTATACCTGCCGAAATTAGAGATTTGAGCGCCTCTTCTTTTGTCAGATCCTTCTCCAACTCTTTGGCTAAGTCTATCAATACCTGTAAGTCTTTCTCGCTCATTATTTTGATGCTATTATTTACTTTCTTATTCCTATTACAAATTTATCGATTAGATTAAATAATCACAAGTTTTTTCCTCCTGATACGCTAGAGCTTCTTTTTATAAAGCTTTTCCTGTATACACACTTTTGTGATTCCCCCACGACCATTATCACGTTGCCGAATGTCTCCGACTCGGACGCAAATGCCTATAGTTAGCTTAACTTGTTTCGTCATCAACCTTCATCCATCTCCAACAACAAATTAGCTATCAACGCCGTCCAGCCGGTTTGATGTGATGCGCCGAGGCCCTGGCCGGTATCGCCATGAAAAAATTCGTAAAATAAATGATGGTCCTTAAAGTGTTCGTTTGCCCATTGGTCCTGTTCGGTTGAATGGTATTGATAGACGCCTGCGTCATTTTTTTCGAATATTTTTAAAAGCCTTTTGGTTAACTCATTGGCAATTTGTTTAAGTGTTAATTGGTTACCTGATCGTGCCGGAAATTCGCACTTGTACGAATCGCCGTAGTATTCGTAATATTTCCGCAGTGCGTTGATGATCAAATAATTAATGGGCAGCCATATTGGCCCGCGCCAGTTTGAATTGCCGCCAAACATGGAGCTTGAGCTTTCGCCAGGTTCGTACCGAATGCTGTATTCGCTTCCTTTATAACCAAATACAAAAGGCTTGTCCTGGTAACATTTTGATAAGGAACGTATACCGTAATCCGATAAAAACTCATCCTCATCTAAGAGCCTTTTCAACAACTGCTCCAACCGGTCGCCAATCATAATGGCAAATAGGTAGTTGCTGTCTTTGTTTTTCTTTTCAATGTCCGAAATTACTTTGGTTAAATCGGGCCGGGTGCTTTTAATGCTTTCAAGGCGGGTATTAAATTCCTTCAGCTTTTTAAATAAGTCGGCATGCATTATTTCTACAGCGAGTAATGGAATAATCCCCACAAGCGAACGAACCTTTAACCGCTTGCTGGTACCGTTTTCAAATTGTATGGCATCATAATAAAAGCCATCTTCCTCGTCCCATAAAGCAATTTCTCTTTTGCCAATATGGTGCATGGCCCAGCCAATATTTAAATAGTGGCGGAAAAATTTCGCCGCCGATTCCTCATAGGCCAGGTTGTGCTGCGCCAACTCCAGCGAAATGCGCAACATGTTGATGGCATACATGGCCATCCAGCTGGTTGCGTCGGCTTGCTGCAGCTTTTTAATGCCGGGCGGCATATGGTTTCTGTCGAAAACGCCAATATTATCAAGGCCCAGAAAGCCGCCTTCAAATATGTCGGTACCGTTGGCATCTTTTTGATTTACCCACCAGGTAAAATTCATGAGCAGCTTTTGGAACGATCGCTCCAGGAAATCCCAGTCGGATTTGCCCGTTTTCTTTTTGTCGGCCTCGTACACATACCAAACGCTCCAGGCATGCACGGGCGGGTTTACATCACTAAAATTCCACTCATAAGCCGGTATTTGCCCATTGGGATGCATATAATATTCCCTGAGGATCACCAGCAATTGCTGCTTCGCAAATTCCGGGTCGATATGCACAAAGGTAGCCGCGTGGAAAGCCAGATCCCAGGCTGCAAACCAGGGATATTCCCACTTATCCGGCATGGATATAATGTTGCGGCAGGTAAGGTGCTGCCAATCATAATTACGCTGAAAGTTGCGTGGTAATTGTTTTTCGTGCGGTTCGCCAAACAGCCATTTAAATACATCGAAGTAATAAAATTGCTTGCCCCACAGTAATCCGCTCACTGTGCTCCTCAATAAACCTTTTTGTTTTTTTGATAAGGCAGCCGGCGCTAGCTTATTGTAATAACTGCCTGTTTCGCCCAGGCGTGTTTCAAATATTTCGTCAAAATCCGCCCAGGGGTTTTCCATCTTATCCGTGGTTAACCTTACTTTGAACACTTTAGATGCTCCCGGGGCTATGTTTCCCTGCAACCAAATGGCGGCCTTTGTTCCTTTTTTTTTGGGGTTTATGGTGTTTTGCTTATCAACAACGTGGTTGTTGATGCCATCTTTTACAAAAGCAGTTTCGTTGGCTTTATGAAAAATACGTTTGCTATTGGTTTCATTTTCGCAAAACAGCTGTTCGCCATCATCATGGTAAAAATAATAAGTGCCGTTGCGGCTTGAATAAGTTTGTAAACAATTGTCTGATAGCGAAGTAATTTCGGGACTGGTAAAGCGGGGGTTATGTCGCCAGAAGTTACGGAACCATACGTGCGGCAATACATGGATAGCAGCCTCTTCCGGTCCCCGGTTGTGTACCGTAATTTTCATCAAAATATCTTTCGTCTCCGCCTTTGCATATTCAATAAAGCAATCAAAATAGCGATTACCGTTAAAAGCGGCAGTGTCCAATATTTCAAATTCAGGACTTAAACGGTCTTTTTGATTTTTTTGCAGCAATTCCATATATGGAAAAGCAGCCTGCGGATATTTGTAGAGGAATTTACAATAGGAGTGCGTAGGTGACGAATCCAGGTGAAAATACAATTCCTTTACATCTTCGCCATGGTTTCCCTCCTGGTTAGTTAAACCAAAAAGCCTTTCTTTTAAAATGGTATCCTTTCCGTTCCAAAAAACGGGCGCCAGGCACAAAACCTGTTCCACGTCGCAAAAGCCCGCAATGCCATCCTCGCCCCATCTGTAGGCGTAGCTCCGGGCTAAATCGTGGTTGATATAGCTCCAGGTGTTTCCCTCCGGACTGTAATCTTCCCTGACTGTACCCCATTGGCGTTCAGAAAGATAGGGTCCCCAAGCCTTCCAATTTCTTTCGCTATTCGGCTTGGAAAGCCTCGCATTTTCCATAATCGTTATCCCTGTTTAATTTAAATTATTATTGTCCGGCTGGAATCCCGATATATCCAATTCGTCAAAAAGCCTAAAATAGCATTTCTTAACTCTTTTAAAAACGGGCAACGGTAGTGTCAAATAGTAATTTAACACTGCTTCGGAACGGGTGGAGGTATCCAATAAACATCCGACCAGCCTGACGATCCACTAACTTACAATATTTTTCGGGGTTATTTAGCTTGAAGGTTGGATTTTACTCAGTTTTTAGATGATGTTATAAGGAGAACTCACACCGCAGAAACGGCGTTTTATTTGACATATGCAATTAAAAAAAGGGGGGATATGAAAAAGATATTAGGATTGGGATATTCACAAGGAGGGTTTCACTATAACTCCTGCCTGGAAGCGTCTTCAGCCATTTCAATAATTACCTGGTCCAACCTTTCCAATTCTGTTTGTATAAACCCCAAAACTTCGCTGTCTGACGGGTCGTCTTTAAGCATGACAGCCAATCCTTTTAAGTTTGCCAAAGGGCTGCGAATGAGGTGCGATTGCTTCCAGGCCATATCCTTTATACTGTTAATATGATCCTGTATGCGGTTATACGCCGCTTTTAAGCTTTCTTCGGCATCTTTTCGCTCCGTAATGTCCGACAGCGCAAGCATCGAACCAAATATTTCATTTTTTTCGTTGATGATGGGAAACAATCTTACATAGTACCAAAGTAAAGATCCATCAGTTTGCGGGTAACTAACCTCATAGCTTATATTACTTCCGTTTAACACTTCATCAACATGGGCTCTAAATTCAGGAAAACGGTCCATTGGTAAAAAATCCCCAAGCTTATCTCCTTTGGCCGGCACCTGGCGGTACTGTGTGCTCACAAACTTTAAAGCCATTTGATTAAATGCCATTACATTAAGCGCCTTATCAAGCAAAGCATAGGCCGTATCGGTAGTATCCAAAATCGTTTTCAGGTTGGCTTCAGATTTTTTAAGATTCTGTTCGGCCTTAATTCGAGACGAAATATCAAAACCCATTCCCAGCAAACACGGCTTGCCTTCAAAATTAATTGAAGCTGCGCTAAACAACATGGGGACGTGAATGCCGCCTTTTGTTATTGCCGAAGCTTCAACCATAGCGTGGCCATCGGAAAATGCGGTTTCGATGTTTTTCTTTACCTTATCCTGGTCCTCCCGGGCAATCATGTCGCCGGCGTTTATTTTTTTAATTTCTTCGGGGGTATAGCCTGTAACCGTTTCAAAGTTTTTGTTCCATCGCAGAAATTCGCCGGCATCATTACGTAAATAAAACACCCCGGGTAAGCTGTTTATGATTGTATTTGACAGTTCTTTTTCTTTTAAAATAAGTTCCTCGGCTATTTTGCGCTCGGTAATGTCAATCATCGATCCAATAATGCAGGACTTACCATCAATGGTTACCCTGCTGCCAAAAATTTCGACATTATTGTGCGTTCCGTCTTTCCGTACCCCTGTATATTCATAGTGAACATTGTCCACATCTCCCGAATACCGGGCCTTAACATTGTTTGTTACCCTTTCCCGGTCACCCTCACTTACCAGGTTATCGATAATACTACCTTTCAGGTTTAACAATTCGTGTTGCTCGTATCCAAAAATTTCGGCAAGCCTTGGGTTTAAGTACACAAAACCTTCTCCCTGAATAATATAAACACCTACAATTGATTTTTCGGCCAGGGTCCTGAATTTTAACTCGGCTTCCTTAACGTTGGCTTCCAGCTGTTTTCTTTCGCTGATATCGCGGGCTATTACCAGTATCCGGTCCTCAGCTATCTTCTTTATATTTATTTCAACTTCAAATATTGTCCCGTCTTTACGCAAAATGCGCCGCTCCCTGATGAAAGACCTGTCTGCGCGGTAGTAACCGGGAACAAGCGGGTCTGTTTTCAACTGTTCGGGGTCAATAATATCCTCTATATTTAATTGTAATAACTCTTCTTTCGAATATCCTGTCGCTTTGCAGATGCTTTCATTTACATCGGTAAAATTTCCCTGTAAATTCAATATGTATATAGCATCCGAAGCTTGTTCAAGTACCGAACGGTATTTTGCCTCACTTTCCTTTATGATATTATTGCTTGTCAGGATATCCTTAATTAAACCCTTTATATTTTTTACAATATAAAACGACAAGGAGAGCGCGATGGCCAGGGAAAGTAAAATCAGCAGGATAAAATTTGTGGACGTGGTTTGGTATAATTGCTTGTTGTTATTGAGTATATCCTTTGCTACGCGCACTTGTAAGTCTATCAATTGCGTCACCTTAACGGCAAAAGGTGCAGATGTGGTGGGGTTTTCCATTTGCACCAACTGATTAATGGCCAGTGTATCTTTTTTATTTAATATGGATACCAGTTTCTTATTAGCTTCATCGGCTGCTGTTTTCAATACATCTGCCTGTTCAACCAGGATTCTCTCCGCCGGTGTAATAGAAGTGCGTTTGTAATTCCGCCAGTTGGTGTCTATAATTTCCTGGGCCTGCTGCACCCGCGTTTTTGCTTCGCTAAAACTAAGTTTATGTTTTTGAACGCCTCGGGGTATAGGGAGTATATCCCCGGCGTATACACGGCGTATATTCGATAATTGTTGTATACAAACAATACGGTCCGAATAAAGCGTCCGCGTATTATCATCCATTTTTTTCAGGTCATTAATAGCATAAAGCCCCAGGCCTATTAAACTGGCAGCAGTAATAAATATCAACAGGTAAAATTTTGTGGACGTGCTTAATTTATTTAGCATCGGATTTTAATAACCATTATAAAGTTAAAACAAAAAGGTTTAATTTGATGATTTGGTAATTTGAAAATTTGAAAATGTGTGGATGGGTTTGATTTGGTGATTTGGTAATTTGAAGATGTGATAACGGGTGTATAGGTTTAATTTGATGATTTGAAAATTTGAAAATGTGTGGATGGGTTTAATTTGATGATTTGGTAATTTGAAAATTTAACAACGGGTGGATGGGTTTTAATTTGATGATTTGGTAATTTGAAAAACTGTGAATGGGTAGCAGAGGCCCGACTTTTGACTATAGACTCCCGGTTTAAGATTTAAAATATGGGCGTTCCCCGGCTGATAGAAGCCGGGTCAGGCTTTACGCTGCCTCCAATTTTCCGCTCATGTTGGTTTTGTCACCAACGTGTACCGATGTGCCAGATGTGAGCGCGATACTGCACTGCAGTTTGTTGATAATACCAACAAAGTCTTGAAAATCCATTACCTGCCAGCGGCGCACGAGAAGCCCAACGCTACGGGCGTTTATTTCGGATTCTTGCGCGAGAGGGGTAGCGGCCAAAACTAAATACGCAACTGAAACAGTAAGCAGCTAATCTTTTTCATATCTTCATAATATGAAACACCTATCCTTAATAATTTGCTTGTCAGCGCTGTTTCTGTCCAAAGCATCGGCGCAAAAACCAATAAAAGCCAGCCAGGCACGATTATTTGGAGGGCAGGTAGTTTGGATAGATGATTATGTAATCGACATCAAGGTAGCATCTTCTTCGCGCGTTTATATCATCCTGGGCAACCTTAATCCCGATAGTTGTATTACCGTAATTTTATCCGGCAAAGGGGCGTATAAAAAGGCGATGAGGCTAAAAAAGCGCACAATAGCGCAAGCCAAAGGTCGTATCAAAATCGCTAATGGCAAACTATGGATGACAGTAACCGACTTCAGACGGTTAAAAATACCTAATTGTAATTGTTTTTTAGGCGATAAAAACCCCGACGTTTTGGTAGACACGGTTGCATTTCCAAATGAAAAAAAGGAATTGAAAAAGCCAGAATCAAACCGTTAAAAATACCATATGGCCGAGCCTTATCTCTTGCATGCGCCCGGAAAACCCCGATCATCCGATCCAAACCGTCTGGTAATCATATCTGTTTACGAACCTGTGTCTACGCACAATTCATAAAAAATTTGTTAAAATCATGTTAAATGGTCGGTTTTTCATATTAACTACAGATTGTGCCGATAATATTGCATTTATTATTTGCGTGCTTGTGTAATTTTTTAAGGTGCAATAATATTATTGATAAATATTTCGTTTAACGAAGTAAATTTTTAGAAAAGCAATATGAAGTTATTATTCATCTCCCTTATGGCGGCATTTTTAACCAACGTTACCTGGCTGGGCGATTTTAACGAGGCTACAACCGAAGCGGTTAAATCTCATAAGTATATCCTGATAAACTTTTCGGGCTCCGACTGGTGTGGCCCATGCATTCGCGAAAGAAAGGAAATCCTGGAAAATGAAGTGTTCGAAAAATACGCGTCGGACCACCTGGTGCTGGTGAGGGCCGATTTCCCGCGTCAGAAAAAAAATCAATTGAGCAAAGAGCAAACACAAAAGAACGAGGCGCTGGCGGATAAATATAATCCTGAAGGTAAATTTCCGTACACCATCCTGGTGGATGAACATGGAAAAGTGGTAAAGGACTGGGATGGTTTTCCTAACGAATCGCCCGAAAACTTTGTAAATCAAATTGCATCAGCTTCAGGTGCGGCAAACTAAACAACCGCCCGCTTGTTCATTAGTATTAATAATACCCCACATATGATAAATCAGCTTGTAAAAATTTCGGCTTGTTTGTTACTGGCTTTAAGTTTTGCCTCATGTGTTAACGTGAAGGAATATCAGAAAAGCCGCCTCAATGATTCGGAAATGGCTTTGAGTAACCGGAAGGTTGAGAAAAATGAATTGAACTTCCAATCGTACCGGGAAGGTGCCTCGGGTGCAAATGCAGGAAAAACCGGGGG
>Ga0206865_1259_pt1 | contig 12034 bp, 9 predicted proteins | sample Alteio_BWOrgCont_39_FD_152628 | JGI IMG/M metagenome (GOLD analysis project Ga0206865, IMG submission 152628) | Enriched cells from forest soil in Barre Woods Harvard Forest LTER site, Petersham, Massachusetts, United States -... | ecosystem: Environmental > Terrestrial > Soil > Temperate forest > O...
AACTCGCTCCGCTTCTGGCCGAGCGATGTTTTCAGAGCGGTGAGCTGAGGGTCGCTGGCAACGATTTCGTCGGCAGCCGCACTCAACGCGGAGTTGGGAGCTGACGGATCGCCGTTCTCGATCGAGCTAAGCTGCGCCTCCGCCTGGATGCGCTGTGAATGCGCCGTATTGAGGTCGGTGCGCATCTTCTCGAGCTGGCTGTCAAATGGATCGGATCCCTCGCCGCTTACGATCGCCACGCCGAGGGACTTGGCGATGGTTGCCTGCTCTTGGAGGAGCGAATCCAGCTCTGACTGAATGCGTGCGCGCTCCTGGCGCAGGGTATCTAGGCGTTCATCGCGTCCGTAGAACTCCTCATCCTTCGCCTTCTCGATGTAGGTGTTGGTCACCGCATTCACGATCTCGGCAAGACGGCCGGGACGCCCGCCCTGTAACGTGATGCCCACCTGGTAAGTGTTGGCGATGCGGTCTATCTCCAGCGATCCCTGGAGGCGGTTCACGGCAGACTCTTCGCTTTCGCCCGGGAACTGCCATGTGCCCGGCGGCAGCTTCTTGATCGCGTCCGCGATTACGTCATACCGCGTGACCGAGTGGATCTCTTCCTGAATGTAGGTTTCGTACTGGTACTGCTGTTCGCGATCGTCCGTGAGTGTCTTGGGGAAGTTGGGCGAGACATAAATGATGCTGGTCGCCGAGAATGTGGGGCGATGGCGCAGCAGGACTGCCAACCCCAGCCCACAGGTCACGAGGGCAATCAGGCTCGCCGTGATCGCATGGATCTTCAAGCTCCTGAGCACATTGATCCGTATTGCACCTGCCGGTGCCGACGGACGAGGTGCTGGCGGCGGAGCTGCCTGTGGTTCGAGATGCCGTGGGGTGATGTACATGAATTTCGTGTCCTTCGGGTCCCGTACTGCAAGTAAATCCAAATCATCTGATATTCGCCGCATCCGGCGGCGAGGAAACTTACTGATTGAGCAACGGCCTAGGGAAGACCGGCCAGAGTACCCAGCGTCAGCAAACTTGTTATCGGGCTGATCTTTTGCATGAAGTAGGCGACCTTGTTGAAACCGCTCCTCGGAACGACGACGACATCGCCCGGCTGCAGCCTGACCTCGGCCAGACCACTTGGAGTCATCAACTGCTTCCAGGGAACAACCCGGGAGGTGTTGGCTGACTTCTCGATGATCTGGATATTGGGCGACGTTCCCGCCATATCGCCAAGGCCGCCGGCCTGAGCGAGCACCGAGGGCAGCGTCGATTCCGGGGTAAGCGGGATCGCGCCGGGATTTCTGACTTCGCCGAGCACGGTGACGAACTGATCGGCCTGCGAAGGGATAAAGACAATGTCGTTGCGCCGCAGCCGGATATCAGCCATGGCGCTGCCGCTTCTCAGCAGCGTGCGCAGATCGACTTCGAGTACCTGATCGTTGCCGCGATAAATCATGACGCGATCGGGCAGGCCGTCCTTGTTGGATGGAGTGGACTGCAGCCCTCCGCGCGAGACTGCGTCGAGCAGGGTCGGCGTGTTGTCGAAGTAGAAGACGCCCGGATGCTGCACGTTGCCAAGTACCGTAACGCGGTTCGAGCCGTACTTATCGATATTTACCGTGACGGTCAGGTTTGTGTAATCCGATGAGAGAGCGTCGACGATCGCCTTGGCCGCACCTGCGCGAGTAAGGTTGGAAACCGTCATCGGACCGGCGATGGGCAGTGTGATGCGTCCATCGGGGCCGATAATATATTTCCGCGACAGCTCCGGCCGTCCGGGAAAATCAAGGCTGATCTCGTCACCTGCACCAAGCTGATACTCTTCATCCGCCGCGGGCTCGAAGCTCTGCAGCTTCTTTTCCGGGCTCTGCTTCAGCTGGGGCACGGCGGCGGTCTGATCTGGAGCTGACGGGGCAGTTGTTCCCTGTTGAGCAAGCAATGACAGCGCACCCAGACTCATGACCAGTCCGATACAGGTTGTCCGAGTTGACCGAAGTGCGAATCTCATGTTGGCAGACCTTTCGTAAACAATCGAGCCTAGGAACGAATGGTGTTTCCTCAGGCCGGTGCCAGTGTTCCTAATCATGCAATTAGCCTGAAGATTAGGAAATACTCCTAAAGTTGGAGTCCCGATTCGTGCGAACCCAAGCCGCATTTCCCGCCGATCCACGAAGAACAGAGGGCAGCAGGCGAAGCTTCCACACAATGTAAATTGGCGCCATCGCCAGGAAGCCAAGTGTCTTCAAAAAGTCCGGTCCGCTGGCCGCTGCAGCTAGCACGTGAAGCACGACCACCAGCAGCGAGGCGAGAGCGTATATGCGAATCCCCGTCACCGGTATGCAAAGGGCCAGCAATAGGGAAAAAACTCCGTAGGCCATGGGTAAGCCGGCAACGTCGAGCAGAGGCTCGGCCATGCGCAGCTTTCCGCGCACAACCTGCTTCAGCAGAGGCCAGGTCCAGGTCCGGGCGGCGTGAAATCTTCCCCCTTCCCAGCGCGAACGCTGCACATTTTCCCCCTGCTTCGAGGCCGGGAGAGAAGCTGAAACCCGTGCAGAATCAAGGTATTGCACCCGCTTGCGGGCAAGAACCAGATTGAGGTGGTACTCGAGATCCTCAACCACCGAGAAGGCTCCATAAGGTACTTCGCTGAGCAGACTTCGGGTGAGCGCAAAGCCGTTGCCGAAGATACCTGCTGAAAGGCCAAGCCGCTCGCGCCCGCGCGGGCGGATCACATTGAAAGCCCGGAAGGCCACAGCCGCCAGGCGGCCGCTGGTCTTCTCGGTCGGGCTCTCCATCTCGTACCGGCACTGCACCGCCTGCGCGCCGTTGGCGAGCAGCCCCTTTACCTCCGAGACCAGGTTCTGTGAAACAACCGAGTCCGCGTCGATCACCATGACCGCCTGCGCCTCCCCATTGAGTGCATGCTGAAAGCCGTGGCTCAATGCAAAGCCTTTGCCGCGTGCCGCGGGGTCGTTAAAGACCAGCACTTCGGCCCCGGCCCGGCGCGCTGCTTCAGCCGTGCGGTCGGTGCAGTTGTGCGCGACCACGAAAACCCGCGTGTGCGAGCTGTGTCCGGCAGATTCGAGCACGCTGGTCACGCACCGGGAGATAAGAATCTCCTCGTTGTGTGCGGGAATCACGATCGCCAGCGGAAACTCCTCGCCGGACTTCTCTTCGCGCCGGTTGCGTGCGGGCAGCCAGGAGGCCGCGGTCACCAGAGCGAGCTCCAGGACAAGCGGAAGAGTGACTGCCACAAGCACGAGGCCAAGTGAGACATAGAGGAGGTGTGTCATTAGCAAAAGGCGCCTTTCTTTCGGCGACGAATCATTGCCGGTCCTAAAAGATTGACCGTGCAAATTGTGAGTCAGCGTCTGCGGGGAATCAATCCCGCTTTTGTGTCGCTGGTCTCGCTAAACGGAGACCTTGAAGCCGTATCGCGATGCACTGGTGAAGGCGGAGCCGAAGCCGACATGCATGCTCTGGCTGCCGACTGCTACCGTTTGGCAAATGCTCTGCATGACTTCCACGCGCATTTGCACCGGGGAGGCAGTTTGCCAGCGCAGGTTGGAGACTGCCGGGGTCTGGAACGAGCGTTCGGTCTTCGCGATCCTGTACAGCGCATCGTTCACGCTCGAGGTTGTCTTGAAGTAGCTGTCCAGCCTGGAGCTGCGCAGCAGCCGCGTAAGATGCGGACGCATCCCGGCCAGCCACAGCTGCAGGTTGAGCCTCTGCATCGATGTCATCAGCTGCACCAGCGAGCCCAGCGTGTTCGGCCCGAAGTAGCCGCTCTGCGCCATGTCCAGCACAACATGCATTCCTGACTGGCTGGCATTGCGGGCGTGTGTCTCAAATTCGGTCAGCATGCGCCCCGTCAAGTTCCCCTTGATCGAGATCACCACCGTGTTGCCGACAAGTGTCGGAATGACTCTCGACGGTCCTGAAGTTCTGGGCTGCGAAGCGGTCGCTGCCATCTGCTGCGGCAGGTAGCGGCCCAGGGTGAGAGCGTCGGTGATATAACGGCCCACCAGCCGCCGCGGCTCCTGCGCGGCGCGGTAGATCCACTCCATGCCGGTCTTCTGCATCCAGCGCGGTGCGCGGTTCAGCTTGCCGGCGATCATATCCAGCGAGCCGCCAATGCCGATCGACACCGGTACTTTGAGACGATCACGGTGCATGGAGAGCCATTTCTCCTGCTTGGGATTGCCGAAGGCGACCAGCAGAATGTCCGGACGGGCGCGCTCAATGCGCTCCAGAATTTCCTCGTGGTTCATCTTTTCCAGCGGACGCACCGGCGGAGAATAACGGCCGGCAATGCGCAGTCCGGGATAACGCTGCTCGAGGATTTCAGCCGCGCGTTGCGAGCTCTTTTCGCTCGCCCCCAGGAAATAAATGCTGTAGCCGCGCCGGGCCGACAGTTCTGCAAGGCGAGGAACCAGGTCGATGCCGCAGACGCGCTCCTTGAGAGGAGTTCCCATCAGCCGCGCCGACCAGAGGATGGGCATGCCGTCAGGAACCACCAGAGAACAGGAGCAGAGAATATTCCGCAGTTCCTCGTCGCGGATGGCATGCATCAGGAAATCGACGTTGGCCGTCGCCACCTGGTGGCAGCCGCCGTCTTCGATCTTCTGCTCGATGATCTTCACAGCCTCGTCCATGGTGACGTTGTTGAACGGCACACCAAGAACAGCGACAGAATCGGGGCTTAAGCAAGGCATAAATCTGAAACCTCAGTACCGCAAAATCGGTCAAGATCGTGGAACCTGGGGGAGCCTGCGGGTCTTCTGAAAACCAGAGCCTTTGGTGCTCACAACAAAACGGTGTTACACGTGAAACAACTTGTCCGAGGCCCCTGTAAGCGCCTCGATTTCCTGTTGGGTGGCATGCGCGGGCATTTCGATCAGCTCGCACGCGCCTGACTCCTGTTGCAAAAAGCGATCGCCGGCTGCGGCTTCCTTGGCATTGATCGGCGCGACATCTTCGCGGGCGACTTCGACGGCGATGGCCTGCCCCACCGATGCCACACACACCACCAGTCGCAGCGCATTAGCCGTCCGCACCAGCCGCCCTTCAAGACCCGAGAGAGGTCCGCGCTCGATGCGAAGCAGCGTCCCGTTTGCCAGGTATGGATGGCGGGTGCATGGCGCGCCGCTCTTGAGCGACCGCCGCAGCGATTCGATCTCGCCGTCCGGAACCGCTTCGACCTCGCCCTGGTGACCGAGCAGCCGGACCACCCCGGTTGTCTCGAGCACGCGCACGCGATTGCGCTGCGACGGCTCAAAGCGGGCGAAGAGGTAGCCTCCGAACGCCGGGACCTCGATGGCCTTCTTTCGGTCCTTCCAGTCGTGAACTTCGCTCAGCAGCGGCAAATAATTCTCGAGTCCCTTCGCAGTGAGATCACTCGCGACGCGTTGCTCGTGGCGGTACCGCGTTTGAATCGCGAACCACCGAGGCTGGGTTGTGATCGAACTTTCCATCGTGTCTCGTCGTTCGTAGGCTTCGCCCATATCAACCTCAAACGGCTGGTGTCGAAGCTCTATTAAGGGAGGAAAAAGGGTTATGCCCGATGCAGGCAGAAACAAATCAGCAAGTCAAAAGTGTTCAGACTTTGGCCGTGCTCTTTAGCTCAGCCGACAGATTCTCGTCGTTGATCTGCATCCGGTAGAAGAGCCACTCGGGATCGCTCTGCAGAATGGTCGCGATCTGCTCACGGATGTCTCCGCTGGGTTGGCGAAATCCGTTAATGATCCGGCTCAGATGGGCTTCATCGATGCCCAGCATTCTCGCCAGGCGGTTCTGTCGAATCCCGCTCGTGTAGATTCGCAATTTAAGGTTCGGATAAATTTCTCGACTGAGACTCACTGTCTTCTTACCCTTCGCGTTTCTGAAGATCTGTGGTTACTCATGGGCCATGCCACAGCAACTACTTGACCTGCGAAGGTGCAATCGGCCTGCCAAAGTGACACGGGGCCGGTTTGACAATATTTTGTTGATCTGTAAAGGGGAGAGACCTGTTTCGTCGATCCGAATAACTTTCTAAAAAACCGAAACAGTTGGAACAGTAGAAAAGAGTGGGAAGGCAGAGTCGCAAATCGAAGCCATTTTCACGGGTCCAACGGTAACTTTTTGTGCGTTACTTCTACTACCTATGTACCGTCAGCAGGTAATTCAAATTGGTAATTCACACAAAAGTGGTTTTGCTCCGCCACTTTGCAGACGCTATGATCCGCTTACCAAGTTGAGTTGTCGTGTCACGACAGCCGTAACTAACGTCGATTGATTTTCTTGTTTCCTCGACCTTCCGAACTCTGCGTGGGGTACGTATGTCCGGCCTTGTTCTCCTGATTGGCGAAAATCCACAGGCTCATGACGCTCTGATCCAGAGCCTCAAAGCGGATGGGCTCAGTGTGCTTCCGGTCCGGACCTTGCCCGAAGCGCTCCTGCATCTTCGCAATCCCGCCCTGGTCGTCGCGGCGGTGGTCTCGAATGTAGGCATGCGCCGTCAGCAGGATCTGGACGCCGTCCTCGAGATTTGTTCCTCGCGGCCGCACCTGCCGCTGATTCTGGCGGTCAACGAGCTCTACGACCTGCACAGCGAATTCCGCACCTCGATCCGCGGCCTGCATATTCTCAAAACGCCGCTCGAACATCCGAATTCCTATTACACGATTCACGATCTCATCGAGTCCTCGCGCACAACCGTCACCCCAATCGATAGCAGCTCACCGGGAGAGCTTCCCACTCCCGTCGTGCCGCGATATTCGGAGACCTTCCTCTCCCGCGTCGGAATGGCCGATGTGCCGGTGCTCCTGCACGGAGAGACCGGCGTCGGAAAAGAGGTGATGGCGCGTCGTCTATGCGCCTACTCCTCGCGTGAGAACAAACCATTCCTCAAGCTGAATTGCGCGGCTCTCCCGTCGGAGCTGATCGAGAGCGAATTATTCGGCTATGAAAAGGGCGCATTCACCGGGGCCACCATCGACAAGCCGGGCAAGTTCGAACTCGCCCAGGGCGGCACCATCCTTCTCGATGAAATCGGCGACATGGATATTCGCCTTCAGGCCAAGCTTCTCCAGGTCTTGCAGGATGGCGAAGTGCAGCCCCTCGGCAGCCGCCGCATCGTCAAGGTAGACGTCCGGGTGATGGCCGCAACCCACCGCGATCTGCGCCGGGGCATCGAAGAGGGCACCTTCCGCGAAGATCTGTATTACCGGCTCAATGTCATCAATATTGTGATTCCGCCTTTGCGCGAACGCCCGCAGGAGATTATTCCGCTGGCGGAGACTTTGCTGCGCCGGCATCTTCCGCCAGGAATGACGGCTCCGATTATCACCGCGGAGCTGCAGGAGGCAATGCTGGGGTACGGCTGGCCGGGAAACGTGCGCGAAGTAGAAAACGTGATGCGTCGCTATTTGGTGTATCAGGATGCTGACGTCCTTGCTCGCGAGATCGTGCAGCTGAGTTCCACCTGCGCTCCTCAGTCCGAGAAGCCCCAGTCCGAAAGATCCCACGAAACCAACCGCGTGACCGGGAGTGGTAACGGCAACGGCAATAACGGTAATGTCGTAACCATGGACCACCTGGAGCAGAGTTCGCGCCAGGCGGAAACCAAGCTCCTTCTTGATGCTCTCGGCGCAACCCGCTGGAACCGGCGTCAGGCAGCGGCGCAGTTGAAGATTGACTATAAAGCCTTCCTATACAAGCTGCAGAAATACGGCATTGTCGAGAAGGCTAAGCGCGGTGAAGTCGGCGCCTGACATATTTCCTCAGATCGGCGTTGTATCCCGGGCCCCCAGAAGTGTCGATGCAGCGAATGCGCGTCCACCCATGCGTGCGATTCGCCTTCCGTTAGGAGCTGGTCGTGTTTGAGAATCTCCGCGAGGATTGGCGCACCTATGACCGCCAGTGGTCCCGTCAGGGACTGTGGATCATGGTTGCCTACCGCTTTGGACGCTGGCGCTACACCATCCGCCGGCGCTGGATGCGGCTGCCATTCTCCTTTCTCTACAAGCTGCTCAAGCCCGTATCGGAAATCCTCACCGGCATCGAACTGCCCTGCGAAGTCACCCTCGGCCGCCGCTTCCGTATCGATCATTTCGGCGGCATCGTGATCAGCGGCGACGCGGTCTTCGGCGACGACTGCGTGATTCGCAATGGCGTCACCGTCGGCCTGCGCCACACCGGAGTGCGTGGAGCACCGGTGCTGGGCAATCGCGTCGACGTAGGCGCGGGCGCCAAGATCCTCGGCCCCATCCACATCGGCGACGACGTGGCCATCGGAGCCAACGCCGTCGTCCTCACCGACGTCCCCGCGAACCATATTGCTGTAGGCATCCCCGCTCGCATCCTGCCCCGCAAAGACAAGCAGCCCGCTTCCGAATTTGCCTCGCACGACGAACTGCTCGAGGTACGCGCGTGAACCTGACGCTCGCCCCTTCCATCTCCGTAGTCGTCATTGGACGGAACGAAGGCCAGCGCCTGGCGCGCTGTCTTGAATCCGTCCGCCGCACGCCCGGCCTGAAGAACACGGAACTCATCTACGTCGACTCCAACTCCAAAGACGGCAGCCCCGATCTCGCCGCTACCTATGGCGCGCGGGTGATCGTCCTCAACGCGCAGCGAACCACCGCCGCACTCGGGCGCAACGCCGGATGGCGCGCGGCAAATGGCGAGTTCATTCTCTTTCTCGATGGCGATACCATCCTGCATCCCCATTTCGCCAACGCCGCGCTTGCTCCCATGTTGCAGGACGCTTCCATCGTCGCCGCGTGGGGACATCGCCGCGAGATTCATCCTGAAGCATCCATCTACAACCGCATCCTCGATCTCGACTGGGTCTACGCGCCCGGTATCGCAGAGTTCTGCGGCGGAGATGTCCTCATGCGCCGCAGCGCCCTCGAAGAAGCGGGCGGCTACGACGCCGAGCTGATCGCCGGGGAAGAGCCCGAGCTATGCCGCCGCATGCGCGCCCGCGGATACCGCATCCTCCACATCGATCACCCGATGACCGGGCACGATCTGCAGATCACGCGCTTCAGCCAGTATTGGAAGCATGCCGCCCGTGCCGGACACGCCTTTGCCGAAATCTCCGCGCGTTTTCGCGCGAGCGACGACAAATTCTGGGACGCCGAGCGGAAGCGCAATCTCATCCGCGGCGGATTCTGGATGGGCAGCCTCGTCTTCGCGGCCGCCATCAGCGCACTGCGGCTCACAATTCTCCCCCTGCTGATCTGGCTCGCCCTGCTGCTGGTCATGTCAGCCCGCTCAGCATGGAAGTCGCGCTGGAAGTCGCAACATCTCCCCGCGCTGCTGCTGTATGGCATTCATTCTCATCTCCAGCAAATTCCTATCTGCGTCGGACAAATTACATACTCACTCGATCAGAGGCGTGGCAACCGGCGCACGCTGATCGAATACAAGGAACCCGCAAAGTAGTCGCCGGCCAAATTCACCAAGGAACCAAAACCCATGCATGTCCTCACGATGCCACCACCCGCCACCCGTCTCTCCGCTAAGGACACTCCGTCCCGCGCGCAGAATTCGCGGCTCCCCGCGATTCTCGCCCTCGCGTCTGTCCTCGTCGCGACCCTCCTCATCTTCTGGAGTTACGCGAAGCTGAGCCAGACCTGGGACGAATCGGCGCACATCGGCACCGGCATGGAGTGGCTGTCCCGCGGCGTCTACACCCTCGACCCCATCGATCCTCCGTTGCCGCGTGTTTCGACCGCTGTCGGGCCCTATCTGCTCGGCATCCGCTCCTTCGGCAACCGCAATCCCTGGGATGAAGGCAACTTGATCCTTGACGCGCAGGGCAACGCGCACCTGTACAGAGTCCTCACCGCTGCGCGCCTCGGCATCCTTCCGTATTTCCTCATCGCGGCATTTCTCACCTGGCGTATCACCCGCCGCTGGCTTGGACCATGGCCGGCAGCGATGGCAGTCTTCCTGTTCTCTACCTGCCCGCCGGTGCTCGCCCACGCTTCGCTGGCCACTACCGACATAGCCTTTGTCGCAACCTTTTTGTTTGCGATCGACATGATATGGCTCGCATTCCAGGACCCCAGGCCCCTACGCTGCGCCCTTGCCGGCCTCGGCTTTGGACTGGCCTGCATCGCTAAGCTCTCTGCCTTTCCTTATCTCGCGCTCTGCGGCTTCGCCTTCCTCGTTTACATGCTCTGGAAGAAGAAGCGCCTCCCGCGCATCCCCGCCTGCGCCGTCTTTGCTGTCGCCGCCATCCTTACTATCTGGGCGGGATACCACTTCTCGGTCGGCTCGCTTGCAACGGACAATATCAAATCGCAGCAAACAGTCGGGCACGCACTTGCAAAACTCGGCCCCGCTGGCGGCCCAGTGGCCGCAGTCGTCAATCACCTTCCCGCATATCAATATTTCCAGGGCCTTCGCATCGCCCAGCGCATGAAACAGTTCCCGCCCCCGGGCTACCTCTTCGGAGAGGTCTACTACGGCGGTCGCTGGTATTTCTTCCTGCTCATGGCCCTGCTGAAGACCCCGATCCCCTTCACGCTGCTCGTGATCCCCGGATTCGTTCTTGCTATCCGCCGCGTGGCGAAACTGCATGACGGCTTCGCTCTCGTGCCGCTCGCCGGCATCGTCTTCCCCATCCTTGTAGCGACCATGTCGCACATCAATCTCGGCGTGCGCCATGTACTGGTGGTCTATCCGTTCTTCGCGATGCTGGCCGCACTCACCGGCCTCTCCTTATATAGGAGCTTCCATCGCTCCCACAAAATCGCCACGACCGCCGTCGCGCTGCTGCTCGGCTGGCAGCTCGTCTCCTGCCTGCGCGTCGCTCCCGATTTCCTCACCTACTTCATCGAGCCCGTCGCCGCCTGCGGCGGTTACATCGCCATCGACAGCGACTACGACTGGGGTCAGGATCTCTTCCGCCTGCGCGATGAGCTGCACGCCCTCAACGCCTCGCAGGTGTGGGTGGCGTACAGCGGCAGCGCCGACCTCAACTCCTACGATCTCCCCGGATGGAAGAAGCTTGAGCCCGGCCAGCAAGTCACCGGCTGGGTCGCCATCAGCGAGACCATGGCGCGCGCGCATCCCGATCAGTACGGATGGCTGACGCAATACCAGCCCATCTCCGCTGCCGGCAAGACCTTCCGCATCTACCGCGTAGAGTAGGCGCCCGAAGTAATCGCGTGAAATATTCGCAATATCCTGAATGACGCCTGCCCATCCGGGCAGGCCGCTCACCTGAGCCTCTGACCTGCGAAGTTGGCTATACTTTTCGCATACAGGGGCTCTCCCATTTACGACATCTCACTGACATCTGTACTTGAGACCGCCGGACTCGACATCGGTCCGGTGCCCACGCACGCGCCCGGGCCATCGGGCTTTCTGCCCCTCACGCCAGAGATGCTGCTCACCCAGCCCTCAGGCAATCTTTTCGGATTGAGCCAGAACGCCGGCATGGGCTGGGACCCGGCGCGTCTCTCCGGGCCCGAAATCCTCATCCTCAGCACCCATGGCGGTCTGCGCGCTGAAGACGGCAGTCCCATAGCCCTCGGCTTTCACACCGGTCACTGGGAAGTCGGCCTGCTCGTCGCCGAAGCCGCGCGCGAGCTGAAAGATCTGAACGCAGTCCCCTTCGCCGGAGCCTGTACCGACCCGTGCGATGGCCGCACCCAGGGCACGCTGGGCATGATGGACTCGCTCCCCTTCCGCAACGACGCCGCCGTCGTCCTCCGCCGCCTCATGCGCTCGCTGCCCACGCGCTCCGGCGTGCTGGGGATCGCCACTTGCGACAAGGGACTGCCCGCGATGATGATGGCCCTCGCCTCCGCGGGCGATCTGCCCACCGTCCTGGTTCCGGGCGGAGTAACTTTGCTTCCTGAAGATGGAGAGGATGCTGGCAGAGTCCAAACCATCGGCGCACGATTCGCGCAGAAGCAGATCACCCTTGAATACGCCGCCGAAGTCGGCTGCCGGGCGTGCGCCTCACCCGGCGGAGGCTGCCAGTTCATGGGAACCGCCGCCTCCTCGCAGGTGATCGCCGAAGCTCTCGGCCTCGCCCTGC
>Ga0206865_1261_pt1 | contig 12001 bp, 10 predicted proteins | sample Alteio_BWOrgCont_39_FD_152628 | JGI IMG/M metagenome (GOLD analysis project Ga0206865, IMG submission 152628) | Enriched cells from forest soil in Barre Woods Harvard Forest LTER site, Petersham, Massachusetts, United States -... | ecosystem: Environmental > Terrestrial > Soil > Temperate forest >...
TAAGTGCATCTTTTCCTACAAAGCTAGACCAGAACAAAAGCGACGGCGATAGCACGACGAGAAGCCCAAAGAGCCATCGATCACCGTCTGGGAACGCGATAGTAAACGCGCGGTAGAACAGGTACCCTCCTGCCAGGGATACGAGTGCAAAGGCGATAAAGAGAGTTGGCAGCGCATCGCCGGTCAACAGCGATGCGATTCCACATATGTTGTTGATCAGATTGGTGCTGAAGTAAGGCGGCTGAAATGCGCTCCATCCGATTATCCGGAAGGTCTCCGCTAGTTGCAAGCCCACGGTCCAATAGTGGAAGGCGTCCACAACACCACCGTAGATAGTTAATCCTACCCAAAGAAACAGGCTTGAAGCGGCCATGTGCGCCACAAGCCCTGCCAGCAGCAGCCGCCGAAAATAAGGATCGCGCTGAGTAAAGTGTGCTACCGCCACAGCGCTAACGATTGCCATTAAAGGGACGCAGATGAGAGAGGAAGCGTAAGAATAATCACGGGGACTGGTGAAAAAGAGGGCCCCCAACCAGAATGGACTCGTTACTATCGAAACAACGGCAACCAGTTTGATAACGATGACATATCGAGCGACGTTTCGTGGTGGGATTGCCTCAATCGGCTCATGAATGGCTCTGGTGGCGGGAAATCCCATTTGCCCTCGGCGCTTGAGTCCAGTGCTAGCGAGGGAACAAGTTTAGCATGTGCACAGACGATGATGTATTTTTGATAAGCTGCTGGCTTAGGCCTGTTACCGCGGCTCTCATAGGGTTGGATCATGCGCGTTCTCCACGTCATCGACTCCCTGAATCGCGGCGGAGCTGAAGTCATGCTTACGGCGATGGCTCCTCGGTTTCGAACACGGGGGGTCATCTGCGATGTCATTGCATTACTCAGAAGACCCAGCCCTCTCGAGCGTTCACTTCAGGACCAGGACATCCATTTGCGTTATACAGGCGTGCATAGTTTGTATTCGCCACGACAGGTTTTCGCATTGGCCAATCTCCTTCACGGATACGACCTCGTCCATGTGCACCTTTTTCCGGCGCAGCTCTGGACCGTGTTGGCGACGGCTCGAATGAGATGTCGTATCCCCTTGGTTACCACCGAACACAATACCTGGAACGCGCGACGTCGATGGTGGTTGCGGCCCGTGGATCTATGGATGTATCCATCTTACGAGCGCATTGCCTGCATCAGCGAGGCCACTGCAGAATACTTGATCCGGTGGTGCCCTGGCGTTGCAGAGAAGATCACCATAATCCCGAACGGAATACCTCTCGACGCATTCGAAAATGCTCAGCCCGCTACACTAGCGCATGTGCCATGTGATGTCACGCGGCTGGTTTTTGTCGGACGGTTCGAGGCCCAGAAAGACCACGCCACACTTCTGCGAGCTCTGGCTGCTGTGCCGGATGCTCACCTTCTCCTCGTCGGAGATGGCCCGTTGCGCCCTCGGCTCGAGCAGTTGGCTCAATCTCTCGGAATCAGGACTCGAGTCACTTTTCTGGGCTGGCGGCACGATGTGGCAGCCGTCTTGAAGGCCTCGGACATCTATATTCATTCCACTCATTCCGACGGCTTCGGGATAGCCGCGTGTGAGGCGATGGCGGCCGGGCTGCCGGTGGTGGCAAGCGACGTTCCGGGCCTTGCTCAGGTTGTTGCGGGAGCGGGGATTCTCTTTCCTCCCGGGAACGCCAAGGCATTGGTTCACTATCTCACCGCTTTGATCAAGTCACCCGAGCAGCAACGCGAGATGAGCCGGGCCAGTCTCCAGCGGGCGCGCCAGTTCAGCATTGAAAATACCGTTGACGGTTGCATCCGGATGTACGAGTCGGTGTTAGGGGCCGGCGCGGTGCAGGTAGCGGAGGTGCGATGAGCAACATCAATCCAGCCGTAGTTGAAGCATTTGGAAAGGAGTGGAAGAAGTTTGATCACGCGGGTCTCGAAAATCCCGACCTTGAGACTATCTTTCAATCGTATTTCTCCATTTTTCCCTGGGACGAATTGCCGCCCGACGCTGAAGGGTTTGACCTCGGATGTGGTACAGGCCGCTGGGCCCACTTCGTAGCTCAAAAGGTCGAACACCTCCACTGCATTGATCCAAGCGCGGCCGCTCTGGATGTCGCGCGTCGAAACCTTCAGGCGCATATGAACTGCAGCTTCCACTGTGCCTCCGTAGAAGCGATTCCGCTCGCTGACAGTTCCGCGGACTTTGGATACTCCCTCGGTGTGCTTCATCACATACCAGATCCGCAGCAAGGACTCCGAGAATGCCTGTGCAAATTGAAGCCGGGAGCGCCACTACTGGTCTATTTTTATTATGCGTTCGACAACCGTCCCGCATGGTTTCGAATGGCATGGCGCGTTTCCGATATTCTCCGCCGGTTCATCAGCGCCCTTCCATTCGCCGTCCGATCGCCGCTCTGCGAACTCGTAGCAGCACTCGTCTATTGGCCACTCGCACGGATCGCAAAGTGGCTTGAAGGAGGGGGCTTTGACGTCGAGCTTTTCCCTTTATCCTCTTATCGAAACCGAAGCTTTTATTCAATGCGTACTGACGCTCTGGATCGCTTTGGCACCCGGCTCGAGAGACGCTTCACGCGCCAACAGATAAACTACATGATGAAAAGCGCAGGATTCGAGCGAATTGTGTTTAGCGAATCGCCTTGCTGGTGTGCGCTTGGATATCGTAGGCCAGAGTCACCCGAATTGTTTAGTCCTTTCGAGTGCACCTAGATCCCGCATTGCTTTCTTCATGTTGCACGGCTGAAATGAAGCGATTGGGCTGCCCAAAAAAATTGACGGCTACAAACTTCCTCGTAGAATGGGTCGCATCAAGCGCTCGGGACAAAAAGCATAAACCTAAAATGACAACTGTTTGGCCCTGGCGTTACACTCCTGTCTCGCAGAAGTTATTGCCTTTCAAGGAGTAAATTCTGACCCCACTTCAAACCAAGACCTCCCAACTTGCTTTCGCTGCACCCGTCAGTCGGATTGTTCAGACGCTTGACTTTAGTCTGGTCGTGGGAATTTGCTCTGTCCTCGGATTCGGGCCGCTAGCATTTGGTGCCGTCCAACCATGGAGCATTTGCACCTTGGAAGTGGCGGTTTCGTTTCTCATTATGATGTGGGCGGCAAGGGAAGCCATGAATGGCGGTTTTCATATCATTCCAAATCCATTGTTCATCCCAATGGCCCTGTTTGCCGGTGTCGTGTTGGTTCAGATCTCATTGCATCTGACCGCATACTGGTACGCAACGTGGTCAAAGGGACTGCTGTGGGGTGGCTATGCGGGACTATTCTTCCTTACATCCCAAGTGCTCCATCGGCAACGTTGGATTTTAGTTTTCGGCCGTTTTTGCGTTGGATATGGTTTCCTCCTCTCTCTATTCGCAATCGTCCAGCAATTTACTTCGAATGGAAAGATTTATTGGGTTGTATCCAATCGATATGGCGGATGGATATATGGGCCATATGTGAATCATGCGCATTATGCCGGCTTAATGGAAATGCTGGTCCCATTTCCACTCGTACTTGCAATTGCCAGTCGAGCCGGAAGACCTAGTCGGGCATTCTTTCTGTTTGCTGCCCTTGTCATGTGCAGCACTATCTTCCTATCCGAATCGCTGGGCGGCATGATAGCTTTTGTGACCGAGCTAGCGGTACTGACGCTGATCCTGTTTCGGAATAGATCCTCCGCTTACCGAGAGATCCTGCTAATCGGTGTTCTTTGCATTGCTCTAGTCGCCTGGCTAGCCTGGTTGCGTCCTGCGGGACTGGTTGAGAGATTTGCACGTCTGCTCAACCCTATCGCCGATGCCGGAGCAACCGGGCGCATCGCGATCGTAAAAGACAGTCTCAGGATGCTGCGGGTACACCCCATTCTGGGATGGGGTCTTGGAACTTTTCCGGTTGTATATCCTTCATTCCGGAGCTTTTTTACAAATTTGTGGGTGAATGAAGCTCACAACGACTACCTTCAAACGCTCGTCGAAACGGGTATAGTGGGTTTTGCCATAGCTGCCGCTTTCCTCGCGTTGCTGTGTCGCGAGGGCATCCACAATTTGAAGCACTGGAATAGAGAGACGCGATCGAGCCTGGAACTGGCGGCTTTCCTGGGTTGTATCGGTCTATTGGTTCACGGATTTGTAGACTTCAACCTGCAGATACCAGCGAACGCGGCGTTCTTTTTTGCTTTATCGGCGCTTGTGACCACTCATTCTAACAATATCAATGCGAATCACGAACTTCGCAGGACACGAGGGTAGCGAGAATGGACGCAGGAAGATTACTTGAAGAATCTTCCGAACTGACAGGCCATGATTCGCTCAGGCTTGCGAATCTTCAGAAGATGTACGAACTCCCCGCCCGAGAACAGTCGCTCAGCGATTACTGGCGTATCCTGCTGAACCGCAAATGGACTGTGATCGTGTCAGTGGTCATCGTCTTCATCATGGCGACCCTGATCAGCATCCGCACGACGCCTATTTATGAGGCTGTGACGAGGATCATGATCTCTCCCCGGACGTCCAGCCCGCTCAACTTCAAAGACAGCAACGTGTCCCAAGCTGGTTATATCGAGCAGCAGGATATCGACACTCAGGTCAAGATTCTGCAATCGGACACCTTGGCCGAATTGGTGATCCATCGGCTAAACCTTGATTCGCATCCTGATTTTGCCGGTACGGCTCAAACGGAAAGCACCGGCGGCATTACCGTTTCTGAATCGCAGGCCCAGGAGAGTTCGCGGCAAGAACAACTCATTCGCAGGTTTCAGGGAAGTGTAAAGGTGCAGCAGGTTCCCGACACATCTTTGATTGAAATTAAATACTCAGATCCGAATTCCTCGCTCGCAGCGGACATCGCGAATGCCATTACGGCCACATTCATCGAGCAAAATGTGAAATCGCGGTACAACAGCACCATGCAGGCTGCTGATTGGCTGTCCAAGCAGCTAGCTGATCTGCAGATCAAAATGGAATCCTCCCAGGCCAAGCTCGTTCAGTATCAAAAGGAGCACGATATCGTCGGCACTGACGATAAACAAAACCTCACGACCGAAAAACTCGATGAATTAAACAAAGAATTAACCGGGGCACAGGCCGATCGCATTCAAAAAGAGGCACTTTACCAAATCGCGACGAGCAACAATCCGGCTACGCTGACGGCGGTTCTCCAAGACCCCATTCTTACTGCTCTCCGCCAACAACAAACTCAGCTGCAGGCGCAATTTGCGCTGCTCTCTACCGAGTTCGGTCCGGGCTACCCCAAGGTGATCGAGATTAAGAACCAGCTTGATCAAATTGACCGAAGCTACAACGAGCAAGCGCAGAATACCGTGAGTCGCATTCGGAATGACTACCAGACCGCGATGAGTCGGGAGCGGATGTTGCAGACCGCTCTAACTGAGCAAACGGGCGTTGCTGACCAACTCAACGAGAATGCGATCGAATACAAGGTGCTAAAACAGGAGGCTGATTCAAATCGTCAACTCTATGATGGGCTGCTGCAACAACTCAAGGAGGCCGGTCTCGCTGCAGGTTTAGACTCGAGCAACGTTCGGGTAGTTGACAGGGCGCGCGTACCGCTACACCCTGTGACGCCAAACATTCCAAGGAACCTGGAGTTCGCCTTGCTGATCGGTTTGATCGGCGGTGTCGCGATTGCGCTCGGCTTGGAGGCGCTTGATACTACGGTGCGAACGCCGGAGCAGGCGGAAAGTATCTCGGGACTGCCAACCATCGGAGTGATTCCTCTGCAATCCGCGGTCGATGGAGCGGTTGCGAGTATTACAAGGGCCCATTTGCTTAAGAAGACTCCCCGTAACAACACGGATCCACGCCCGCTGATCAGCTATTTAGAACCCAAGTCAAATATTGCTGAAGCCTACCGCACGTTGCGCACATCGATTCTTCTTTCCAGCGTAGCCCATCCGCCACGCTCCATTTTGGTTACGAGTTCAGTCCCTCAAGATGGGAAGACCATGACCTGCCTTAATGTCGCTATCGTCTTAGCACAACAAGGGAAACGAATCCTGCTTGTAGACGCTGACATGCGCCATCCTTGCGTTCACACCGCCTTCGAGTTAAAGGGGCAGGTGGGCTTATCAAATGTCCTGACCGGCGGCGCTAAGATCAGCGATGCCATCCACGCTACGGTTCAACCCAACTTATTTATTATGCCAGCCGGACTCGTGCCGCCGCACCCATCCGAACTATTGAGTTCATCTCTGATGCACGATCTCCTCATGAAGTGGCGCGAGGAATATGACCATGTAATTGTTGACTCTCCGCCAGTTATCTCCGTGACTGATGCCGTTATCCTCTCAGTACAAACGGATGCGGTGCTTTTAATCATTCGCTCTGGTCAAACTACCGCAGCCCACGTTCGCCGAACGCGCAATCTTCTTCAAAGTGTAAAGGCCAACGTGCTCGGTGTTGTTGTGAACGCCGCCGACCTGGCTTCGCCGGATTATTATTATTACTACTATCGATCCAAATACCCTTATTACAGCGACGGAAAGGACAACGCTCACAAGAGCATGCTCAAGGACAGCCCGGACTTAGAAGATAGTGCAAAGCGACGCGAACAAGAAGAGGCTACATCCAGACCTTCATAGTCGTGAATTGGGGAATCGCTCACTATGGCGCGGACACCACAACAGAACCTTTCACTACGGTTGCTTTTATTCTCTGTCTGCGTCGCGTGTGTCGCGGGTTATACCTGGTTCTTAATCAAAGGATATCGCGCACAGCGGCTTGCCGATCACTCTGACTTATCTTCTATCGAAAAAGCTGTCGCTCTCGCGCCGCAGGACGCAACATATTACGATCTATTGTGCCGTCGCATGATCTTCGTTTCCCAGGAGCCGGAGCAAGCCGTCGATCGATGCAAGAAAGCCTCAGAGTTAAATCCGTACAGCTCCTCAATCTGGCTGGATCTCGCGCGAGCCTATTATTCGGCCGGGAACCAGCAACTGACTAATGCTGCTATTCAAAAGGCACTTGCCGTCGATCCGACCACTCCGGACACGATATGGAACGTTGCCAACTTTTCCCTGATTCAGGGCAATACCTCAGAAGCATTGAAGCAGTTTGCCATCGTTCTTCGAGAAGAACCTTCCCTTGCCCCTGCCGCTCTGAACGTTTGCTGGCAATCATTACACGACACCAGTCGAATCCAGGGTGTTCTCCCGCCAAATCCGCAAGTTTACCTCGCATTCATCAAACTCTTGCTATCAGCAGGAGATCTCGACTCGGCGCACCAAATCTGGTCGGCGCTCATGCAATTAAGAGCCGTCTTCGATTACCACGAAGGCCTATTCTATATCGACAGTCTGATACAGGCCCACGCCGTTGCATCGGCACATGATGCGTGGCACCAACTCTCCTCCAGGTCTGAAGCACTTAAAGCCTATTCTCGACCGGATAACATGGTAACGGACGGGTCGTTCTCGCAGGAAATTCTCAATTCCGGATTTGACTGGCGTTACACTCCAAGACCGCAAATTGCAGTGGCCCTGGACAGAGCAGATTTTCACACGGGGGGGGCGCTCCTTAAGGCTGGTGTACAGTGGGACAGGCAGCGACGCCGGCATCTTTCAATATATTGTTGTGCAGCCTAACAGCAAATATCACCTTTCCGCGTGGGTGAAAAGCGAAGATCTCGAAAGCGCGAACGGTCCGACGCTCGCTCTTCTGGACGGTTACGACAACGCACTCTATGGCGCCACCGAAGAAACTATCGGCACCAACCCCTGGCATCCCGTCGAGTCAGAGTTCCAAACCGGACCTGAGACGAAGCTCCTGATTCTCACCGTACTACGCCGTCCGGGTGGGACACGTGTTCAGGGAAGATTCTGGGTAGACGACATAAAACTAGAGCCATTGTAAGGTTCTCGTCCAAAGATGACAGCTCTTTGAGGATTGTGATCATATTAGCGACGACCTGCAGGAGGTAAACAATAACCAATGGCCGGCAGGACACTAGTCGCATCACCGCTGTTATGGATTGCACTAAGTTTAGGTCTCCTGACTCATGCAGCATATTTGTCTGTAGATCGCGATCATTACGGAGCTGACACTCCATCCTATTTGATTCCTGCTGACAATCTTCTGCATGGGCAAGGATTTGTTAATGCATTGCATCAACCTGAATTGCGTCGAACACCTGGTTACCCGCTTCTACTCGCGATCTTCAGAGTCACTCCTCTAAAGGTTGAATATCTGATCTTATTGCAGCATGCGTGTTGCGTGTTACTGGCAGTCGCTGTGACCGCTTTCGCACTACGAGTCACAGGCAGCCGCGTCGTCGCACTAACTGCAGCCTCAGTATTGTCCCTGGATCTGGCCACTCTCCGAATCGCGAACCTGCTCTTGACCGAAATCACATCAACATTGCTCATTACCCTAGCAGCCTGGCTTGTGTATCGTGCGATCACGAAGCCAGGAAGCAATGTCCTCACCAGCGTGGCGGCTGGTCTGCTGGGTGGATGCGCCGCACTTGTGCGCCCAGTGAGCATCCTCTACTTTGTTCCGCTCTCACTTTGCCTGTTCCTGGCACGAGGGCGCTGCGCGCTGCGCCCTCTCGTGTTTATGATCGCATCGTTCTTACTTCTTCCCATGCTATGGTCTACGCGAAATCTTGTCGACGGTGGCTATTTTGGCCTGAGTACCATCGGAACCGAGGACATCCTGTACTATCGTGCCGCCGGAGCGCTGGCCGTTCAGCAGCCTGGAAACTATCTGAGCAATGTCCGCAAGGTCAGAGATGTATTGATTGATCAAACGTGTGCTGATTTAGAGCGTGCATATGGGCGCAACTGCTCGCAGGTTACCGAAACACAGACAGCTTCGTACTCTGTCCGCAAGGGGATGAACATAATCCGAGACAATTCTTTGAGTTACCTTCGATCCTCTGTGTGGGCGCTCGCCTATATCGTTTTCGGCGGTGGCGCAGAGGCTCTGTCCAAGATCAGCAATGTCAGCCCCCGCGCGGCAGAATACATGGTGTTGCTCTTCACAGTTCCCGAGGCATGTTTGGCAGTTGTGGGATGTTGGTACTGGTATCGGCGGGATCGAAATTTATGCTATCTTCTCGTTTTTTCGATCGGTTACTTTTTCTTGATTTCCGCCGGAGCGGAGGCTTATTCGCGATTCAAAGTTCCAATAATGCCGCTGTACGCGTTGTTGATTGGAGGAGGCGCAGCCGAGATGTTACAGTGGATTCAAACATTCACAACGGCACGCGCGACTTCCGAAAATGCAACCACGACTCTCTCGTAAATGTTCCTACTCACCGGATGCCGAGCCTGATCCGTCGTTTTAGATATTGGAAAGCGGTTGGGTGTGACCATAACTTCGACTCTCCGGCAGGCGCCGGAATAATTTTCAGCCTGCCGTCGAATGCGTCGCGAATGGCTTGCTTCAGCAATGGAATCGCGCCGGCGATCTGTAACAGTGGGTAGGTGGAAAAGTTATCGGCGCTGGAAGGCTGAGTCACAGCTTGTGCAACGATCTCTCCAGTATCGATTCCCCGGTCAACCTTATGGATCGTCACTCCGAAATGATCAAGGTCGCCACAAGCCAGGGCCCAATATCCTCCATGAACCCCTCGATAAAGAGGCGTGATGCCGACATGGGTGTTCAGAAACAAGCCATCTGTGGCGTTCAACAGACGCTCCTCCAAAATGCGTGTTCCATTCACGACTATGATCTTGGGGGAAAGGTTTTGCAAGAGAGCTACAGTCTGGACATCATTGATCGACCCGACGTCAAGCACGCGCTCCGCTGGTAGAGAAGCTTCGCTCAATCCATATTGCCGTAAAATATGCTCTCGGCGCCGGGCCGTCTCCTGTCTTAGCAAGGGGACGATGCACTTCGCAAATACAATCTGCCCCAACAGTGTGCGCCAGCCGAGCTTCTTCAGCCGCCGCTTGAGAAAAGTTAGCCGAGAAACCTTAGCCTCCCGGACAACCGCCTCAATGCTGAACTCGCCAGCCAGTGCGTGGTAGATGATCCGTGACAGGTCGCTGTCATCGACGAGCAGAACTATGCCACGCAATGCGGTTTCTCCGCGCGCACAACATTCTCGCCAACCTCGGCCATGGTCAAGGACTGCCAGCCCGTCTCGCGGTTGAGATTTGCATAATATTCTGCGATTCGGGTCAAGACGCCCATGTTCTCATCTAAATGGACACCAAAATTGTGTGGGTGCCACCAGAGATGAAATGTCTTATTGTTCTTCGCAGCAGCGTCCATGGATGCGCAGATCCGTTTGAGCCGTATGGCCTCGAATCCTTTCAGCGTCGCTTTCCATGGACGCAGAAATCTAGACCCGGACACTCTCACCATCGGGTATTCTTCGTCGAGACAGGGCGTTACACATCCGTCACCGCTGAGGCCCAGGTAGGAGTCGGCCAAGCGCATCGCTCTGCCAAGCAGCCCATTTCCTTTCTCAATCCAGGGGTCCGATTCCGTACTGCGGTATGCAATGAACCCTTCTTCAGCGCAAACCAGTAGGTGTTTCGGCGATATTTGATTGCGCGGGAAGACGATGCTCTTCAGCACGATGCCGTATTCGCCCGCGACTGACTTCGCACTCCTCAGATCGGCGCGAAACGACTCCAGCGTCGGCCCCGGAGCCAACACATAATAGTGAGACAGAGTATGCGTACCGACTTCCTGCCCTTCGCACGCAAGTATCTTTCGGATTAGGCTCGGCGCAAAATGGAACGGATCTTCTTCTTCGTTCCTGCCCACTTCAGATAGCGCCGTATACGGATCCAGGCTGGCATCACGGTATGAGGGTAGTTCGTCGGGCACTCCGGCTTTCAGATCATCAAGCGTCTTGAAAAACAGAAAGCCGACAGTGGCCCAGGTCGCGTGGATTCCATATCGCTCGAATAGTTCGAGAATCGCGGGGACAGCCTGGCGAACCCCAAGCAGGTTCGCGCGATATTGGTCCACCCTGCGGTGATCCCTTACGCCCCAGTGCAACTCAAAATCAAGGCTGATTACAAATCCCCCAGGGTTTTGCACGGTGCTCGTCTCCTCTAGTTGTTGAGAACCGACAAATACATCGAAGCCACACTGCGAACCGCGAACCGTTCCAAGTGCGCGGAGCTATCGGTGTGCACTGGATTGTCCAAAGTATTCAGCAGAGCCTGTGCCATGGCCTCGTGATCTCCCACGGGGACAAGCGTGCCGAATTTCCCGTCAGAGAGTATTTCTGCCGGACCATACATGCAGTCTGTAGAGACGACAGGAGCCCCGAGGGACAGAGCTTCTACCAATGCCACACCAAATCCTTCCCACTGAGACGAGCACGCGAATACAGCGGCACGATTCATGAACCGATAAGGATTATGTTCGAGGCCTGGAAGGGCCACATCTTCGGAGAGGCCAGCGTCATAAACGACATGCTCTATCCGGTCTCTATCCTGCCCCTCACCCAGGATCATGAGACGAGCCGGTCGGCGGTTTCTGATTAAACGAAATGCCCGGACCAACATTGGGAAGTCCTTCTGCTTTTCCAGTCGGCCAACAGCCAGTATCACGGGCGGCTCCCCGGCCTGGAACCATGGATGCTCAACCGTCGCCGCGGCAGCTAAGTGGAGAGCCTCCGTAATTACGGGATTGTAAATAACCTGGACTCTTTTGCGAAGAATGCCGGTCTGCGCTGACAAATCGTCCGCAACCCCACTGGAAACAGCCACGATTGCATCGGCCGAGCTGAGCGCCCAGCGGCTCCATAGAGGCATCAAGCGGTATTTGAGCCCCGATGTATTTGCCACTACTCTCGACATCGTGTTGTGTTCCGTTGCTACGATCTTTGTTTTCTTACGAGCGATGGCTCGCGCGATCACGGCGGCAGCGCTGCAGTGTGTCATGGCAGCGATCATCCGTTCGGGTTCCCTGGCCCTGAGGTACCTGACCAATCTCGGCACGCTTCTCATCATGTGGTCGGACTCGAGATCAAATACCGGGATGCGTCC
>Ga0206865_1266_pt1 | contig 11913 bp, 10 predicted proteins | sample Alteio_BWOrgCont_39_FD_152628 | JGI IMG/M metagenome (GOLD analysis project Ga0206865, IMG submission 152628) | Enriched cells from forest soil in Barre Woods Harvard Forest LTER site, Petersham, Massachusetts, United States -... | ecosystem: Environmental > Terrestrial > Soil > Temperate forest >...
TTTTTTGCGCGACATCGCCGTTGACGATGATGGGATCGTCAGGCGCGAAAACTGCGCTTTTCATTTCCTCACAAACGGAGAGTCGAAATTCGGACTTGGCGTTTAATGTAATGCGATAAAGAAATGCTTCCGAAAGTGATTCGACCGGCGATTCTATCGCCCTGCATTTTCCAAGTAAAACGCGTATCACTCCCGCGTGATTTGGCAAATCAGCAATCGGAAAGGCATCAGCATTCAAGGCTCTGTATTGCGGAAGATCGCTTTTATGGGCAGCCGGAATATTGGTCCAGAATTGAATAGCATGCAGCGTGCCGCATGATTGCACCAGGCCGGCGCTTACGCGTTCGCCATGGATAACGCCCTTTCCTGCACTGAGCCAATGGGCGCCGCCTTCGCCCACGATTTCATGATTGCCCAGGCTGTCGAAGTGCTCAACTTCGCCCTTGATAACATAGGTGAAGGCGACGAGCCCCCGGTGGGGATGTTCATTCAGGTCCGGGCAGAACGATGCATCCTGCTTATAGGTAACCGGGTAGCCATGGTCCAGCAGAAGAAAGGGACCAACAGCTGTTATAGTATCTGCCGGTAAAAGCCGGTTGACAAGCAAATTTCCGACCCTGAAGTTTTTCCCTTCGATACTTGTATTTGACTTTTTCATCTTTTTTAAATTGCAGACGCCTACCGGGACTTTTTCGCCGGGAAATATGGCACGATATCGCATGCAAAAAAAGTATAAATACAGGCAAAACTCTTGACAAATATCAACTGCTTTTTTTGATTAAGGTCAATGCCGGCGCGGTACCGTCAAGATAGTTTTGTAATGCCGGCTATTCAAGACGGAATCTCAAAAAATCTAAAAGCTATGGAAATTAAGAAGTATCAGTATTACGCAGGCGGCGTTTGGCGGGATGCCGAAGGCGGCCGCACATTTGACGATCTGGAGCCTTACAGTGGAAAGGTATACGCGAAGATTGCAGCAGGCAGCCGAAAAGATATGAAGTTTGCGATTGACGCGGCAGCGGAAGCATTCCCGGCCTGGGCAGCTACTACGCCGTCCGAAAGAGCGGACCTTCTTTTTAAAGCAGCCGCCATTATCAAACGAAGACAGACAGAGATCGCCGAAGCACTTGCAAAAGAGACAGGAAGTACCATTTCATTTGCAACCTTTCAGGGAGAACTGCTTGCTACTACATTGGAGAAGGGTGCAGCCTGGGCGTATGACAATAAAGGGGAAGTGTTGCAATCCAATGTGCCCGGCTCGTTTTCCATAGGAGTTCGCAGGCCGTTGGGGGTGGTTACCAGCTTTACGCCGTGGAATGGCGCCAGCATATTATCATGGAGAACTGTTATATCCCCGCTGGTTGCGGGCAACACCGTTGTTGTAAAACCATCAGAATTTGCTCCCGTTTCTGCGGGTCTTATGATCGCAGAAATCGCACATGAAGCCGGTTTCCCGCCGGGTGTGATAAATGTGGTTACCCATGCGCCCGGTGATGCAGCAGGCCTGGCCGATGAAATCTTTGAGAACTCCAATGTTAAGGTGATAAACCTTATTGGTGGGGTAAAAACTGCTAAATACCTTGCGGAACGTGCGGCTAAAACATTGAAGAGAACTGTATTTGAACTGGGAGGATATAATCCAATGATCATACTGGATGATGTGGATGTGGATGAAGCCGTAAAAGCTGCAACTTTCGGAGCATTCTTTCACCAGGGCCAGATTTGTATGAATACCCGCAAGATCATCGTTCAAAGAAAGATATACGATGAATTCCTGGAAAAGTTTATTGCCAGAACAAAATCATTGCCATTCGGTGATCCGGAAGATCATAAAACCATCATCGGGCCGCTTATTCATGCAGGAGCTATAAAAACGACGGATGAACGTGTTCAAGATGCCGTTAGTAAAGGCGCAAAAGTTGTTGCTGGTGGGTATGCAGAAGGTCCTATCTATTTCCCAACAATTCTTACCGATGTTCCTTATGATGCGATCGCATCAAACGAGGAAACATTTGGACCATTGGTAATAGTAGAACCGGTAGATACAGCAGAAGAAGCTATAGCAGTTGCAAATCGCACGTCCTATGGATTGGTGTCGTCCATTTTTACCAGGGACACTTATAAAGGATTTGAACTGGCGCCGAAAATTTTGCATGGTGTAGTCAATGTAAATTCTCCGACAGTAAATGAAGAAACCCATGCACCGATGGGCGGTGTAAAAGAGAGTGGCTGGGGCCGGACCGGTCCCCACAGTATAGAAGATTTCACGGATCTTATCTGGATCAACGCCCGTAGCACACCAGGACAATATCCATTTTAATGAATTGAACATGTGATGTACAGAATCGCTTTATATTGATTTGTATGTGACTTACTATATGAATAAGTAATTTTTTTTGCCGAAACATCAGTCGCAGCTTCTTTCGGACTTTCTGACTTTCGGACTAATCCCACAGCCATGAGCTTAACCATTGATACACATCATCATATGTTGCCCGATTTTTTCTTTGAGGCAACCAATGAAAAAGCAAATCCGGTAGGTGGCCTGAAGCCACAGGCCTGGAGCATTGAAAAGTCATTAGCATTTATGGATGAAATGGAAATTGATATTGCAGTTACATCCATCAGCACACCTGGTATTGAATTACATGACCGGCTGGCTGCAAGAAAACTTGCAAGGCAATGCAATGATTTCGCAGCCACGCTTATCGCAAAACATCCAAGCCGTTTTGGCGCTCTCGCAAGTGTCCCTATGCCTAATGTGGACGATGCCATTGATGAGCTCACCTATGCGCTTGATGTGCTCAAACTGGACGGTGTGGTGCTTTTTACAAACGCACAGGGCATTTACCTGGGCGACCCGCGCATGAAGCCTTTGTTCCGTGAGCTGCAGCGCCGTAAAACGACCGTCTTTGTGCATCCTAACGCATCTCCCGACCCGATTGCGCACGCGCTTGGACTTACGGACAACCTGATTGATTTCCCGGGTGATACAACCCGGGCGATAGCGCAGTTGCACTATGGGGGCACTTTTGCAGAAACGCCCGATGTTAAATACGTTTTTTCACATGCGGGTGGTACCGCCCCTTACCTGGCCGGAAGGTTTGCCATAGTAGATGAAATGAAAATAATGGGCGATAGTTCGGCAACCCGAACTTCGGCCGAAACTTTTCGGCGGCTTTACTGGGACACTGCGCTGGCCTGGACAGATCCGGTGTTAAATCACCTTCGCCACATAGGTGGCATGGATAAAGTGGTATTCGGAACAGATTTCCCTTACCTGCGGAATGATTTGGCTGCAAAAGGAAAGCTAAGAATAAAAAGCAACCCAGACCTTTCATCCGAAGAAAAAAAACAAGTCTTCGGCGGCAATGCACTTAAGTTATTTCCAAGGTTTGATTTAGTTAACGCAAATAGCAAATGAAAACATCAGTTAAAACACACGAAGGAAAAGTGGCGCTGATAACCGGCGCTGCCCAGGGTATTGGCCAGGCCATCGCCATAGCATTGGCCGAACGTGGCGCGTACGTGATAGCGACAGATCTCGCCATTCCGCAGGAGACATTAGCGAAAATAGGCCCAACAGCTTCCGGTTACCAGTTGGATGTGACAAAAGAGGAGGACTGGCAATCATTGGCTCTCAAAACTGCGGATTTGGGCGGCGTTGATATAGTGGTAAACAATGCTGGTTATTTTCCTAACCGGGCCATCGACCAACTGGACCTGGCTACATGGCGAAAAACGATGTCGACTAACCTTGACTCCCACTTTTTGAGTGTTAAGACTTTTTTGCCCGGCATGCGGAAAAAGAAATGGGGGCGCTTTGTCGGCATCTCCTCCAATATGGTTGGCTTAGCAATTCCCGGAATGAGTCATTATATCGCGACTAAAATGGGCATCATCGGCTTTATGAGAGGGCTTGCCAACGATGTTGCCGCCGACGGGATAACCGCCAATGCTGTACTACCGGGCCTGATCAATACGCAGGCAACGGCTACCCAATCAGACGAAATGAAACGCGCTACCTGGGAGCAACAGGCCATTAAACGCCTGGGCGAACCCGGCGATGTTACCGGTGCAATTTTGTTCCTGACAAGTGACGACGCTTCATTCATTACAGGCGAGGCGCTGGTTGTGGATGGCGGTCAATACAGGATTGGTTGATCAACACGGGCAGAGAATCAAGTTAAACCATTTATAGTTATGAAAATAGTTAAAAACATCCTTATTCCTGTATTTGCCGGCGTATTACTGCTAGTTTCAGTTGCGGGTAAACCAACAGATCGAACAGATAAAATTAAAAGAACAGTTAAAATTAAAAACATGGAAAAGAATAACGTTGCAGGAACCTGGAGTTTGACCTCCGGTTACCTTGATAATCATGGAACGCATATAGATATACTTGGTCCGCACCCGGCCGGGATGCTGATCTTCACCGAAGATTTAAAGTTTATGGTCATCGTTCATAACCCTGATATACCAAAGTTTGCCTCCGGAGACCGTGCAAAAGCTACACCTGAAGAATATAAAACTGCGGTAACTAACAGTCTTGGCGTATATGGCACTTATACGGTAGACGAAAACGGTGGTTTTGGTGAAGAACATGTTTTAGGCTCGACGTTCCAAAACATGAACGGCCAAACCCGGGGAAAGAATGAAATCGACGTAAAAGTTGAGGGTGACCGGTTGATGGAAACTCAAAAAATAGCAGACGGAATTGCGATTCATCTGGATTGGGAACGTGCTAAATGATACAGGTCGGGAAGTACCGTTTACCTCGACCCCACTATACCTGAGAAGGCGTAGCGCAGTTCAGATAGAGCAAGTACCACTCGTGGAAATGCGTTGGGAGCCGATTATCTTCTGGCAAGAGACTTTAGGCGCCAAGCATAATAAGTTGCAGTTTAAGTATTTAATGGATCAATGAGGAATAGCCAACCGCTGCTGACAGGATGAAGATATTTAGAAGTTTTTTTAATTGGCTGGTCGCGATTTGGATATCGAGGCAACTCAAAAAGCCATAATAGTAAATAGTTTTATGAAAAATAAATACGGCGCCGGTAATGGCGCCGTATTTATTTTTAAAATATTTCAGGCAGCCATTACGCCATACCGTTTTTTGCTTTTGTATACGGGTAGATAAGGCTACCAGACGAAAGCACTTCCGGCACCAGGACCACCTGCGTCTTTGCCTCTCTGAATTGCGCAACCGAATGATCAGTCAGGTGTTGATATTGCACAGTTAGCACGCGCGGCTCCGTCCATCCACCCCCTTTTCCAAATTTGATATCGCCGACAACCGTATGAAATACAGCATCCCGGGTATAGGCTGCAAGCTTGTCGTCATCAATGCTTTGCGTGGCTGTAATTGCCTGCTCTACAATCTGCAGTTGTGCATACGCCATCGGAGCAACATAGTAACCAAGCGGATCGGTTCCCTCCTGCAGGGCACTGGCCTGGTATTTTTCAATCATTTCCTGCACTCCGGGGTACATCAGCTTCTCAACCGGTAACCAGTATTCGTAGTTGACGAGTCCATTTAAAAGTGGGCCGAGTTCAGTTTTTACCGAACCGTTTTGAGGGCCGATCATCGCTCCGCCCACCACACTGGCTTGTAAACCTTCCCTGTCAATGGCCTTTACAAGCCCGACCGAATCTCCTACGTAAGAACACATAAACAGGATATCGGCCCCTGATTGCTTAACCATGCGGATGAATTGGGAAAAATCAATTGTCGAAAGGGGATAGCTTTCTTCAAAGACAACCTCCATTCCATGTTTTGCACAATTGTCCTTAGCACCCTGTACCGGACTTTTGGAAAAAGGCGCATCTGCGCAAAGGATGGCCACTGTTTCTGGCTTTGGATGTTGCTTTGCTGCCACTTCAAAAAAGCCTTCGGTGAGTGCAACGCCCGGATCGGGACCGGTAGGGATCATCGCAAAGTAATTTTCGTAATTGAATTCCTGGTTAACGGCCAGGCCCATTAGCCCCACAAAGAATCGTTTATGTTCGATGACCAACGGCATAGCGGGCTTGATAGAATTATCGCCATACCCTCCCATGATCAAATCTGTTTCCTCGTCGGCGAGTAGCTTTTGATAGATATCCGGCACTAAATTCGGATTTGTTTGATCATCAATACACACCAATTGAACGGGTCTTCCGAGCAAACCTCCTTTATTGTTAATATTTTCTTCCCAAAGTTTGTGTGCTAATAATGCGGTTTTCCCATTGGCGGCCAAAATACCACTCAGTGACAAACTATATCCAATTTTTATAGGCTTATTACTCATGTATATGTTTTTTTAGTTAAGGAATTAAGTTTCACCGGTTACCCTCGGATAAACCGGTGAAACTTTAACAGGCGGGTATGTTGTATTGTGGATTTGCTCCGGCAGAAATCTGTGCTTCTGGCAACGGGGCAGGCTGGCTCCGTGGTGATTTATTTTTCTACGGCAGCCGACAGGTTCTCTAAAACACCCAACTGCTCTAACAAAACTGTACCCGATGGGTAGCAATGGAATATTTTCACCTTGCCATTTTCGATGTGGAAAAAATCACCACAGGGAGTGCTCATCTTTTTTCCGGTTGCGGGTATCGTTCCGAATGGCAACGCAAGAGGCCCTTTATGGGTGCCATTTAATGACAGCTCAACCATTACATCATCACCTGTTACGTAGAATTTAAAAAGTTCCCGGTGCATGTCCGGGAAAGCCTTAGCATAAATTTCAACTGTGCGTCCAATGTCGGCGCCACGGTATTCTTTGCCGGCCGAAGCGTCAAAAAATACGCCATCTTCGGTAAACAGGTCTACAAATTCCTGAATTTTTTGTTCTTCAGCAACCTGGTATAGTTTACGGATCAGTTGCTCGTTTTTAGAGGTAGTTTCTGTGCTCATGATATTTAATTTTATGCACCAAAACTAAAAATGGCAAGTCTTTTCTCCGTTGATGTAAGTCAAGAAAAGAACCTGACTTAAGTCAAGAAAAGATTTGACAAATATCAAGCGTAATAATCACCAACAATGCTATCAGACGTATGCAACTTGCCTTACTATAGTTGACGCATTAATAAAAGATAGCGCCGAGTCCATCGGCAATAAGGTCAGGCATTTTTTATTACCTGGGCATTAACCTGGTTACGGATACGGCTGAGTGTCTCGGGCGAAATGCCTAGATAAGACGCAATCATGCTTTGGGGAAGTCTTACTGCTAAATCCGGATAACGCTCAAGAAAGTACTCATATTTTTCACTTGCTGATAAACTGATATTTGCAAGTACACGGTTTTGCGATGCATTATATGCATTTTGCAGTAGATTGTTAACCATGTTATCAAAGGCGGTTACTTGTCGGCAAATAAGATCAAAATTCTCTCTCGAAATCAACACCACTTCACTCTGTTCTACAGCATCAATATTCAGCTTTGCAGGTTCTCCCAACAATAAGCTGTCGCGATCAGCTATCCACCAGTGTTCGACGGCGAACTTAACGACATGTTCCACGCCGTCCTTATCCACATAATAACTTCTCAGGCAACCTTTTGTTACAAAAGTGTGTTGTTTGCAAATATCCCCTTCCTGGAGTAAATATTGATGTTTACGAAGTTTTTTCACCACACTTAGTGATCTTATCCAGTCAGATTGTTCCTGGGAGAGTATAATCTTGCTATCCAGGTATTTTTGAAAAACATCGTACATTATTTAAATTTTAAGCTGATAGATTAATGTCAATATCGCAACCTGATTTCATGATTTGCAATTTATTATCATGTTTTTGCCCGGATGGTTTCCGGGCAAAAACAATGCAGGTTATTTACCTTTCTTTATCTCATCCGCAATTTTCTCGGCTACCATAATAACTGTCGGGTTGGGCGCAGCGGACACTGCATCGGGGAATATCGATGCATCAACCACCCTTAAGCCATCCACTTTGTACACCAGGCCATGAAAATTCACTACAGCCGTTTTGCTGCCCTCCGGCCCCATTGGCGCGGTGGCCAAAGGGTGGCCATAGCTTTCAACCGTATTTATTATCGATGCCATCACGTCGTCGTCAGTTTTTGCCTCCCACGGATTCAATTCCTTCACAATCATATTATCAAATTGTGCCGACGTCGATATTTTCCGCGCCAATTTGGCTCCTTCCAACATGCGTTTGCGATCTTCTTCCTGCGCCAGGAAATTCAGATCTATTAACGGCGCAGCAAGCGGATCTTTTGACGCCAGCTTCAGTGTTCCCCTTGATTTAGGGTTAGTGACGGCTACGGAAAAAACAAAGCCTGCATGGGTGGGGCTTTGATCAGGCGGAAAAAGATGTGTAACCGTAATATGCAGATCTAATTCGTCTTCCTTAGCATCACTAGATTTAGTCCATACTTTTGCAGCAATAACCGGTGTTTGACGGCCAATGGTCTCGGGATTAACAGCATAGGCATTATAATAGAATGGATGATCGATCAAATTTTCACCAACCGGCAAATCCGCTACAACGGGAATATTCAGTGCGTCAAGTTGCTGTTTCGGGCCAATGCCAGAGCGCAACAAGATAGCAGCAGTGCCGTAAGTACCGGCAGAAAGAATAACCTCATCGGCATTAAATATCCTTCCATCCACAAGCTGCACACCATAGGCCCGGGCACCCTCGAAAAGTACCTTATCAGTCATAGCGTTGCCAATAATCGCCAGATTCGGGCGTTCGCGTACATTGTCGTTCAAATACGCCATCCCGGTATTCATGCGGATACCGTTTACAATATTCATCGGAAAGGCGCCAACCCCATGTTGTTCTCCGGCGTTAAAGTCAGTTATCTCTTTAAAGCCATTTTCTACTGATGCATTGACAAATGCCTGTTGCAAGGGGCTGAGGTCATCCTTCGAAAGTTGGGTGATGGGGAACGGCCCGGAATGACCATGCCATTTTTTGTCGGGGATATTGGAGGTTTCCATTTTTAAATAATAAGGGAATACTTCCTCCCAGCTCCAACCCTTTATACCTTCCGCCGCCCAACGCTTAAAATCAACGGGAAGTGCACGAACCGCAGCCGCACCGTTTATCGCGGAACTGCCTCCAAGTACTTTTCCGCGAAGCGCACGAATTGAACGACCTGTATGATCCGGTGCTGTTTGATAGCCCCATTCGTAATTCGGATCGAAATTGGCTGCCACGATATCGCTCTTCGCCAGGATTTCGGGATAATTGCCCTGGCTAAAAACAGGACCCGCCTCAAGCAGCAAAACGCTGATATCAGCATTTTCTGTTAAACGGCTGGCGACAACCGCCCCGGCTGATCCCCCGCCAACCACGATGAAATCATAGCCATTGCCATCCTTTTTGTTGTTTGGATTACTGTGCTTTTTCATAATTAAATTTTTTGGTTTTGTTTGCCATAAAATTGCGGAGCTGCCACGGGTTGAAAATTGATTAATCGCAGAAAATCGGATTGATAAAAATCAAGCCGGGTCGGATCAACCCGTTAATAATGTTTTATTTACGCACCCCGTTCTTCCGAATTCTACTGAGTGTTTCCGGGGAAAGGCCTAAATAGGACGCTATCATGTTCATCGGAAAACGCTCTACAAATTGCGGATAAGTGCACATTAAATCATGATATTTTTCATCAGCGGACATACCGATTGCTGCGGCTATTCGTTTTTGAATTGCAATCGTTTGGAATTTATAGATAACCTCAAGCATCGAGTCAAAGCACCGGCTTTTACTTCTGAGCTCAAGCAAACCTGCATACGTAATGATAAGAAACTCGGAATCTTCCAGCATTTCTATATAATAGGGCGAGGGTGTGAGATTGATAAAACTCTCCTGATCGCTCATCCACCAACCTTCCAGTCCGAAACGCATGATATGCTCGTTCCCTTTCTGGTCAACCGAAAACATGCGCGCAGATCCTTTAACTATAAAACCAACGTACTTGCAAATATCACCCTCATGGAGGAAGTATTGCCTTTTCCGCATGCGTTTTCGGTCAAACGCGGCCATAATAACTTCCCTTTCATTGTCTGTTAATTTTTCATCGGATTTAGATTCGATATAATTAAAAAGAGCATCATACATAATAAAAACGTGACTTCGGCTTTTAAATTGATTAATTAAGGGAATTCATTCGAAATCGTAATGTCAACCATCATGCCATCAGTATAACAAGTTGATTTACAATTGATTTAACCTATTTAAACAAGTAATACGTCATGATATTTCAGGACATCATGATATTTCATGATGGGGAAAATATTGGAACTAAAAAATATGGCATCTTCTGTAAAAAAATATGGCTATATAACACCAATTGAGTAATTTTAAGTATTAAAACATCCATAAATACGCAATCGGAGCATGAATAAGGAGGGATTTCCAGGCGATTTTCTCAATAAATATTCGCAACTATCAATGATGATTAAAAAATCTATAGCCCTTATATTATTATTTACCATCTGTTTAAATGTGAACGCCCAAAACACCTTTTCTGCCGATTCTGCACACCAGATGCTTTCCGATTTAAAAAAAGTAAATAACGAAAATGTGCGCTTTAAAATGTTAGTGAGACTAGGCCACTACTACCTCTATAAACCAGGAGAAATAAAAAGCGACCTGGATAGTGCAGATTTCTTTCTTGACCAGGCAAAGGAACTGGGCGCGAAAATAAAGCCATCCAAAATTCAAAATAGGGTTTTGTTGTTTCAGGCAGAAGTGCTTTTTGAAAGAGGAGATATGCCTAAAGCCCGCATCGCTTATCTTGACGTAATTGATAAATATATGCGGGCTGGTGAGAAGGAAGCAGCAGCGCAGGTATGGTTTACAATAGCGATAAGGCTGATGTACTCGAGCGATAGCACGGGAATGCAAGGATTGCACAGTTTTGAAAATGCACTAAGTTTATACAGAGCACTCCATAATAAAGAAAAAGAAGCGGAAGTGATTAAAACGATGGGCGACCGGTTTTTACGGCAGGGCAAATTGGACGAGGCCGAAAATGAATTACTAAAGGCACTAAGCATTTACAAAGCAATTGGTTATAAAAAGCTGCACTATACCTATGACCTGCTTGCGGCAATAAGTAACATGCGGGGCGATTTTAACAAATCAATATATTACTCGCTCGAAATGCTCAAAAGTATGCAGGCTACCGGCGATACGCTGCGCGCATATTATTGGTATATGAGGCTTGCCTCGGTTTACAATAATATAAACAACTATGAAAAAAGTAAATATTGGTATAACAGGGCTTTAATTAACGGAGCAAAAACTCCGGAGTTATTTTTTCCAATCAACACTTCCATTATTTCCGTAATGATAAAGGAAGGCAAGAAAAAAGAGGCACTGGAATTCCTGCTGAGACTTATCAAAAAACGACCACCTGTTAGTGATGCGGACAAACTAGCGGTAGCAGGAAGCCTTGCCGACTGCTATAGCATACTCGGTAAAGATGAACTTGCCGAAAAATACTATCAGCAGGCAGTTATAATTGCAAAAAGAACTTTATTTAAATATAACGAATTGATGGCCGATAAGCAAATTGGCGACTTTTATATCTCCCGCGGGAGATATGGCCCGGCTGGCATTTATCTGCATAAAGCACTGGCAATCCGGCAAGGATTTCCTGAGGTAGAAATGTTAAGAAATACTTACCTGGAACTATTTAAAACCGACTCTGCTACAGGCAATTACTTGTCTGCTATAAAAAATCAGCAACGATATCAATCACTGACCGATTCTATTTTTACAGTTGCAAAGGCCAAACAAATAACCCAGTTGCAATTGCAATTTGAAAAAGACCAGGAAGTACAGCAGCTTGAGGATAAAGGCAAGCTGCAACAGGCCGAATTACAGCGTGCCGGAATCGTAAAAAATGTAACCATTGGCGGCATTGTTCTGTTGTTGGTTATTGCAGGTTTACTTTA
>Ga0206865_1267_pt1 | contig 11907 bp, 13 predicted proteins | sample Alteio_BWOrgCont_39_FD_152628 | JGI IMG/M metagenome (GOLD analysis project Ga0206865, IMG submission 152628) | Enriched cells from forest soil in Barre Woods Harvard Forest LTER site, Petersham, Massachusetts, United States -... | ecosystem: Environmental > Terrestrial > Soil > Temperate forest >...
TCGGGCGCGACGCTGACCTGCTCACCCAACCGTCGCCCGTTGGGATCCAGTGAATCAATCGATGCCGGGGTTGCGGGTGCGGCCGCCTTGGCGATTGCGAGCGCTGCCCGCGCATCGATCGTGGTGGGATCGCCATGACCGATAGATACCAGACGGTCGGCCCAGGCAAGGATGCCTGGAAACTCGGCGAGGGCTTCCGGACGGCCGCGTCTTACGAACCACACCATGTGATAGAGGCTGCAATCCGCGGCCGAAGGATGTAGGCCGAAGAGGAACGGCTTGCCGGCAGAGAAGCTTGTCTCGAGCCAGTGGAGTTGGGCGCGGAAAGCGTCCAGCATCCTTGGTTCCACCGCCTTGATGGCCTGTGGATTGAAATCGCGGCCCGAAAATTTGCTGCGATCTTCGATGAAGTCTTGCGGCAAGGTCGAGCCAACCTTGGCAAACAACACGGCGACGGCGGTGCTGAACAGACTTCGCTCGGCCCACCAACCCAATGCGTCGGCAAGTCCGCGAGTTTGCGACGGGTAGAGGGTCGGCTCGGGCGCGCGACGTTCGATCTCGCGCAGGATCAACTGCGTATCGCAATAGACATCGGCACCAATTTGCAGGACCGGCGTCTTTCGGTAGCCGCCGGTGAGCGGCATGAGATCGGGCTTGGGCAGGATCCTGGGAATGATCACGCTCTTCCAAGCCAGCCCCTTGATGCCGAAGGCAACGCGAACCTTTTCCGAAAAAGGTGAAGCGGCGTAGTGGTGCAGGATCATGTCGGACATGAGGGTCTTTTCCTCCCGGCCAATGTCGTCACCAGTTCGCGAGAAGCCTTTTCAGGCCGCGCAGCACGAAAGTCGGCTCCTTGCATGATAGGCTACAACACCCTCGCCGGGGCGTAGAGCGGAAGTGCGGGTTCGCTCAAGACGGCGCGATTGAATAGTCGCGCAAAACTCTCAACGCAGCGGAGGCCTGGTTCTCGAGGATAACTGTCCGGTTTACGACGGTTGAGGGGGTGCGCTTCGGGGCGGATTTTGCCATTTGGTTCAATCCCGGCCTGCCGAGCACTGTCCGTAAAGTAAGCAGTATACGGACAGACTAACAGCTAAATACCACTTGATCGCTTGCAGTGTGCTCGTCGCGCTGGGCGCGGCGATTGCGGTCCCACAATTCGACATGTCCACATAATGGACAAAAAGGGTCCGGCACTTTACTGCCCCGGCCGCCCGAGACAACTTTGAAAGACTGTGCGAGCAACGTCCGCTACTTAGTTCGAGGCCACGGCATGCGGGATCGGCGGAGGATTTTGACCACCCATGTCGGCAGCTTGATCCGTCCCCCGGAACTCATTGCGTACTATCAGGCGATCGAGCGGGCGTTGGATGGCGGGCCACCGGTAGACGAGGCGGCATTTGAGACTTGTGTCAGGGAATCGGTTGGCGCTGCGGTTGAGCGTCAGGCGCAACTCGGCATCGACGTCGTTAGCGACGGCGAATTTGGCAAAAGCTGGCTCTGGGCGAACTACACGATCGACCGCATGTCCGGCTTGGAGCAGCGCGAGCTCTCTCCAGGCGAGAAGCCGTTCTCGCCCATTCACGGCAAGGATCGGCGCGATTTCGCGGAGTTTTACACCGAGTACGATCAGACTCGCATCTTCTTTGGCCGTGAGCGCGGGCGCACGCGGCGTTGGACTGTGACCGGACCGATCAAATATGTCGGCCACGCCGCCGTGGCACGGGACATTGCCGGTCTCAAGCAAGCGCTCGCTGCCGTCACGGTTGCCGACGCATTTACCACCGCGGTTGCTCCGGGCAGCATGTTGCCCGAGCGCGATGATAGGTATTACCGCAGCGAAGAGGAGGCGCTGTTCGCCATCGCCGAGGCGCTGCAGGAGGAATATCGCGCGATCATAGACGCAGGCTTCATCCTCCAAGTGGACGATGCCTATCTGGCGAGCTGGTATGACATGATGCCGCCGAACGGCACACTCGCGGATTATCGCAAGTGGGTCGGGGTTCGAATCGCCGCGCTCAATCAGGCCTTGAAAGGTCTGCCGGAGGAGCGAACGCGGGTGCACGTATGCTGGGGAAGTTGGAGTGGCCCACATTCCACCGACGTGCCGCTGGAAGCGATCATCGATCTGATCCTGACTATCAAAACCGGGGGCTACGTCCTTGAGGCGGCGAACGTGCGCCACGAACACGAATGGCATGTATGGGAGAACGTCAAATTGCCGGACGGGCGCTGCCTAGTGCCGGGCGTCGTGAGCCACCACACCAATCTGATCGAGCATCCGCGCCTAGTGGCTGATCGCATTGTTCGCTTCGCCCGTCTGGTCGGCCGCGACAACGTGATCGCCGGCACCGACTGCGGCTTTTCGCCGGGACCGTTTCAGCGCCGCTTCCATCCTTCTATTATGTGGGCCAAGCTTGAGACATTGGTAGCCGGCGCGAAACTCGCGACCAAAGAGCTTTGGGGTAGCGACTAAGCCGTCGCGTGGAGTCGTCGGTCTCGCGACAAATGTTGCGACTCGGAATGTCATTGTCGTCGGATGCGAAAACGTATTCCCGGCAAAGGTTGCGGAGTCGGATAATCCGCCTACAGGGAGGACTTGGACGTGAAGCGAAGCATTAATCGCACACTCACTACACACGCTGGTAGTCTGCCGCGTCCGGAGGACTTATTGGCGCTCTATCGGGAAGATGCTCCTGATTTGAAGTTGCTGCCGGGCCTTCAGTCAGCGATTACCGATGTAGTGAAGAGGCAAGACGATATCGGCATCGATATTGTCAATGACGGCGAATTCGGCAAGGCGATGCGCCGTGCAGTCGATTTCGCCGCGTGGTGGTCATACGTCTATGACCGTCTGGCGGGATTTGAGATCAGAAAGGAAAACGCGGCAAAAGGGCGAGGGGTGTATACGGTCGGCAGCAAGGAGCGCAAGGAATTCGCCGAATTCTATGCGCAGGACGGCGGAATGGGCGGTTCCAGCCCTTCTCCGATATTCGGGCTTATCTGCACCGGACCCGTCAAGTATATCGGGCAGCAAGCGGTCCGGCGCGATATCGATCTTCTGACGTTGGCTACCCGTGACGTCCAGGCCGAAGACGCGTTCATTACCGCGGTGTCGCCGGCGACGCTGCAGATTTTGCCTAATGAGCACTATAAGAGTCAGGAGGACTATACGTGGGCGTTGGCTGACGCGATCCGGGAAGAATACAAGACCATCGTCGATGCCGGATTCATCTTGCAGATTGACGATCCAGCCCTGGTTGATATCTGGGATTTGTGGTTCTCGCTAAGCGGCGACATGGCCGGCTACCGGAAGTGGGCCGAGTTTCAGGTCGAGGCGGTAAATCATGCCTTGCAAGGAATCCCCGAAGACCGCGTCCGCTTCCACATCTGCTGGGGCAGTTGGCACGGCCCACACAGCGGGGACGTGCCGCTCAAGGAGATCACGGATCTTTTGCTCAGGGTGAAGGCGCAGGCTTACTCAGTAGAGGCCGGCAATGTGCGCCACGAGCTTGAGTGGAAGGTGTGGGAGCACACGAAGCTACCGGACAGCAAGCTTCTGATTCCGGGCGTAGTCAGTCACGCGACCAACCTCATCGAGCCTCCCGAACTGGTCGCCGAACGAATTATCCGCTTTGCGAAGGTCGTTGGGCGCGAAAACGTCATTGCCGGCACTGATTGCGGCCTCGGCGGACGCGTCCACCACCAGATCGCTTGGGCAAAGCTTGCTGCCTTGTCTGAGGGCGCCAGACTTGCCAGTAAAGAACTCTGGCAATAACGCGAGGTGTGCTGAGAAGGAGCGTCCGAACGTCGTCTCGCAATCTATAGGTTCGTCGCGGAGTCAGAGAGCGCTGAGAACAACATAAACGAGCCAGACAATGACTAAGGCGGCGTGGTACTTTGACTTCATCTCACCGTTTTCCTACCTTCAGCTCGGCAGGTTTCAAGATCTGCCGCAGGATCTGGAGATCGCGCTCAAGCCGGTTCTGTTTTCCGGCCTGCTTAATCACTGGGGACATATGGGCCCCGCGGAAATCCCGCCCAAGCGGCAGTTTGTCTATCGTTTTTTCAGATGGCAGGCGAACCAGCGCGGGATGCCATTCACAATGCCGCCGGTTCACCCTTTCAATCCTCTGCCTCCACTAAGGCTGGCTCTACTCGGCGGGTCGACTCCTGAAGTTGTTCGCGGAATTTTTCACTTCATCTACGGTGAGGGGCGAAATTTGGAGGATGAGGCCTCGATAACTGAACTTGGAACCTCGATGGGAATTGCAGACGCATACAAGCGGATATCGGAGCCGCGCATCAAGGAACAACTGAAAGTCAATACCGACGAAGCGATTGCTACAGGCGTCTTCGGCGTCCCTACTTTCGTCGCTGGCGGAACTCTTTTCTGGGGTGACGACGCTACCGACATGTTCCTCAACTATCTCCGCGATCCGTCGCTGTTCGAGGACGGCGAGATGTTGCGTATCTCAAGCTTACCAATGGGGATAACGAGGCCACGTTGACCAGCGCTGCGTAACGAAGCGGAACGGTGGAAGAGCGAAGTGTCGCTCCACCCAACCGGTCTCGGAAGCATCTACTAGAACTGAATGACGGGACATCACGCTCAGTGCGAGTAAGAAACACCGCGGTACCCGGCACACGCGGAATCCTGCCCTCGGCGATCTGGGCCATGAAGCTCGGATTGATGAGGTTAGACAGCCTTGTCTACTAGTCTGCCCGAGCCCGGTGGATGCGGTGACGGCGACCCATGTTCAGAGTCGGCCGGGGGGTCGTCGGTCTTGCGATCATCCTCAGGACGACGCCTTGCAGCGCGCTGCGACGTTCCCACAGTCGGCATGATGCTTTGGACGCTGATACTTGAGATACCTATCTGGTCTCGCGTCGACGACATAAATCGGAAGTTAGCGAGCCATATCTAAAGAGAGCGCAACTGATCGTTGCGGAATCTGAGGCAGCCGCGGCAGGCTTCGGTAACTAAAAGCGATCCAATCACTTCATCGGGGATTGGCTCTCGCTTAGGCTTGGTTCAAGCCACCGGTTCAGGACGGTAACGGCGTCACCTTCTTCGCCGCCGGTCCGAAGCAGCTAGAATTTAAGGCTGCCCGCCCGGTATCGACATCGTCTCCCTGGCGCGAGGCTGTGGCTGCGATGCCGCACGCCTTGACGGCATTGATGCGATCAGAAAGGCACCCGCCGAAGCCTGGAGAAAGCAAAAGCCGACCGTGCTGGAGATTCTTATTTCCGCTCAAGTTCCGCCGCTGATTTAGTGAAATCGGCTGCCAACTAGATGATCGAGTAGGACAGGTTTTCGCTGCGGTGCATGAGTCGTTTTTTGGGCCCTTCTCGACGCTTCGGCGGCTCGCTAATTCGGTCCCGCTTAGGCGTTGTAGTTAGCGCTGTCCCCGCCTGTTACATCGTAAGTCGCGCCGCTCACCATGTACGCCTCGTCTGAGGCGAGGGACACGACCACTGGCGCAACCGCCTCGGGTTCGATCCAGGGAACGCCAAGCGGCGTCTTTGCGATCAGCCTCTTTTTAGCTTCGACTTCCAGTACGGCCGTCGTTTCCTTGGATTCCATGTCGTCGACGGCCTTCGTAGCGCTGCCGGTGTCGGGTGAGAGGCGTGTCGATGAGACCAGGAAGCGAAAGTGTGGGCCCTATGCAAACTTCCCGAACGCATCCGCGCAGCCAGCAATCAGCCCAGAAGGTCCAACGGCCTGAAGCGGACTGAACGATGCGGGATCACGGGCCTGAACGCAGCTTCACATACGGCTCCCTGCGCCGCGTGTTCAGGGGCGGCGTATCGATAGGGAATAAATCACCAACCAGAGAGGTCTCTTAGGAGCTCATTGCGTCAACTGAGGCTAACATAGGCCCAGCGGGTGAGCGCCGGAGGCACAGATGCCGCTTTGTAGTTCCGCTCAACCGCGAGATTGGCCGCGCGTCCGCGACGGCCGGAGACGTTTCGATATCCTCACGATTGGATTGCATTGGCTGACCGTTGCATTAATCGCGGGCATGTTCGCCAGCGCGTGGCTTTTGCTTGCTAGCGACCGCGAGCATGCCGAAATGCTGCTGATCGTCCACCGTTCTCTTGGCGTAGTGACTTGGGCGGTGGCAACCGTCCGGCTCGGGTGGCGAGTTAGCTACGCTTACCTACCGCCATTTCCTGAGAGCATGCCGAAGGTCCAACAGCGGCTCGCCAAGGCCAGTGAATATGGCCTGTACGCCCTCTTGTTGTTCCAGCCGCTGACCGGCCTTGCCCAAAGTCTGACGCGCGGGCGCCACTTCATGCTCTTTGCATGGCGGGTGCCGAGCGTGATGGCCGGCGACAAACCGCTCACCGCCCTCTTTCACCAGATCCACTCGCTTTCGGCTTGGGTGCTGCTTGGGTTAATCGGATTGCATATCCTGGCGGCACTGTTTCACCGTTTCGTTCTTAGGGATGAGGTGCTCCAGTCGATGCAGCCGTGGCGGACTTCACCCGCGGCTTGCCACGAGCAGAAATCCTCTTTAGCGACCCATGAAGGCGCCGCGCGTTGATCAGCGCGCTGCCATCGCCGCGGTCGATGATTTTGCGCGGCACCGTCGCCCACTGAATTTCCGTTCTCTGCCATCGAAGAAAATTTCATAGCGCGGGAATAAACCGCCGCGTCGCCCGGTCTCATCATCAGAAGCCGCTGAAGATCGAAACGGTGGCGCGATCGCGGCCTGACGCCATGATCATCTCAAGAGGAGAATGAAAAATGTTTAACATGCGCAATGCGGCGATTGCCGCGATTACCTCTGCCTCGCTTTCGCTGTTGGCGATGTCGGCGGCGCAGGCCCAGGGCGGCGAAAAAACGCCGCCCCATAAGGCAATCTATAACACCACCCAGCAAGCCCTCACGGTGAAACGTCCGACACCGACGCTGGACGGAACATTCCATATGAACCTCACGTGGCCGGAGGGAAGCCCGGATTATCACGGCTCGAACGGCGGCTAAGCGGCTGTCAAAGTCGGTGAAGTTTTGATCGGCGCGACATCCCTCGCGCTTAAAGCGCGAGGGATTGTCTTCTGTGTCCTGCGCAGCGCGCGGCCGCGCCAGATCGACCCTAGTTCCGCGCCGCATCCGTACTATCAGCCGCGCAAAAGAGTCACCGGTCCGCTGCGGATTTCTCCGCCGCACTGTTCCCGGCGTGCCCCCAGGGTTTGACCGGCGAGAATCGAGACGTCGGAATAAAGCGCTCAATCTTTGCAGCTGAGCAAAAATTCTCATTCAAATAGGACATCAACGTCATGCTTATGTATGCCGAGATGGCAACGCAGATGCGCCTACCGACAGACCTCAAAAAAGGTTCGGCGCAGCACGTACGTCTCTTTGAGCTGATTGAGATGCACAAGAAGTTCATCCTTGCACGTGCCCGAGGGACTAATGATTATGGCCCGGAAGGTCCGCTGGGCGCTCGGGCGGTAAATTTAGCGGCGAATGACAGGGCAGCTCGCTGATTAGCGCGCTCTGACCGCCGCGGCCGTGGCTTTCGGCGCGGCCGGTCACGCTAATGCGGATCCGCCGGCCAACTTATTTTTTCGATCCTCCGCCCCCGAACAAAATTTCATAGTGCGGGAATAAACCGCCGTGTCGCCGGTCTGATCCTCGGAAGCCGCCAAAGAACGACTTGGTGGCATGAAGTGGCCACGCCACGATCACTCTGACGAGATTCAAAATGTCTACCCTGCAACGTAAGACCATCGCCGCGATCGCTGTTAGGCTTTCGCTGTCCGTGATGCGGGACCTGCTGTTTCTTGACAGTCATCCCGACGATAAGAAGAGCTATAACACCAATCGAATGCCCTTCGAGGTCGATCGTCAGACCGGCTCGGTGCCATTTTCGGGCGGCAATCTACCCCCTGAGCTAGGCCCGGACTTTCACGGCTTCAACGGCGCTGAAGCGGCGACAACCAGAACCTTTGGGGTCGCAAGTCAAGTTTTTCGCTTCGCCACCGACACCTAAGCGGCGAGCCTGCCTGAGCACCTGATCAGGCGAGCGAAAAACCCGACCCGCTGCCGTAAATTATTTCATTCGAGCGGGAATAAACGGCGGACGGCGACGGTCTCATTGGTAACGGAGACATTGCTTGTCGGCGTCCTCCGCTCTGAGCTACCCAACTCGATTTAAGGAGAAAGTCAATGCTAAACGTTTCTCGCCGGGGTCTGCTGACATCCGCAGCCGTGGCCGCAGCTTTTGGGCTGAATGCAAACATCGCTTTCGCTAGTCCAGCCCATGCGGAGACGACGCTTGAACCGACGATTGGATTTTACAAGTACAAGGTCGGGTCGATAGAGGTCACCGCCGTATACGATGGTATTTGGCGCAAACCGCACGATCCCACTTTTATCAAGAATGCCTCGGTCGAGGAGACCAAGGAGGCGCTCGTCAACGCGGGCCTGACTACGGACTTCATGCCGATCCCGTTGACGGTGATCGTGCTCAAGATCGGCGACAAGCATGTCATGGTCGACGCCGGGTCGGGTGTTGGCCAGTGGCAGGCGAACGCAACGAACCTGCCGGCCAACATGAAGGCCGCCGGTATCGACCGCAGCCAGATCAGCACGATCCTGGTCTCGCACTTTCATCCCGATCATGTCTGGGGGCTGATGGAGAAAGGCACCAATGCGGCCGTCTTTCCCAATGCCGAATTGATCGTCAACGGCACCGAATACAAATGGTGGACTGAGCCTGGTCGAGTCGAGAAGCTGGCGGAAGGCCGCAGGGCCGCTGGCAAGCGCATCGCCAACGTTTTCCCGACGTGGAAGAACTGGAAGCTCGTCGAGGATAATGCCGAAGTTGCTCCCGGCGTCAGGATCCTCGGAGCGGTCGGTCATACCCCCGGTCACTCGGCATTCCTGGTTACCTCGGGCAAGGAGCAACTGATGGTGTCGAACGACACCATGTACGTCCCCGCTCTGCTGGCGCCGCATCCGGATTGGCAGGGTGTTTACGATCAGGACGGTCCGACGGCGGTCGCCACGCGCCGGAAGCTGGTCGACCGCGTCATCGCCGACAAGATGATGATCTGCGGTGCGCATTTCCCGTTCCCTGGCGCCGGCGTGTTCGCCAAGGACGGCAATGCCTACACCTTCACGCCAGTAGTCCAATCCTGATCCACACGAGTCCAACCCACATCACACACGGAGAATGTCACATGAAAACGCTTCAATCGATCATGGCGAGCACAGCGCTGCTTGTTAGTCTCGGCCTAGCGCCGGCACTGCTGCCCGCTCCAGCCTTTGCGGTCGACAACATGGAGTCGACGGACGCGCCCGACCTGAGCTCGGTCCGCGCCAAGATCAAGGCCAACAACTATGCCGCCGCTCTGGCTGAACTGAGGGACTTGGCCGAAGATACCCAACAGGCCGACGTCTATAATTTGCTCGGTTTCACCCTGCGCAAGACCGGCGACTTCAAAACGTCGCTGACCTATTACACCAAGGCGCTGGAACTCCAGCCGGATCACAAGGCGGCCCGCGAGTACCTCGGCGAGCTTTATGTCGAAACCGGCAATTTGGCCAAAGCCAAAGAACAGCTCGCCATCCTGGCGAAACTCTGCCCTGGCGGTTGCGAGGAGCGCGAAGACTTGCAGAAGGCAATCAGCGCCAAATCGGCGAGTAATTGAGGACTGAAGCGGCGATCACTCGCCCGCTTCCTTCCCCTACCGCTGGGCAAACAGGAGCAAAGCGATGAACGCGGCGTCGGGTCAGCAAACTGCGATGCTGGCCAATATAATCTTGTTGGCCAGTCGGCTGCTGCTCGCGGGGATCTTTCTCCACGAGGGGATGTTTCTGGCCATGAACTTTGACGCTGCGTCTGCAGGCATGGCCAAGATGGGCGTCCCTGGGCTCGCTCTCATTCCCACAATCGCCTTACAGCTTATTGCAGGCATCGCGATAGCGGTCGGGTGGCATGCGCGATTGGGGGCGGCAATGCTGGGACTGTTTTGTCTGGCGACCGCGGTACTGTTTCACACGAATTTCGCCAACCGGAATGAACTGCTCCATTTCGAAAAGGACCTCGCCATCGCCGGCGGAATGTTTGTCTTGATGTTGCGCGGCGCCGGCGGTTTGTCTATCGACTCATTATACAAGAGAAAAGTGCAGCCGGACGAATTCCGGCAGAAGCTCATGAGGGCGTTTTGAATTGGTGGACAATGTTCCGATGGGTTATGCTCCCGAAAAGCCGTCTAACTGGATGACGCGTCGTACAATAAAGGCTCCATACTTTACGGCGGAAGACCGGGCTGCGAGGCAAATCGAGGGTACCAAGGAATTGCTTGGCACGATTGGAAAACAGCGATGAGTGAATCGGCGGCCGACGACAACTCGGTTCTGCTCGTCCACGCTTACTTGGACGGTGAGCTCGACCCCGCCAACGCGCTGGAAATTGCGCAGCGGATGAGGACCGATCCTGCGCTCGCAGCCGAGGGCGAGCGCGTCAAATCATTGCAGCAGCTTATTCATGAGCGGCTTCCGCGCGAAGTGGCACCCCCCGGTCTCCGGACACGTATCGAGGTATCGGTCGGCGGTCTGGGGCGCTCACGCGCGCAACCGTCGTGGCGCGCGCTTGCGGCATCGATTGCACTGACTGCGTTCGTGGCTAGCAGCTCGACTTGGTACATCACCGGTTCCGAACCGGAAAACACGGTTGCTGATACGCTCGTCTCAGACCACATCCGCGGGCTGATGGCATCGCAGCCGACCGATGTGGTGTCGTCGGACCGCCATACCGTAAAGCCGTGGTTCAATGGCCGCATCCCGGAATCTCCGCGTGTTGTCGACCTCGCCAAGGAGGATTTCCCGTTGGTTGGCGGACGCCTCGACGTTATCGGCCAGACGCCGGTTCCAACGCTGGTCTACCGACACGAGAAGCATTTTATTAGCCTCACTGAGATGCCTGCTCAGAGTCGTTTGGATTTGGCTCGAACGCCGCGCGCAATCAGTGGTTACAATGTCGTTCACTGGAATGAGAACGGAGTGAGTTACTGGGCGATCTCCGACCTCGCACCCGAGAAATTGGAAGACTTCGCGCGGCTGTTCCGCACTACGACGCCCGAAAAGTGAACAGAGGCACGTAGAAAGTCGGTCTCATCTCGTTATCTGCATAGGCTATTTGAAATAACTGCGACGCAGCCCGTTGGTAAGTGCAAGGCGTAACTTGATATTTCGCGACACCGGCAACGGAATTGGCTGACGATCCACGCGCAAAAGTAGCCGCGATGAAATCTGAAAAGTCAGTACTGCGCCTTGCCTCCTCCGCCGCTGCAGATTGGATGAGTGGCCTTGATGACAATGCGCGCTTCGCGAACGTTGTGATGCCGCACATCGACGACGCCTATCGGCTGGCCCATTGGTTGACGGGCAATAGTACTGATGCCGAAGACGTTGTGCAGGATGCGTCGTTGCGCGCATTCCGCGCCATACGAAGTTTCGCTGGTGGCAGTGCTCGCGCGTGGCTGCTCAGCGTCGTACGCAACACCGCCTATTCCTGGCTCCGCAAGAACCGTCCTGATGCAGTCGTTACAGTCCATGATCTTGAGGCGGTAGAGCTTGCGCAGGCCAATCCAGGTGATCCAGAGGCGCCAACGCCGGAGGCGACGCTCCTCGCCAAGATCGACGCCGAACAGCTCCGCGCGGCAATCGCGGCGCTACCGGCGTCGTTTCGGGAAACGCTGGTGTTGCGCGACATCGAGGGCCTTGATTACCGCGAGATTGCTCAGGCAACCGAAGTGCCTATCGGCACCGTGATGTCGAGGCTAGCTCGCGCTCGCCACCAGCTATCGGTGACGCTCGGTGGGAAGAGTCACAACTGAGCGGCGTTGGAGATGATGTCGCTGATTGGCCGATTCTGTTGAAAAAGTCGC
>Ga0206865_1269_pt1 | contig 11854 bp, 8 predicted proteins | sample Alteio_BWOrgCont_39_FD_152628 | JGI IMG/M metagenome (GOLD analysis project Ga0206865, IMG submission 152628) | Enriched cells from forest soil in Barre Woods Harvard Forest LTER site, Petersham, Massachusetts, United States -... | ecosystem: Environmental > Terrestrial > Soil > Temperate forest > O...
GCAGTGAGTCGAACTCCGCCAACTGCGGCGGGAGCGCTGGATCTCTTTCGCGAACAGCCTTCTCCAGCCCGGCAGCCGCAAATTGTATTTTGGTAATCCCGATATTGCCCGCGACGCCTTTTACCGTATGGGCGATGCGCTCGGCCAGCGCATGGTCTCCACTTTCGAGAGCCTTTGATATCTCGGCGGCAGCATTGCCTTGCTTCTCCGTGAACTGGACCAGTAAGTCACGATAGAGCTGCTTATTGCCCGCAACACGTTTGACACCGGAGCCCGAGTCGATGCCCTCGATCTGGGGGATTATCACTTCGTCCGGCGCCTTCTTTTGCTTCTCGGGTATTTTTGCAACGTCTGCATGCGGCTTCACCCAGCGGGCAAGGGCCGCAAAGAGCGCATCGGGATCAATGGGCTTGCTGACGTGATCGTTCATTCCCGCTTCCAGGCAGCGCTCACGCTCCTCCACAAGCGCGTGCGCTGTCATCGCGATAATTGGCAGATTCTGAAGACGCGGGTCAGCCCGCAAAAGTTTCGTTGCGGTGAAACCGTCCATCACCGGCATCTGCAAATCCATAAAAACGACTTCGTATAGCGGAGGCTGATCCCCCGCTGTCAGAATTTTTACAGCTTCGCCGCCATGACCGGCGACAGTCACAATGCCTCCGGCGCTCTCCAGCAGCTCGGTCGCAACCTGCTGGTTCATTTCATTGTCTTCAACCAACAGAATGCGAACCCCGCCGGCATCGTAAGCATGTGCATCCACCCTCGCCAGACGCGAGCGGTTGTCTTCATCGCCCTGAACGCCGAATATATCGACTAATGTGTCGTACAACATGGATTGGCTGACGGGCTTGAGAAGGTAGTGCTCGATGCCAATCTCGTCGGCCTGGGTGCGGATTTCCTCTCGTCCGAAGGCTGTCACCATCGCAATTTTGGGGATATGCTCCAGACGACTGCTGAGCTTGATTACGCGACTTGTCTGCAGGCCGTCCATGCCGGGCATGTGCCAGTCCATCAGCACGAGCCGATAAGGATCCTGCGAATCCGTTGCGACCAATTCGCGGATTGCATCTTCGCCGGATGGTACAGATTCCGCTCTGAGGGCAAATGCTCGCAGGGCCTCGGTCAGGATCTCGCGCGCCTGCGCGTTGTCATCGACTACCAGAGCACGGAGGCCGGCTAGATCGGGGATGAAGCGTTTGCGTTGTTCCTTTCCTGCTCCGATGCCGAACCACGCCGTGAAATGGAAGGTGCTGCCCGATCCGGATGCGCTCTCAACCCAGATAGTACCCTCCATCATTTCCACCAAACGCTTGGAGATAGAGAGTCCAAGGCCAGTTCCCCCGTACTTGCGCGTCGTGGATGTATCCGCCTGGGCGAACGCCTGGAACATGCGGGCACTTTGTTCCGGAGTCATGCCGATGCCGCTGTCGCATACGGAGAACTGAAGCTTGACCCGATCCGAAGTGCGCTCCTCAAGCGCCACGCTGACGACTATCTGGCCGTGTTCCGTAAATTTCACGGCGTTGTTGACCAGATTGATCAGGATTTGCCCAAGACGCAACGGGTCGCCGATCAGGTCAGGCGGGAGATCGTGTTGCGAGGAGATGAGGAATTCCAGATTCTTTTCCTGCGCCTTTTGACCGACGATGGATGACAGATTCTCCAGCACTTCTTCCAAGTGGAAATCCGTCTTCTCCATGTCCATTTTTCCGGCTTCGATCTTGGAGAAATCCAGAATGTCGTTGATGATGCCGAGGAGCGCCTGAGCGGCAGACCTGATCTTGGTCAGATAGTCTCGCTGCTTGGCGGTCAGATCGGTTTTCAGAGCCAGATGCGTCATTCCGATCACCGCGTTCATCGGCGTGCGAATTTCATGACTCATGTTGGCCAGAAAGTCTGACTTGGTGCGCGTGGCCGCTTCGGCGATCTCCTTGGCGCGGCGCATTTCCTCTTCAGCCCATTTGCGCTCGGTAATGTTCTTGACGTTTACGACCAGCATCTGCCGGTCGAGATATTCCGCAAGAACGACCGTCACCTCGACGTCGACGGTTCGCCCATCATGAGCGACGTGCCGCCGGCTTTCCCAGGTCAGCGCGCCCTTTTCATGCAGTTGCGTCATCAGTTCGGCCAGCCTTTCGGGGCCGAAGTCGGGGTTGACCTGAGCAATGTTCATTTTGAGCAGGTCGGTGCGACAGTAACCCAGGGTGCGGCAGGCTGACTCGTTGACATACTCAATTCCGCCATCGGCCGGCCTGACCCAGAAGACGGTGTCGGCAGCGTTGTCCACGGCATACTGCGTAAACTGAAGGCGCTTCTCTGCTTCACGACGCTTCGTTATGTCGCGGAATGCGACTACACTGCCGGCAACCTCGCCGTTTCGCATAATGGGCGTGGTGGAGTACTCGACCGGAAAGCTGGTGCCGTCTTTGCGCCACAGAATTTCGTCGGAGACGAGCCGGGACTTTCCATCTTTCGCGGTCAAATACATCGAGCATTCTTCGTGTGGGATCTTCGTACCGTCGGCACGCGCGTAGTGGACGCGCTCGTGCATAGACTGCCCGACCATATCCTCCGGCGTAAAGCCGATCATGCCTGCGGCAGCGGGGTTCACGAAGGAGACAATGCCCTCGACCGTCAATCCGAAGATGCCTTCATTGACCGAGCCGAGGATGAGACGAGACCTTTCCTCAGCAGCTGCAACAGTGGCAGCCTGAACCTGAGTCTGTTCCAGCAACTTCCTCGTTTCGATGTTGCCCACCAGAATCTCAGCGTTCATTGCCGCCGCCGGCAGCAGCGCAGCCAGCAACGATTTCTCGCGTTCCGACAAGGGAGCGCATGGCGCCAGTTCGAGCACCGCCGACACGACTCCGTGATTGATCAGCGGCATGAACAGGAGATGTCCCGGCGTAACAGTACCCATGCCGGCCGATATCTGGAGGCGGCTTTCGGGAGTTGGAGTCACTTCCAGCGGACGCTGCTCGAGAGCCGCCTGTCCGACCATGCCTTCTCCAAGAGAGAACGTCTGCGATGTGGTAGCTGGATCGATCGCGAAGCCACCGACTCGGGTGAAGCGGGTGTGCTCCGGGTCAGCAAGATAAAACGCTCCGTAGAGCAACTCGATCGACTCCGAGATTCGAGACAGCAGGATTCGCGCGAATGCCTGGAAGTCTTCAGCCGATTGCAAACGCAACGTTGTGGCCGCCACCTCGGCCTTGACCCAGGCCTGAATCTGCCGATCCCGGGCTGAGACTTGTAGAGTGCTCAGGGCGCGGCTCATTTCGCCAACTTCGTCTTTCCGGTCGAGATTGGATATGGATTGATCGAGCCGGTCATCCGCTACATTGAGGATGTGGCCGCGGAAGCCTTCGAGGCGATCGACAACTTCACGTTGTACGATCCGCTGGCCGAACGCAAAGGATGCCACCAGGCCCAATCCGATGACAAACCAGGTAATCCGGATCGTGCGGTGAGTTTTGGCGGTGAGATCTTTGGATTGCTGATCGACTGACCTGTGCAGCCTTTCTATCAGCACGACCATGCCTTGGCGGGCGCGGTCCAATTCGGCCTGTTCGGATTCCCTCATTCCCTTCATGGCGGGGACGGTGTCGTTCCTTATAGCCAAAGCACGGATGCGACCCGAGTCAGTAACTGCCTGTTCAAACAGAGTGCTGGATGCCTCGATCTCCGACGCCAGAGCCGGGCTTTCCTGCTTGGCATCCTCCTCAATGGCGCTATATTCGGCGACAATCCTGTCGAGCTCGGCGTCGATTTCTTTTGATTTTTCAACGTCCGGCTCGGCTATCTCCTTATAGATGCTCTGGCCAAACTGGGTGACCTTCGAGCGCGCGTCGGTCAGGCTTTGGAGCGCCTTGACATCCTGGGCAATGAGCGCGCTGTACCGCCTATCGATCCTCGACATCTCGATCGACGAATACAGAGTGGCTGCAAGCACCATCAGCGCCAGGGGCAGCAGGGCGATCAGCAATTTACTCCGAATCCTGAACTTCGCTAACAAGCGATGTTTCTCCTGTACCCAGACTTTTTCTTTGCCTGACTCCGCCTGCGCCCTCTCATTTTAGGACTCCACCGCTACATGCGCGCTATCTTTCGTACAGAATCCAGAAACGTCACAAAAAAGCGGCGGCCCGTGATGGGCTCGCCGCTGTTGCTACGCGCAGGCCGGGTTTCACCGCATCCCAGCCATCGCTATTTCGGAGCCGTTTTCTCCAGGTGTCCACCAAATGCGAAGCGCATTGCGGAGAGAACCTTGTTGGCGTAGTCGGCCTCGCCCCGAGAACTGAACCGCTCATAGAGTGCAGCCGTTAGAACGTGCGCCGGCACAGCCTCGTCGATGCTGGCCTTGATAGTCCAGCGTCCCTCGCCCGAATCGGAAACGCGCCCACCAAACTTCGAGAGCGCGGGGTCCTGAGCCAGGGCCGACGCGGTCAGGTCGAGCAACCACGAGGAGATCACGCTGCCACGCCGCCATACCTCGGTCACATCCGCAAGATTGAGGTCGTACTGATAGTGCTCCGGATCGCGGAGCGGCGTTGTCTCGGCGTCGATCTCACTGGTGTGTTTGCCGACGTTCGCCGAGCGGAGGATGCCGAGCCCTTCGGCATAAGCAGCCATGATGCCGTATTCGATGCCGTTATGTACCATCTTGACGAAGTGGCCGGCGCCGTTCGGTCCGCAGTGCAGGTAACCCAACTCGGAGGTTCCGCCGAGCTTGTCGCGTCCAGGAGTGCGTGGAATGTCACCGATTCCCGGCGCGATGGTCTTGAAGATGGGATCGAGGTGCTTCACGATCTTGTCTTCGCCGCCGAGCTAAAGGCCATGTTGGAAGCCAGCGACGGCGGCGCGGAAGAGGCCTTTCAGAACCTGCAACACGCCATCGCTGGACAAGCCGACAAAGCAGCATTAAGTTCTCTCCAGGCTGCCATCCGCGATTTCGAGTTCGATGCAGCGCTCACGAAATTAGACGAAATCACAAGAGAACATAAACTGAACGAGGGGCAAACAACACGATGAATGCTGATGAAAAGAAGGTTCTGTTACTGGTAGACGATACCCCGGCAAACATTCAGATCATGAATGCCATCCTCAAGGACTTCTACCGCATTCGCATAGCAACGAATGGAGCCAAGGCCCTGGATCTGGCCGGCAGCGAACCAGTGCCCGACCTGATTCTGCTGGACGTAATGATGCCCGGCATCGATGGGTTTGAAGTATGTACCCGGCTAAAAGCCGACCCGGCGACGCGTGAAATTCCAGTCATATTTGTTACCGGTCAGACCGAAGTAGAGGATGAAACGCGAGGCTTCGAGGTTGGAGGCGTCGACTATATCCACAAGCCGTTTTCGCAGGCTGTCGTAAAGGCACGCGTGCAAACGCATCTCGTGCTTCGCGGCATACGGGACCAGTTGGCTCGGCAACTGAAAGACATACGGAATGAAATGGAGACCGCGCGGCAAATTCAGCTTTCTATCCTGCCTCGCGAAGCTCCCAAATCGAAAGACCTTGAGATTGCCGCTCGCTATATGCCTATGACCTCGGTGGCGGGCGACTTCTACGACTTTATCGTCGTCGATGATAAACGCCTCGGCGCTCTCGTTGCCGATGTGTCCGGACACGGCATGCCCGCGGCGCTCATTTCTTCCATGCTCAAGATTGCCCTCGCCGCACAATCGGATGTTGCATCAGACCCGGCCCGCGTCTTGTCCGGATTGAATGCGGCATTGTGTGGCAAGTTCAAAGGCCATTTCGTTACCGCGGCCTACATATTCATCGATACGGAGAAAAAGACCATCACCTATGGCGGTGCCGGACATCCTCCTCTGCTTCTGAGAGACCACGCATCCGGGAAGGGAAGTGAGGTACTCGAGAACGGCTTGTTTCTCGGCGCGTTCCCCTATGCCACCTACTCCTCGTTGGAGAGGCCTTTCCACGAAGGCGATGTGGCGCTTCTCTACACCGATGGCATTGTTGAAATGAACAGCGCACAGGAAGAAGAATTTGGAGGCGAACGACTGAAGCAGTTTCTTGAAAATAACGGAGAACTCCCGGCAGAGAAATTCATCCTCAGTTTGCTCGACGAATTGTCGACCTGGGTCACGGGACGAGAAGCCGAGGACGACCTTACTCTATTGGCCATTCGATTCAACAACTAGAAATACACACTTCTGCAGAGCAAAAAATGAAACTACTTCGCTACGGCGAGCCCGGACAGGAACGGCCCGGCATAATTGACACCGACGGAGCGATCCGTGATCTGTCTGAGGTTCTCCCCGACGTCTCGGGAAAACTCCTGTCGTCCGACTCGCTCGACCGGCTGCGTCGACTCGATCCAACCAGTCTTCCTCTTGTCTCCGGAACACCCCGCCTCGGCCCTTGTGTCGGCGATGTAGGAAAGTTTGTCTGCATCGGCCTGAACTACTCCGATCACGCCGCTGAGTCGGGCATGGCAGTCCCTGCGGAGCCCGTCTTGTTTATGAAGGCCACCTCGGCTATCTGCGGCCCCAATGATGACGTGATCATCCCGCGCGGCGCGACCAAATCCGACTGGGAAGTTGAACTCGGCGTGGTGATTGGAAAGGAGGCGAAGTATCTTTCCCAGGAAGACGCGCTTTCCTATGTAGCTGGATACTGCGTGGTCAACGATCTATCCGAGCGCGCTTTTCAGCTTGAGGGAACTGGCCAGTGGGTGAAGGGAAAGAGCGCAGATACCTTCGGCCCCATCGGTCCGTGGCTCGTCACCGCCGACGAAGTCCCCGACCCGCAAAACCTCGACATGTGGCTGGAGGTAGATGGTCATCGCTATCAAAGCGGCAACACACGGACCATGGTCTTCGGAGTCGCATACCTTGTCAGCTATCTCAGCCGCTTCATGAGCCTCCAGCCCGGAGACATTATTTCCACCGGCACGCCTCCCGGCGTAGGTCTTGGACAAAAGCCGCCGGTTTATTTGCGACCCGGCAATACCATCAACCTGGGCGTCGAACGCCTTGGGCAGCAGCGCCAGCGAGTGATTGCATGCCCCGACTAGCCGCGCAGAGAATTCTCCATGACCGATAATGCGGACACCATTATCGGGAGCGAGACAGCATTCGCCACTTACCCCAGCTTGCGGGGCCGCGTAGTCGTCGTAACCGGAGGAGCCAGCGGCATCGGTGAAAAGATTGTCGAGCAGTTCGCCCAGCAGGTCGCAAGAGTAGCTTTTCTGGATATTCAGGAAGAAGGAGCGACACAGCTGGCGCAGAAGCTCGCCTCTGACGGCCATGCCTCGCCTCTGTTTCTACAATGCGATCTGACAGACACAAACGCCCTCAACGATTGCATGCAAAAGATCATCGCAGAATTCAAGACTGTCGATGTTCTCGTCAATAACGCGGGAAATGACACGCGCCACTCCGTTGAAGAAGTCACACCCGACTACTGGGATCGAGCCATGGCGATCAATCTCAAGCATCAGTTTTTCGCGAGTCAGGCTGTAATCCCAGTCATGAAACGAGCCGGCCGAGGCTCAATCATCAACATGAGCTCCATCAGCTGGATCATCCCATCCAAGGGCCTGCCCGTGTACGTCGCAGCAAAGGCCGCAATCGTCGGACTCACCCGCACCTTGGCCCACGAATTGGGGCCGGACAATATTCGCGTAAACGCTGTGCTGCCCGGAGCGATCCTGACAGAGCGCCAAAAGAAGTTGTGGTTTTCGGAGGCGTACAAGGCAGAAATTCTCAACAACCAGGCCCTGAAGAGAATGATCACGCCCGAAGAAGTCGCACGCCTGGTGCTCTTTCTGGCTGCGGACGACAGCAGCGCCATCACAAGTCAAAGCTATGTGATCGATGGCGGGTGGGTCTGACACTGGAGTCAGAACCCGCCCCATCTTCGCCTCGCGACCCGTGCTTACTGCCCGAGCTTCTGGTATCCCGCGTTTGTAGTAGTAACTACTAGCTGCTTGGCTGTCGCGTTCAGCACACTTTGCTGCGCGTAATTGGTTCCGTCGGGCAGGCTGGCAAACTGGACAGCCAACGTCACCACCTGGCTCGGCGTGTCAGTATATGTGTTCACGTTCAACGCAGTAATCTTCTTTGCCATTGGATTGAACGTGATCGTCATCTGGTCGCCCTGTTGGGCATAATTCTTGAACACCAGGTTTACCGCGCCGTTTGCGGGACTGATCGAGGCATTACCCGCTTGGAACGCGGCTTGCAACTTCTGCGAGTTTGGAGGGACGTACATGCTCAGGACACCTTTCACGTTTCCCATGTAGTCCTGCATCTCTTCCTTCTTCTTCGCGACGATGCGCTGCTTCATGCGGCCGCCGCTCGGCTGCTGTGGCTGCTGGTCTCCGATTGGCGTCTTCTGCACCTGGCCATCGGGACCGTACTGGCAGAGGTTTTGTTTGGTAGACTTGGGATCGCCTTTCAACGTGATCTGCACCGTCTCGGTCCATTGATATTGATGCAGCCGCTGTTGATTCTCGGCCGTTGACTGCTTTAGGGCCGCCACCTTTTGCTGCAGGTCAGCGTTTTGTCCGAGTACCCACGGTCCACAGGACAACGTCAACACGATCACTCCGCTGACGGTGTGTAGAGCCATTGCTGCGCGGCCGGTTCGCATGATGCTCAGGTGCATGAAGTATCTCCTTCTTGAATTGGCCATAGAGCACTGGTGAGCCGCCTGTTTTATGAGAGATCGGCGACCGGCAACTTTAATTGCCGAACACAATAGTCAATCCCAGCCACGCACATTGCAACTAGGAAAACTGCTAGTCGGCGGCAGCACCGTTGCGCGTCAAGTTAGAGACAAGCGAATATACGGCGCCTTTAAGCCATTAAATCTTCCCGCCTTCTGACTCACACTTTCACATTGAAGTGCCAGCACTTTTGCTAGTGGGCCGCGAGCTGCTGCGCGACTAAGCTCATTTCAATCTGATCCCCATGCATCGATCACTCCGAACGGGAGGGATAGTCAGCCCGTGAAAAGCCTTGTAATAGTTGACGACAATCGCCACATGATGGAAACGCTCGTTGATATGCTTCAGGCGGACTTTTCCATTGTTGGCACACTTTCGAAGGGACAGGCAGTTCTGAGAGAAATCTCAACTTTGAAACCGGATATCATTCTCCTGGATGTTTCTCTCGGCGATATGTCCGGCTTCGCTGTGGCAGAGCAATTGCAGAAGACGGGATGTAGGGCCAGAATCGTCTTCATCTCAATGCACGAAACTCCAAGCTTTGTTCACGCGGCGCATCGCATGGGCGCGTCTGGCTATATCTTCAAGTCCGAGATTTCACGGGATCTTCTGAATATTCTCCGCTCGGTCTCGAGGGGAGCGCGATTCGTCTCGTCCATGCCCGATAAATAGGCATTCTCAACGCACTCCCGTGGTCGATGCGCCAACTCGTCCGCGGGCGAACTTTCGCGTCGCCGCAGAACCGAGTAGCAGGGTCTCTCCGACCCGGGAGCAAGCTCAGTTGGCTCCGACGATCACAAGCTCCGCACTCGTATCCTTGCACATCCCGTAGATCGCCCCTGACGCGCAGGCGCCCGCGTCGTACTTGTAGCACCCCGGTGTTTTCGCCACGACGGAGGCGGGTTTTTCTGCGCCGCCAATAATCGCGCCGCCCGGTTCAAACGGCGAGGTAGTGCCAGGATCGACAACGAAGCCGATGTTCTTGCTCGTGCTCTTCCACGTCACCGTCGTGCCGGCCTTCACGCAGAAAAGGGAATTACCCTTGGCGCCCGAGATGCTGGGAGTGGAAGAAGCCCCGTTGGCGGTCCGCTTTACGTCGACCTCGCACGGAGTCGAAGCGGACCCGCATGTGTTGGCCGCATTGCAAAGTTGTGCCGGATTTGGCTCAGAGCATGCATATTTACTGGATTTTTGCGCGGGCGCAAAGCTGGCCAGCAGCACGAGCGGCAGCGCCACCATTGTACTTCTGATGGCAAAGAATCGATCGATAGTCATAACAGCCCTCACAGTATGGCATTCACGTCACCCGCAATTGCGGCGCGTGGATGCTGATTCGCAGACTTTACAGCAGCAGCAGGCGAAAGCAGGCGTTCGACTAATTGACGCCCGCCGTTCCCTTCCAATCGATAACGTCAACCAGTTTCCAAGGGTTCTGATTGAGGTCCAACTGTAGCTTGCCTTCTTTGTCAAGGATAAGCTGCGCCGCCGGATACAGAACTCCTGTGCTCTTGCTCTTGTCCTGATCGTTGATGTCGAATTCGCCGGCAGTCAGATCGAAAGACATCGTTTGACTGTCCGTCCAGGCTTCTCCAAATCGAATCTGACGGCTGGTCGCAAAGACGATCTTCCGGCCAGTCGGCGTAGGCGTCATCTTGATATAGGAGCAATCGTTACCGAGTGTACCAGTGACCTCGATGTGGCCTACAGCCTTCATTTTCTGGAGTGCTGTTACCAGTCCCTGGTTCTGCCCCTTCTCGAAGGCTTGAACGAGAAGCGTCCGGTCCGCTGGAGTCGAGAATTCGTAGATATTCAGGGTCACACCGATATTCTGGCCCAGTTGAGTGCCCGTGCCGAAGGCCTGGGCATCGATGGTTTCATACTTGTCTCTCGCTAAACCGGGATGGGTCCCGATCATCAGCGCGCTTGCGAGCACCAGGCTCTTGATGGCGATCTTGGAAATCCTCGTATTGGTTGCCATATTTTCTCTCCATTTCTGCAGCAGTGACTACAGTGGCCGTTTCTTCAATCAGGAAAGGATCTTAAGCCTTAGTTCCGCGGGATTATAACTATCAAAATTACCCGTTGCGGTTTGGAAAATGAATAGTAGGGCAAGCGCCGCATGATCTGCAATAGGTTTTCTTCTCTTCTGGTAGTTTTGCCAGTGGTGTGCTGGTGGTTTTGTTAGTGTCGACTCTGCGTTTTTTGTCTTCAATCAGCTGCAGACAATCGTGCATTTCGTCGCTGTTTGCGAAGCTTGAGATTCGCGGAGGTGGTCTTCTTTCGACCAGCTCACCGATGAGCAGGAATTACAATCGCTGTTGATGAAGCATCTGCTGTGCATCGGGCTCCTGTTTGCATCTTCTGCCGTTCTCGCGAGCTCTCAGGCGAACCCATCCCTGGCTCCTCCAAATCAGGATGTGGTGCAGTCGGCTGACGCAGCCTTTCGCGCTGGCCATGCCGCCATGTCGCAGAACGACCTGGCGCTGGCGCACACAGAGTTTGCCAAGGTAGTGCAGCTCGTCCCCCAGGTAGCTGCGGGACACACTGCATTGGGCACAGTTCTCCTTGCTGAAGGAAACGCAAGCGCGGCTATCCCCGAACTCGAGCAGGCTCACACCCTCGACCCCAAAGACGACACCGCAACCTTGAACCTCGCTCTGTCCTATGCCCAACTCGGATCCTATGGCAAAGCGTTGCCCCTCTTCCGTCAGCTCGATACCGTCCAGACTCAGTTCTCGCCCAGCGATCTCACCGCTTACGCGCGCACCCTCGACGCAACCGGAGATGCCGAGTCGGCCCACGCGAAACTCGCCCAGGCGCTTACTCAGGACCCGAATAACGCCGCTCTGCACGACGGCCTCGGCACCGTTCTCGCCCAGCAGAACAAGCTTGCCGACGCCCGGCCCGAGTTCGACCGCGCCCTCGCGCTCGACCCCAACCTCGCCTCAGCCCATCTCCATCTCGGCTCGCTCTTCCTCGTCCAGCAGAACTACCCCGAAGCGATGGCGGAACTCCAGAAGGCCGTCGCCCTTACCCCCAACGACTTCCAGTCCAGCCTGCAACTGGGCAGGGCGCTGACCTTAGCTGGCCAGGACGAGGCGGCCGTCACAGTCCTCCGCCATGCTCACGATCTCGACCCCTTCTCTATTGACG